>JAAUYD010053954.1_pt1 | contig 10854 bp, 13 predicted proteins | sample 7278101 | NCBI WGS metagenome assembly JAAUYD01 (sample SAMN14350128, study PRJNA611818) | marine sediment metagenome | isolation source: surface marine sediment (0.6m) | place: French Polynesia: Moorea | collected 2018-08
AAAACCCATCACCCATCACCCAAAACCCATCCTCGACTTCCCTGGCTTCATCCCCCGATTCCAGTCTCCCAATTTGGGTGATCATTGTCGCCATTTTCACGGTCGTGCTGGCGGGTGGGGCCTACATTTGGCGAAGAGTAAGGTAAAATAGGCCAAGAGATTCGTTTCTGCAGCTATTTAGATCATGCACAGTTAGGAGGTAAGCGTAATGAGACAGCGACGTGGGTGTGTGGGTGGTATCATCGGTTGTGGGGCGATTTTGGCTTTTTTGGCCTGTACTGGGGTGATAGCCGGCTCGATTTTTTACTTTCTTCGTTCGTCCGATGTTTACCAGATGGCTTTGGCTGAGGCGCAGCAGCACCCTGGCGTGGTCGCCCGTCTGGGTGAGCCAATAGAGGATGGCTGGTTGATGTCCGGCTCGATTGAAACCTCAAATGGGGATGGATCGGCCGATTTTTCAATCCCGCTTTCCGGGCCAAATGGATCAGGGACGCTGGCGGTGGAGGCCACGCGATCCAATGGGGTATGGGAATTTACGCAGCTTGATCTGCGAACAGAAAGTGAGACGATCTCCCTTCTTGGATCAGGGCGATAGCCCACAACATGAATTAAATCTAACAAAAAAGGTGAACTGATATATGAAGCAATATCTTGATTTGATGCGTCACGTGCTGGAAAACGGTTCGGTAAAAGGTGATAGAACCGGGACCGGCACCCTCAGTGTTTTTGGACATCAGATGCGGTTTAATTTAAACGACGGGTTTCCGATGGTGACGACCAAAAAGCTTCACCTGCGTTCGATTATTCACGAGCTGCTGTGGTTTTTAAAAGGAGACAGCAATATCGCTTATTTGAAAGAGAACCGGGTTTCCATATGGGATGAATGGGCTGATGAAAACGGAAATTTAGGACCGGTATATGGGGTACAGTGGCGGTCTTGGCCCGCGGCCAACGGCCGAACGATCGATCAAATCGTCAATTTAGTTGATGGATTACAAAATAATCCCAATTCACGACGTCATATCGTGAGCGCGTGGAATGTGGCTGATATTGACGGAATGGCCCTGCCGCCGTGTCACTGTCTCTTCCAATTTTACGTGGCCGACAATAAATTATCGTGCCAACTTTATCAACGCAGCGCGGACATCTTTTTAGGTGTGCCGTTTAATATCGCTTCTTACGCGCTGTTGACGCTGATGTTGGCCCAAGTAACCGGTTATGAACCGGGAGAGTTTATTCACACGCTGGGGGACGCGCATCTTTACGCCAACCATTTAGAACAGGCGCGGCTGCAGCTCACTCGCGATCCATATCCGCTGCCGGAGATGGTACTCAATTCGGCCGTCACCTCGATTTTTGACTTTAAGTACGAAGATTTTGAGCTGCAGGCGTATCAGGCTCACCCACACATCAAAGCGGCCGTTGCTGTATAAATATTAAGAACGAATGGAGAAAAGAATTTTTCTTATCGCGGCCGTTGATCGCCAGGGGATCATCGGGGCCAACAACGGCATACCGTGGCGGCTGTCGGCCGATATGCGCTTCTTCCGGAAGATCACCTCAGGTAAGCCGGTCATCATGGGGCGCAAGACGTATGAATCGATTGGCCGGCCGCTGCCCAAACGATTAAACATCGTCCTCACCCGTCAATCCGGGTATCAACCTGAGGGGGTTGTCGTAGTTCAATCCCTGGAAGAAGCGCTGGAGGCGGCCGGAGAAGCACCGGAAATCGCCATTATGGGGGGGGCGGAGATTTACCGCCTGTTTTTGCCGCTGGCCCACCGCCTGTATCTCACTCATGTGGACGCCGTTGTGTGGGGTGACACGACCTTCCCTGATTTTGATACCTCACAGTGGGATACGGAAGAAATCGCCAGGCATGAGGCGGACGAAAAAAATGAGTATGATTTTCGGATCGTAAAATACGAGAGAAAAAATAGCTAACTGCCAAAAATAATAGCCAATAGCTAAAGATCGTTGTCGATTCCCTACCAATCTGGCCTCAGAAAACAAACTGGGGAAGGGTCAAATCCCAATTGATCACTGACCACTGATGATTGCCAATTGACTATTCATCTAGCTATTGGCGATTGGCAAATAGCAATTAATACCCTCTTTCCCGATTGACCACATTTAGAAGCGGCTCACCAGCCAAATACCGGCGCAGGTTATCGACAAAAATGTCGGTCACCCGGTCGTCGTAATGCGGGGTAAAACCGGAAACATGCGGTGTAAGCAGTACATTTTCCATCTTCCAAAGCGGACTGTCGGCCGGGAGCGGCTCGGTTTCGAAAACATCCAGCCCTGCTCCGGCAATCCACCCCTTTTTTAACCCTTTGACCAGATCAGCTTCGTTGACCAATGCCCCCCGGCCGATATTGATTAAGATACTGGTGGGTTTCATCGCTCTAAGCAGGCTTTCATCGATGAGATATCTGGTTTCGGCCGTGAGAGGGAGGGTTAACACCACATAATCGCATTCCGTCACCATCGATTTTGTGGCGGCTGAGGGATAAATACGATCAACCATTTCTCCTCGAGGATCACCGGTTCCTGGAAGAAAGTAACCATCATCATCGAGCCGCTTGGCGTTGTGCTTGGTGGCCAAAACCTGCATGCCAAACCCCATTTTGGCGATACGGGCCACTTCTCGGCCGATTGAACCGTACCCCACAATGCCGATTGTTTTGCCGCGAATCTCGGCAGGAACAAATTTATCCCAGCGCTGATCGGGCCATTCTCCCGTATTTTGGACGTTAATCCAGTTTCGAACCCGGCCGGCTGCAAACAAAATTTGGGTGAAGACGTATTGAGCCATGTTTGTGGTGTGGACACCGCTAGCTGAAGTAATGACCACACCACTATCCCAAATCGGTTTTTTAATCAGTGAATCCACTCCGGCAAAATGACATTGAATCCAGCGCAGGTTAGGCGCTTGCTCTGGCAGCGGTACATCTGAGAGAGAGTATAAAATCTCCGCTTCTGTCGATAATCCTTCTGACCAGCGGTTGTTGGGTAATTTGAGCTGTTCAACCTGGAGCTTGTTGGAAACCGATTTTATTTTGTTTAATAAATTCTCTGGAAATGGAGCTGTAACCAGAACATGTGTCATTTTAGGTCTCCTTAACTATGGGCCTGATGAGTTTAGCACATCTCACCTCAAAAAGAGAATTTTCTAAGCGAGTGCGACCCTAACGTTTTCACAGCGTAATGTGAGGTACAGCAGAAGGTTTTATCTGCCTTTCGTTGTGTTAAACTTCGGAAGCCCTAAAGGACTCTCGGGAGAGAGATAAATGTAGAGAGGCACAAATTATTATGATGAAGAATCAAAGTTCAATTTTAGTGGGTTTCCTATTAATTTTATTGGGAACCTGTTTTTTGCTGGTGCAATTCATTCCGGGATTATCTCAATCGATTGATTTTGCACTGCTTTGGCCGCTGATTCCATTGGGATTGGGGGTCATTTTTTTCGTTTCCGGTGTGGTTGCCAGCCCACCTATGCTGATTCCCGGGACCATCCTGAGCGGTATTGGAATGATTCTTTTTGTTTCCAACACGTTTAATTGGTGGGATTTCTGGCAACTTTGGCTGTTGATTCCCGCATTTGTTGGCATCGGCATCGTTTTATCTGAGATACGCCAGGGTAAAGGGTTGCAGCGGAGCCTATCCCATGGTGGCCCCCCGCTGATCGTGGGAATTGTTTTATTTGTCGTATTTACGGCCGTATTCTCATCTTCATTCAGCTTCTTGTGGCCTATCCTCCTGATCATTTTGGGTGTGGGGTGGCTGATGCGCTCGATTTTATTCCGACGGTGAAAAATCATTTGCAACCACCCTCATTCTTCTCCGTATTGAGTTGTAACTTAAAAGAAAAAAATTTGGCCAATTTCGGCTTTGGAGAAACGAAAAATGAGTAAAAAAATGATGCGTTCAACAAATGACAAAATGGTTGCTGGCGTGGCTGGTGGTGTAGCCGAATACGTGCAGATCGATCCGGTTATCGTCCGCTTACTATTTGCTCTGGCAATTTTGTCCAATCCGCCACTTGGGCTGCTGGTTTACGTGTTAATGGCGATTATTATGCCCAGAGATGAAGAGGTAGAAGGGATGATGAATCCATTTACCGAAGATGAGATTGTCGTCAAAGATTCGTAACAGTTAAATATAATTTTAATAAGCGTTAGCGGCCGATCTCTACGATCGGCCGCTTTTTTTTATACATTCTCCCCTTAAATCCTCCATAAACATTTGAATCCGCTGATGATCGCTTTATAATCCTCGTCGCGTTACGTGTCATTTTTGACGCACCGCAATGATGGGCATGAAGACAGCATTGGTACATGATTGGTTAAATCAAATTGGCGGTGCAGAGGATGTTCTGGAAAAGCTGGTTGAATTATTTCCGCAGGCACCTCTCTACACATCGCTTTATTGGCCGGAAAAAATGCCGGATCATTGGCGTTCCTGGGATATTCGCACCAGTTTTATCGACCGTTTGCCGTTTGCCCAAAAAAGACAGCAGCTTTACTTCCCGCTCTATCCGTTCTCTTTTGAATTGTTTGATTTTCGCGAATATGATTTGGTGTTAACCAATAAAAGCGGTTTTTGCCACGGGATTATTACTGAACCTGAAACGCTTCATGTCTGTTACTGTCTGACACCCACTCGCTATGTTTGGCGGTATATGCAGTATGCGGAGCAGGAGTCCATTGGCCCAACCGCCAATCGTTTTTTGCAGCCGATTCTTTACCATATGCGGCTTTGGGATCGACTGGCAGCCGATCGGGTCGATCATTTTATCGCTATATCGGAGGCGGTTCGTCGCCGGATCGCCAAGTTTTATCATCGCGATGCGCAGATCATTTACCCACCGGTTGACACCGGCCGATTTTCGCCGGTCTTAACCCATGAAATTGAGGATTATTATCTTTTTGTGGGCCGGCTGGTCCCTTATCGGCGTCTTGATCTGCTGATTGAAGCGTTTAACCAATTGAACAAACCGCTGTTTATCGCCGGTTCTGGCCGAGACCGGGCCCGGCTGGAAGGTCTGGCAAATAACAACATTACCTTTTTAGGGTATGTTCCGGATGAGGATTTACCGGCCTTAATGGCTCGCTGCAAGGCGTTTATCTGGCCGGGTGAAGAAGATTTTGGAATCGCGCCAATTCAGGCGATGGCGGCCGGTCGGCCGGTCATCGCCTACGCGGCCGGTGGCGTTCTTGATACGGTCGTCCCCGGCACCGGCATCCTGTTTTCACGGCAAACGGTGGCCGAGATGGTTGAGGTTGTAAAATCTTTTGATACCGCTGCCGTAGATCCCGATTTTATTCGGCGGCACGCCGAGAAATTTGACACGGCCGTTTTTAAAAAGCAGCTGGAATTATTTATCGCGCAGAAAAAAGAGCTTCACAATCAATGGCTGCGCGGAGAAAGGAAAGATTATGGAATTTCGTGATTATTTTCGCATCTTGCGTCAGAGAGGCTGGATGATTATTGTCTTGGCCGTGCTGACGGCCGGGGCTACCTATGTTTACAGCGATATGCAGCCCCGTGTTTATGAATCAACGCTGCGCCTGCTGGTGATTCCCTCGCGCACCGACTTTGGCCAGGCACAGGCGGCCAAAACCCTGATGCGTGGCTATACTCAGTGGATGAACAGCAGCCTGCGGGCGGGTGTGGTTATTAATACCTTGCAGCTCGACATGAACCCGGATGATTTGTTGGGAAAAGTGGGGATCGCCTCGGATGATTCGAGCTTTATCATCACCCTGGAGGTTGAGGATACAAGCGAACAGCAGGCCAACGATATTGCCCGAACCTGGGGCAATTTGGTGATTCAATGGCAGGAAGAAAATAACGCCAAGCTGCGTAAGGAAGATCGAATTGGCATTGAATTTGTCGATAATCCCAAAATCGCCTTAAAAAGCCCTCGCATGAGAATTAACACCATCGCCGGTGGCGTGATGGGGGCGCTGGTTGGCTTAATTTTGATTTTTATTTTGGAATGGGTCGATTCCGGTATCCTGCGCCGCAGTGAGGATATTGAGCGGTACCTGGAAGTGCCGGTGGTGGGGACAATTCCGAAATCTTAGATTGTGAACAGTATATTGGTATATTAGTGTATTAGTTATTGGTTTATTTGTGTAAGTAAGCATGATACCAATAACTAATGGTGAATAATCAATAATCAATGGTCAATAACGGATAGACCAATACACCAATAAACCACTACACCAATATACCGATATTAAATGGTAAGCAACGTGGAAAGGTCGATTTTGTAAAATAGATTTTGTCCGTAACAGGATAGCGAAGTATGAGTTTGATAACGATTGAAGATCCGCAGGCGCCTCAGAGCGAAGCGTATCGCACATTAAGAACCAATTTGTCATTTTATAGTTTAGATGAGCCTTTGCGAACGCTGGTGATTACGTCACCGGCCCCCAATGAAGAAACGGCGGTAATGGCGGCCAACCTGGCGGTTACGATAGCCCAAAGCGGCCGGAAAATCGTGCTGGTCGAATGTGATTTGCGCCGGCCGTCGCTGCATACCCTGCTTGAAAAACCGGTTGAGCCGGGGTTGACCAATACCCTGCTTGGCGATGAAGATTTGCCGCTCCAGCAAACCGCTGTTGAAAACCTGTGGTTGCTGGCGTCCGGACCAAAGCCCCCGAATCCGGCTGATTTGCTGGGCTCTCGCAAAATTGATCTCATGATTGAGACATTGCTGGATCAGGTTGACATGGTTTTGTTTCATGCCCCTCCGGTTATTGCGGTCACGGATGCCACCGTTTTGGGGGCCAAGGTGGATGGGATTTTATTGGTGATAGAAAGTGGTCAAACCCGCCGGGATCACGCACAGAAGGCCAAGGAGATGCTCGAGAAGGCCCGCGTGCGGATCGTGGGCGTGGCCTTAACCAATGCGGCCCAGGATCGGTCAATTGGGAATTATTATTAAAAACCAGCCACCGATAGGGCAACGTCATTCCCGCGAAAGCGGGAATCCATTGGATTGTCACCGGTGGATCCCCGCCTACGCGGGGATGACGAGTCTGTTTTGAAAGTCGATTCATGTCAGTATTTATTTGTAAATCTCCAATATCGCGTTTCGGTTTCCATTGCGGCCGAATAAATTTGGCTGCGGCAAAATGGCGTATCAAAAATAAGAAATTAAGAATATTTTGTAACAGTGTAGTAAATCGCTTACGGCGTTAAATTTTAAAATAATTAGGAAGATAACCATATGAAAGGAATTGTCCTTGCCGGCGGTTCGGGTACACGTCTATATCCGCTGACCATCGGCTTAAGCAAGCAAATGCTGCCGGTTTATGATAAACCGATGATTTATTACCCTCTTTCGATGTTGATGTTGGCTGATATCAGAGATATCTTGATCATCAGCACACCGACCGCGTTACCATATTTTGAAGAAATGTTGGGGGACGGAAGCCAGTGGGGTATTCGTTTATCTTACAAAGAGCAGGATCGGCCAAAAGGGATTGCCGATGCATTTCGTCTGGGCAAAGATTTTGTCGGGGATGATTCGGTCTGTTTGATTTTGGGGGACAACATTTTTTATGGGGAAGGATTGCCGCAAATTTTGCGCCGCTGCGCCTCATTAGAAGAAGGGGCGATGGTATTCGCCTATGGCGTTCGCGATCCGGAACGATATGGGGTGATTGATTTTGATGATAGCGGCAAGGCTTTGAGTATTGTTGAAAAGCCGAAAAAGCCAAAATCCCACTATGCGGTGCCGGGTATCTACTTTTACGACAATCAGGTGATCGAATACGCGGCCAATTTAAAACCCTCGCCTCGTGGGGAGTTGGAAATTACCGATATCAACCAGATTTATTTGGATCAGCAGACCCTGAGGGTGGAAGTTCTCGGCCGGGGATATGCCTGGCTTGACGCGGGGACCCACGAATCCCTGCTGCAGGCCGGGCTGTTTGTGCAGGCAATTCAAGATCGACAGGGCATGATGATTTCCTGTTTGGAGGAGATCGCCCTGCGCCGAAAATTTATCGATGTCGAGCAATTTAAGGCGGTATCCGAGAAGTTTGCCAAAAATGAATACGGGCAATATTTGCTGCGACTGATCAAAGAGGTCGCCGCGTAGGAAGTTTTACAATGTTTTCTCACCGCAGAGAACAAGAGGGCGCAGAGAATCTCTCGAAATAGATTTTTCTCTGTGTTCTCTCTGCGGTGCATGTTTAAAATCTTTCGTAACTATTCAGGTCAGGTCAAAAACCCGCCTTCAAGAGGCTCAGGCTGCGCAGTTTAGCGGTGGCTGAGCCTGTCGAAGCGATTAGTTACAATCAATCTTTGTTTTATTAAGCTAAATGGGTGGTTTAGATGAGGGCTCTAATCCAGCGCGTATCAGAAGCGGCCGTCGTGGTTGACGGTCAAACTGTAGGTCAAATCGGCCGCGGGTTTTGCGTGTTGGTTGGCGTGACGCACAGTGACACCAATCGGCAGGCTGACTGGCTGGCTCAGAAAATTGTGGGGCTGCGCATTTTTGAAGATGATGCGGGGAAAATGAATCGCTCCCTGGCTGATGTGGCGGGGGAGCTGCTCGTCATTTCTCAATTTACCCTTTATGGGGATACCCAGAGAGGGCGACGACCGTCATTTATTGATGCGGCCCGACCAGAGCAATCAGAACCGCTGTACGAATATTTTTGCGATCAGCTTGAATCAGCCGGATTCCGGGTTGCAACCGGGATATTTGGGGCGGAAATGCAGGTGCATATCGTCAACGATGGCCCGGTCACCCTGATGCTGGAGAAATAAAAAGTCGGGCTTTAAGAATAAGAAAAAGCCCGACTTCTAAAAAAGTTAGCCGCTCAAAAACGCTTCCATGTTGGCTTTAGAGATCCGGTAGGCCGGGCCAATTTTTCGAGCTTTTAAATCCCCCGCTTCAATTGCGGCAATAACATCATCAACAGTGACCTGCAAAATGGTGGCCGCTTGTTCTGGCGTCATGACGTCAGGCATTTCACTTCCCGAAGATCCTGAGGAAGCTCCGCTTTGCTGAGCCGGTTGTTGCGCTTGCTGCTGCTGCATTTGCTGCTGCTGCATCATTTGTTGCTGCTGCAACATCTGCTGCTGCTGCATCGCGCCCATGCCCATCATCCCCATGCCAATGCCGGCTAATCCTTCACCACCGCCCGGCTGGTCTCCGGCGGCGCGAATGGCGTCCGCCTGCTGCATTTGAACATAGCTGGTGCCGTATCCCATTTTGGTCACGACTTCCAAGGAGTTCGGGTGCAGGGCGATTCGAATATTAAAGTCAACCAGAGCCATGCCGATGGCGTCAAATTCAGCCTGCAGCAGACCGATGAGCAAATCGTTTAAATCTTTGGATAAAGATTGCAGTTGGGCCGGGCCAAGCTGTTTGGCCAGCGCCAGCTCGCTCATTTTGTCCTGCATCATCACGCCCAGCATCGGATCGAGGCGCTCCTTGAGCTGAGGGGTGCGGACGCTGTCGCGGAAGGCATCCATGGCCGTCAAAAAGCGCCATGGGTCTTTTACTTTGAGGACATAGGTGCCGTTTCCGACCATGGCTGATGCGCCCGGACTGCGGTTGGGGTGTTCGACGATGATGGGGTTAGCGGTCCCCCACTTCATCGTGATGTCGGTTGTTTTAACAAAGAAAACATCGGCCGTAAAAATATTTTTTCCGCCAAAAACCCCTTTGACCAGGCTGTCGAGCCACGGTAAATTGGCCGTGGTTAACGTATGCGTGCCGGAGTTAAAGGTGCCGAGAGATTCACCGCTGCGCACAAACACCGCCATCTCACCCGGATTGACAATACATTGGGACCCCAGCCGAATGTCACCAGGGCCACCTTGTGGAACTTTTTGCACGATTTCATCGCTGAGCCATCGCTCAACCATAACGCGATCCATAATTCGAGCCATATAAATTCTCCTTGTTTTAGGCCTAGGCCATGGAAGTCAAAATTTCATTGCGAGAAGCGAACGCCTGATTGGCATTCTGGACGGCTTTTGTGACCACGCGAATGGCAGCATGAATATCGCCGTCTGCGTCGACGGAATCGGACAGGGCGATCACCGCGGTCGCGATTTGTTCCCCGTGTCCCATCATCGTTTGATCAAATTGGTAAATTTCCTGCAGTTTGGCTTCATCTACTTTAACCGCATCAAAAAAGCCGGCATACCCTTGAGGGGCATCTTTAATTTTGCCAATTAAGCCCATCAACTGATTGTCAATACGACCCATCGGTTCCGCAAAGTCAATCGCTTTGATGATATCATGGGATAGCGCTTCCTGGATTTGAGCAAACTGCAAACGCACTTCCTCAAAACGGGCCGCCAGTGTTTCTCGCAGCAGCTGATCAGCTTCGCGCCGATCGCGCTTTTCAAGATACCCTTTGAAACCCGGGATTTTGCGCATTAAAGATTCAACGGAGTTGAAATTATCCTGAATATTGCTGTAGGCGTCAGAACCATAAGATTCTTTCATTGGACCTCCTCGAGGTTGAAGGTTTTACAAAACCAATTTTTAGATGGATTAATGTTGTTCAAAGATATACAAAGATTATAGGGGAACGGCCATAAAATCGCTAGGGGGTAATTAGTCGTGATTGATCAATCAAGCCAGCGGTGAAGTATCGTCTCGATTGTTCCATCTTCCGTTAATTGGGCGAGCCCATCGTTCACTGCCTCCAGCAGAGATTGATCGTCTATGCGGGTCACGATGGCAAATGGCTCTACAGTGACCGGTTCTGCGACCATGGCCAGTTCAGGAAAGTTTTGACGATATAAACGGCCGCTAATCTGATCCACCATCGCCGCATGTGCCTCCCCCTGTGTGACGAGCCACAGGGC
>JAAUYD010067727.1_pt1 | contig 10853 bp, 6 predicted proteins | sample 7278101 | NCBI WGS metagenome assembly JAAUYD01 (sample SAMN14350128, study PRJNA611818) | marine sediment metagenome | isolation source: surface marine sediment (0.6m) | place: French Polynesia: Moorea | collected 2018-08
ATTACTCGCTTCTGCTGCGGATGATGGTTGGTTGTGTTTATGGACAAAAGCCAAACAAGTAGGACAAATATTAGAACGTGCTATGAATGGTTTTTCCTGTGTAGCTTGGAGTCAAGATGGCAGACAGTTGGCTGCTGGCAGTCAAAATGGAGAGTTAATTATTTTCTCTGAGTGTAAGCGGGGTAAAGGTTTCGGTTGATTTGAATTTAAGAGGCGCGATCGCTCATAGATTTAATCTGATTTCAGCAATTAATTTAATAGCAAGTTTAGTTTAGCGCGATCGCTTTTAGTTTTCTTCATCTTCGTTTTCCGTTTCATTTGCAATCAAGACATATTCATTTATTTGCTTGGCATAATGTAAGATTCTCGGTACTTCCAAGCAATCTGCATATTGTAAAATTCCTTTTCTTGATTCGTGTGCGATCGCAGCTAATTCTGTAAAATTATCTTTTGGTTGATGATAGGCAATCGTTATTTCTAAAAGTGATTGATGTCCCCAACTTACTGTAGGATTTTTAATTTTTGACATATCCTTTTTAAGCTTTTTCATTTGCGTGCTTTTATCTGCAATACTGTAGAATACTTTTTTGCTATTCTCTTTCTTAAATAAGCCTCGTGGAAATCCTGATATTTCTTTACCCTCTACAGCAAACCATTCGGGGGTTTCGCTATTTCGCAATCGAATTACTCGTAAACCTTTAAATTCTTCAAATAGTGGCTTATCTCTTTCACCGAACGATAATCCTTCATTAGATATTTGTGTATCTTGTAACCAAGACCAAGCCTGACGAATATTTTCTGCTTTACAGTAAAGTATTGTTGGTTTATCTCTTAATTCCTTGGTTTTAAGTTTTTTTTGTATAAAATTTCTAACTTTATTTTTGCCTTCCTTATCATTTTTCCAACTCTCAGCATCATTGATTTTAGTTAATGCTTCGCGATACGGAATCCATTCATCACTACCAGGAAAAATTGCTTCTATTTGTTGAGAATCAGAACGCATTTTAACCATTACAGGTAAAATTAAAGATTGATCATTAATTATGGTTTCACCTGTTTTATTTACCAGCCATAATGCTACTTCATTAATCGAAATATCAGGATCTACGTTACTTAATTGAATATTAGAAGGTGCAATTCTGACTCCTAGCTGTCGCAACAATTCTATTAAGCTAGTAATTGCTTTGTGTTTGTAGCTTTTTCTCTGTGGTGTTATAAACTTGCTAATAAAACCTAACTTGGCAAACCCTAATTTAATAGCATTTTTTGGGTCGCACCAAGGAGTATATTTTCTACCAGTAAATTTAAAATGCTGTTCCCCTTTGAGTTCAACCCATACTGCTGTATGTTCGACAATATTGTCTGTATTAGATTGAACTATTTCATTTATTTGAGTAATTCTTTTATTGGTAGCTTCAATTATCTGTTCTTTTGTTGGTTTTCCATTATTAGTGTTTTTCTTTTCATCAAACTTGAATCTATCTGCAATTTCTCCCATTTCTTGAGTTTTAATATTGATAGTTAATCCTTCATCAAAAGAATAAATACCATCTTCTGTATTTGGAATACCCAAACAATATTGAATAGCTTTGAGACGATCTTGTTTGTTATAGTCTTTGATATGCCATAGCCAAAGAGTTAAACTTTTAATACCAGAATCAACGATAGCGGTTCTCAATTCTGCTTGCCATTGTTTTTGTTTCTTTTCAAACTCTTCTGATTCTGCTATAAATTCAGTTTTTCTATCTTCCTCCGATTTAGGTTTTAGTGCTTCTAAATCCTTCTTTTGTTCTTCAATTAGCTGTTGCTTTCTGAGTTCGTATTCTGCTTCTGATTCTCTTTTTTTCTTTTTACAGTTTTTTAGTTTGGTTTGCTGTTTCTTTTCTAGCGTTTTCTTTCTAGCTTCAAATTGTTTATCTGTTTCAGGTTTTTTCTGAACTACAGGTTCATCAAAATTTTTCTGAGGTTTTGCTAAATCGAAATATTGTTCAGATTGTCCGCTAGTTTTATATTTTTCCCGTTGATATGGTATTGTTTCAAAATGGTTTTTAACAAAGTCAATATTGTTTATTTGTTCGTATAATTCTTTAACATTTAAAGTTGCTAAACCTTTTCCTACCTGATGTTGTGGTGTCATTCCTTCTTTAAAAACAACGCCAATAGATTCTTGAGAATTGCTTTGTAAGTAATTTTCTGGATTAGATAGTATTTCTTGTGGTGTAGCAGATAATGTATTTAATTCTCTTAAAAGTTGAGTGATTCTATTTTTATTTTGCCAATTAGGTATCCACTGATTTTTACCATCAATTGTTTGCTTATATATCTTCATAGGATAGGAAACAAAACATTTACTAAAATTATTGGGATTAACAGCGTTACCCCATTGTAAATCTGCCAAGATAAAAGCATTACTAGAATGATTATGAGAGAGTTGAGAATTAGATAAACTCAACCATCTTCTGATACTTGGTTTTATATGTATTTCTGGATAGGATTGATAGGGTACGGTTTCAACTGTTATTGTTAAAAATATGGAATAATAGTGAGTCTCTTCTCCTATTGTTGCTTTAATCGGATTCCATGATATCAATTCTATAGGTTGAAACTTAGATGAGGTAGTACGATAGAATTTTAACGGTTCATCATCAACTATAAAAGTACGTTCTGGTTTAGTTAATTCCGCAGCCATAATATAAGGAAGCAGAATAAAATCATCGTTAGCTAAATTTGCTGTACCGTTTGGATGAGTATTAAATTGATGATTCAAGGTGATATCTTTTGTGTCCCAAGTTAAATTATCTTCAGAAAAAAAGCTTTTAGCGTCTTCTCTTTCTTCAGCAGTAATACCTTGCTTCTTTTTATTTGTTGGGTTGTCAGGAAATTCTAATTCAATCCAGTATTTAATAATTGCAGAAATGTATGTTACATTGATCGGTTGAGGACTATAAGCTAAATAGTTTCCAGAGTAAGATGACAATTGACCGATATGAATTAAACCAGGAAGTAATCTTAGTGCTTGATAAAGAGACTTAAAAGGAATAGTTGTTTTGTCTACAGATTGTCTGTTACGTTGTGCAGTTAATAGTTTGAGATATTGTAAAGCGTCTTCCAAATTATTAACTTGTAGTCTGTAATAAGTTTGTGATTGTAAGTCAGCTTTTAATTTTAAAGCTAAAGCCGAAATTGTTTGATAAACCATAAAAATTATTCCTTGAAACTAAATATTTACTGTAGGTAAACCCGACACACCTTTTGTTGCAGCGATCGCTTTATAGAAAGGCTTGTACAAACGCTGTACAATTAATTTTTCCTGCTGCGGTATATCAGAATCATCTTGAAAATAGGGATGCAGTAAATGAGCAATTCCTACTAAAGTGCTAGTTGCTAAATTATCGGATTCATCACCATTTTTAGCCGTATTGGGCGCAAATTTAGCATCGCACCAAAATACCTCTGCGTTAGCATTTCCCCTAATTAAACGACCAATTACTTGCCACAAACAAACAATAATGTCCCAATAAACAGCATTGCGATCGTTATGTTGTTCGTCTTGAGGTAAAGTTCTCAATCTAATCGAAAGCTGTAACCAATGTCGCCATTTAGCATAAGCATCTCTGCGAAAGTTATCCCCTAATTCTTCTAAAGTTTCACCACTAACCTTTTTGTAATTATCGATCGCCCAACGATTTATAGAATGAATAGCATAGGAAAGATCGTCAGGACTAGGATGGGGTAAAACTAAAAAGTATGCTGCACCAATGGCTGCTTTTCCATCAACATTAACAATATTATGCCCCCTTTCAATAGATTTTAATGGTGCAATTAATATTTCTTCTTTCCCTGTTGCAAATTCTTTTGATTGTCCCCTTTGTAATGATTTATCTTTATTATCTTCCCATTCATTAATATTCTCATCGTCGCGAGATAAAGGAATAGTGCGATCGCCCCAACCTAAATTTTTAAGATGTTCATAAACTGTATTAACTTGCGAATAACTGTTTACCAAAATTAAAATTTTTTTACCGTTTAATTGTTGCAATTTATCTTTAAAATAATCTTCCTCAACTAATTTACTAACAATTTTTTTTAGATTATAGTCTTTCTTGTCTCCAGTCCCTGAAACAGATATAGGTTTTTGTTTTTCGTCATAAAAAGGTAAGAATTCTGAATCTATTTTTATTTCTTTTTCTTCTTTTGGTGCGATTATTCCCGATACAGGAACATCAACATGAAAAGCGGGAGAATCACCAGCCCAACTTGTACCCGACATCATTAACAAATGAGGAGGTTTAAAATTATCTCCTTGAAACAAATTAGCAAAATTAGTAAATAGCCAACGTCCTACCCCAGTACACCTAAATACCTGCAAACTTCCCAATGGTTCACTGTATGATTTGAGGTATTGAAATGCTAACTGATTCCCCATTGGCATATTAGGAATCAGAGGATTAAAATCTAAAGGCGGAAATTCAAACCACATCGAATCAGACATATTTAGATTTAGTATTCCTCTAACGAATTGCCATCTACTGGTGACTAGATAGAGATTTCTTTGTAAAGTACAAACGAGTAAAGCAAATTCAAGTGTTGCTATAGCTTTATTTTTTTCTTCTTTTGATAGTTGAATGGTTGCTGCTTCATTAATCCACTGTCTAATAGCCAACTTTTTCTTTTTTTTATTAGCTATCAAAGTTAATTGTAGTAATAATTGTTGATCTTTTCTATCCAAATTTTCCGCTTTTATATCAGGTTCTAGCTTACTATTAATATAAGGCTGAAAAACATTTCGCATTAACCATTGGCGATTCTTTATTTCTTCTGGCTGTGGTTCTTTTTTATTACTTACTGTTAGTAAGGTTGCTACCTCATTTAACAGCAACCAATCTGTAAAATATCTTTTATAGCTACGCCACTTACCCAAATTAATTCTATTCTCTTCCGTTAATAACCCATAAATAGTATCGGCTATCTGACGCGCTTCTTGTAAAGCATCCCACCAATCAGCAATAAAATCTTTATGTAATAATTTAGATTGGGTATATTTTAATTTCGTTTCAACCAAATCGTGTAATTCATCTATCCAAGCATCTCTAGCAGGACGACGTAAAGTTTGATTGGGACTAAATGCACTATCCAAATAAGCTTGATGTTGGTCAACTTCATCGATAATTACTAAATCGCTACGCCTCGCCATTAATTCAAAATAAATAATATTTTCTCTATTAATAGTTCGAGGTACTTTGGAATAAATTAAACTTCCTGGGGTAGCAATCCAAATTGAAGCTTTAACTAACTCTCTTTCTTTCTGATGGGAAGGACAAACACCATAAGCGGGACAATATTTATTACGAGTAAATTCTTCGCTTTCTTCTGATTCGATTGGTTCCAAACTCAAGCAAGGTTGCTTGCCAATTTCAAAAGCTTTTTCTAATCTCGGAGTAATATAAGGAGTCAGCAAACAAGCACTACTTAAATATTTAAACCCAGGATGATTTTGATTATAAGGTGTGTCTGGATTAGCATTATAAACAGCCTTATGTAACCTACTTAAATGACTAGCTTTATTGGAATTACCTAAGATGGGTGCAACATCATTAATATTAACTTCTGTAAAAGTTTTAATCAGATCGAATATTTGCAAGACATCGGCAACAATTAAAGTTACTTTCAATCCTTGGCGATAAGCGTACACTGTTAATATTTTCATTAACACTGATTTACCAGCAGAAGGAATACCTCCCAAGTGCCTGACGCAATCTAATCTTAAATAATCTGCTTCTACCAGTTCTTCAGCATCATTGAATACTTCTAACTTCATGCGTTCAAAACAGTTTACCCAGATAGGATTTAAACCTTTTGCTGTTAGCTGTTCGTCCATCCATTCTGCTGTAGAGTGTAAATCTCGCCAAGGTATGTTTAAAGTTTCTCTTTGCGAATTACCATTTACGTTATGACTGGAAGGCGGAGGAAACTTAGCTAAATCTGAAGTAATAGTGACAGTATCCATACGCTTTTCTACTTCACATTTATATTGTCCTTCCGTTGCCCAGCTTACTTCTTTTCGTTGAGATAATGCTACTGGGTTAGTTAAAGTTCTTTCATAAATTTCAAAACGATTATTAGCAACAGTAATATTAGTTCGTCTCTCAAAAGCACCTAATTCTGTTATTTCATAACCTCTAGTTTCCTCTGGATATTCTTGATATCTATCTAAAGCATCGGACCATAGTTTAGGTGAAGCATATTGTGCCAATAAATGACGGGCAATACTTAACATTTTTCTTTGTTCTTGCGTCCAGTTTTGACTTTCGGTAAACGAATAATCGTATCCAGTTAATAACACCCACAAACTTCCAGCAGTTGTATTGGGAACAATAACATCTAATAAATAAAGCCCTAAGTCTACATTTAACAATCCAGCATCTAAATCATCTTTCAATGATTCTTGCCATGCGGTGATATCTCTCATGATTTTTTACTCCATTTTCTTTTTACTTTCTGCATAAATGCACCTTCAAACATGACCTGAGATTTTTTGAGAGGAACAGTACAATAACTTCTGAATTCTTGGATATATTCCTTACCGTACTGTTTTATTTCATCGGGAAATACGAAAAAACATTCATCATAAGGTTGTTCTTTCCAGCGCGCAATAGGTTTATCTACTTTCTTCGCTAAGTTATATGCTGACTCCCAAAACTTAAGATCGATCGCCCAAACTGTATCGTCAGGAAAAACTAAATGTATATCGTATATATCTAAGTTAGGAAAAAGAATTACCTCTTTTAAATCTAATTTTTTTAGCTTATTAAATAACCTAACTTCTGGTTTACCAGGGCGGTGCATAAAATAGCGTAAATCTTGCTTTAACCACAAAACTAAATCGTTACTATCTGCTTTAAAAGGAATTGGTTTTTTCTTATATTGCAAACAATGACGATTTTCACATCGCAAATCACCGTCGCTTCTTGATTCAGTCGCTAATGGGGGAAACCCCCAAGACCGCGCTGAATCGCTTTTCAAATACATCAAACCACCACAATGACCACAACAATAAAAATTACGATCTTTTTTATAAGATTCTGGTGCTGGTTCGTAACAATCTTGCAATAGTTTTTTTAATGATGGGAACTTATTAACAGCATCTGGTTCTAAAATACCTTTAATAACTACAGGATGTTCGATAATATATTGTCTAAACTTAGTATATAAATCGCGATCACAAAAAGATTTTAATCTTAGCTTTTCAACTACTTTTCTTTGGAAGTTACCGTATTCTTCTAAATATTCTTCTGCGGTTTCAACACAAAAATTACTCGGCTTCTGTTCTTCCACTAAAGATTTACTATGCCAATCTTCAGGACAATTAATATCCAAATCCCAATCTTGCAAAGGCTGTTTCGCCCAACGATTAAGAAAATCTGGAACTCCCTGTAGAGGCTCTATTCCTGTTAACAAACAATTTACGATTAATGTATCTACAGCCAACTGTAAATTAGCTGGGTACTGAGATAATTTTTGCTTGCTTATATTTTGATGATACAGACATATTCCCTTGGCAATTCCCTGTACTGTTTCCTCATTCACCAAATATTTCTCCCCATCATTTTGAGTATCCTGTCTATGTACTGAATGAACGTCATATCTTCTATGTCCTGCGGCCGTCCTGATTGCACTAATCTTTCCAGCCTTTTCCCAACGTCGCAAAGTATCGACGCTAACCCCAAGACGTTGTGCTGCTTCTTTTGGACTAACAAACTCAGAAATGACTTTTTCCTCAATACTGTTTCAAGCATAACTCTATTTGCCTAGATTTGTCTAGATATTTTATAATTTTTCAAAAAATTTTTAAGTATGGCGATCGCCATTCCTAAGAAACTGTTTATAAACAAAATCTTAAGACGGTAGGGTGGGTAAATCAGAGATTAATCTTAACCACTCATAATCTAGAAAACTTTGCCCACCTTACAAAACTGGTTGTTAATGTTTCTTTAACAAATGGTCTCTAAGTGTTACATAAATCTTATGCGATCGCACCACAGTAAAATAATTAGCCATACAATAATTGATTATTAGCGGACATATCCTCATCGGTGTAAAGTGCTGCTGGCATAGCTAAAATTAACTTAAGGAGGCTTTCACGGCAGGATGAACTAAATCATCTGGAACTTGATTACCCTCAATATACTGATTAATTTCTGTCTGATGATCTAAATAAAAACTTAAAGCATCAAACACTTGCGCCAAAGTGAGATGGGGTAAATGATGCAAAATTTCTTCTGGCATTATGCCTAAACGCCACAAGCTAACAATCGCACGCACAGATGTCCGAGTATCTTTAATAATTGGCTCTCCGCTTAAAATATCAGGATTTCTAGCTACATAACGAGATAAAGCTTTGGCAGACATAGAAGTTATTTATCGATCTAATTCATTGTTGTATTCAGTTTATCAGCTTAGTTATGGCGATCGCTATTCCTAACTGTTGCATAAAACTTATGCGATCGCACTATCTATTTCCTTATCTAAGTCTAATACAGTTAAATTAATATGGAGTTATGATTAGAATAGAGCAAGAAAAAGTATAATTTCAGCATAATATCAAAAACCTTAAGTGAAATCAATGAGTTAGATCAGAAAGAAAAATATACATTGCTTCAAGATTTTATTTTTCTAGCAAATCATTTGGAGTTTATATTTGGAATGCCAGAACCCTGGTTTATAATTGTGGATAATCAGATATTAAATGACTTAAAATACCAAGACAAGAACAAATATAATGTTGACAACAGAAAAAGATATATTCGCTCTGTTGCGGTATTAATGCTTTTTCATTTTCTTGAAAATTATACAGAAATAGATATAGCAGTCACAATGACACCATGTCTTTTTTATGAATTTAATAATAGAAATATACTTGCTGATAAACAGAGCTTTTGTGATTTATTAGATGCTTGCTCTTCTTTATTTAAAAAATTTAAAGTTGAGCAGTTTGCTTTTTTGGGATTAGATAACTATAAAATTGCATCAAGAAATATTAAAAATATAGTTCATGATGAAAAACAAATAATTAAAGTGATTCAGAAGCTAAAAAAAAGAAAAATGGTTTTTGATGTTTATCAAAAATTTTCTTTGAATAACCAAAATAATAAAAAATCAAAAGTAGAATTATTTAAGCCTCCATATTTAATAGCTTTTCAAATTGCTGAGAAACAAAGAATAAACTTAAAGTATTTTAATAGGGATGTAATTAACCGTGTTGTAGCCTGTCATCTTGAAAAAGAAGTTTATTCAGACAGTGTTAATACAAGTTTACTTAAAACAAAAATCAAGAATTTTCGACACGATACCATTAATAAAACCGCATCTATGACAAATATAAAAAAGGGTGAGTTAAAAGGAATAGCCGATATTGAATTAATACAATATTGTAATATTTCTATTCAGTTCGATTATGAACTTGAATATACTATCTATCCCCTGACTTTTGATAAGAAATTAGCTGATATTATACAAGAAACAACAGGCTTTAATGCTAGCATGACAATATCAGGAGAAGATTCAAAGGAAGATATAAAAACTAAGCAAAAAAGATTTACTGAGAATCAAAAGAGAATGGATATAATTGAAGAAAGAGGAAAAAAGATATTTCGTCAGCTTTCCTGCTTTTACGAAGATTTAAGCCCTCTTTTTATTAGTTGATAAGGTTGTATTTAATCTACTGTAACTTAAATTTATTAACCCTGCCGACACCATAAAGCTACAATCAAAAACCCAAACAACTGAACTAAAACAATACTAGGACCACTAGGTAGATCGATCGCCCCAGAAATAACCATTCCCATTACTCCACTGGTGGCACCTATAGAAGCAGCAGTTACTAAAAATGGGACAAACTGCTGACATATTAATCTTGCAGTTGCAGCAGGAATAACTAAAAAACCGTTGACCAATAAAATACCAACGGCACGAATAGTTAGGGCAATCGTAATTGCTAAAAGCACGATAAAAAAATAACGATGGCTGCGAACAGGTACACCTTTTACTACGGCTAAATCACTATTGAGAGTGAGTAATATTTGCTCTGGTAAACTCATAATGATCCAGGCTAAAGTTACAGCCAAAAGTAATAACAATAAAATTAAATCAGTGTTACTAATAGCTAGAATATCCCCAAATAAAATCGATAATAAATTCCCCCGATATCCCTTTAAATAACTAAAACCAATTGTACCTAAAGCGATGGAACCTGATAAGGAAATACACAATACGGTATCGCTACCTAGATCGGTTCTGTCAATTAAATAAATAACTCCTAAACCAAAAGCAACGGTAAAACCAATTAATGTCCAAGTGGCAGGAAGTTCTAATAAAGCAGCTAAAACTACTCCTAACATCGCCGAATGTCCCACTGTATCCCCGAATAGGGAGAGACGACGCAGGATTAAAAAGCTGCCCAAAATGCCCCCTAAAATACCAAGCAGTACACCACCCAGTATGGCCCGTTGCATAAAGGGTAAACTAAAAAGATTCAGGAAATTTACTAGGTTCATGATGATGACAAGTGGGACTGACTAAAGCACCGTATACGTGCAAGAGATTTTCGGGGGTGAGAGTGGTTTGAGGGGAACCTTGATAAAGTAAGCGACGGTTTAAACAAATTACGGAGTCACAATAGCGACTCACTAAATCTAAATCGTGGGAAACTTCCAAAATCGTCCAGTTTTGTTCTTGTTTGAGATTATGGAGTAAAGCAGCAAATTCCATTTCTCCCGTAGCATCTACCCCGGCTAAAGCTTCATCGAGAATTAAAAGACGACGGGGAACCACTAAACAATAAGCTAATAAAACTC
>JAAUYD010078033.1_pt1 | contig 10852 bp, 5 predicted proteins | sample 7278101 | NCBI WGS metagenome assembly JAAUYD01 (sample SAMN14350128, study PRJNA611818) | marine sediment metagenome | isolation source: surface marine sediment (0.6m) | place: French Polynesia: Moorea | collected 2018-08
CATCCACTGACATGTAGTACTTGAAATCTTATTATTTAGCTCATGATCCGGCATATTATCGCACACTAGTTTTAACCGCACTCTACGAGACAACAAAAGCCTATGTATATAGCGAGAGTGGCAGAGCAGGGTAGCATACGCTATGCTTTACGAAAGTCTTATTTCGATGAAGATCTGGATATATATACCTATCGTCAGATATTTGATCTCGGTCATAATCCAGCAACATTCATTCATGTATTCAATGACAGGGTTGTCTACTTTGATGGATCTTTAGAAGATGCAGTTGCAAACGAACTCGGCAGAGATCCAACAGTCTATTTAGAAGAACTCCTGTGGGATTATATGCCACTTGGTCAGCGTAGAGCAATGCAGGATTTTCGCAAGAGTAGTGGAACCCGGCTACGTCCCCTCTCGGCAGAAGAACAGGATGAGGTAGAAAAATACATCCACATATTCGATCGTCGCAGGATGTATTACATTCGCTATGGTGCCGTTGATCAAAGCAGAATCTATCGCGTAAGCGATAAACTCTACCGACCCCTTCTCTATAAATGCCGGGATGAAAAGGAGCATTACATTAGTAATTTGGAAATGTCGCTCTCCGGCAGGGAGCTCAAAAAATATATCTATGTGGTATTTGACCTGCAAAAATATTTCACTGAAAGTTTTGCCACATTTATGCCAGAAGCCCTTGATTCAGTAAAAATGGAGGAAGTATTTGTGGAAGAGATATGCCGTCTTAATAGCGATGGCAGTTTTTGGCAGGATCAAATCAATTCTTTTTTTCTTCGCAAACACTTACAACATTATCTTATACGCTTTTTCGATTATGAATTTGCCGGCAGATCTTTTGCTCAGGACTTTATCCGCGATTTTTATGCCAGTCACAGAAAATTTAGATGGCCTGAGCGGAATCAGTCAGTGAGTGAAGAAGAGATGAGCGAAATCTTTGGGGCTACAATTAAAAAATTGAAAAAGATGAGCGAAACCGAATTGGTAAGGATTTTTAGGAAAAAAGCTAAAGAGCATCACCCAGATCGTGGCGGAGATCAGGAAAAGTTTGTCACCTTGCTCAGTGCTTATGAACAATTAAAGAAACGCTTCTAGAAAATTCTATTATTTTGCGCAGTTTCTATTTTTTGGTAATATAAAAAAACTGATTACCACTGAAGCACAGCAACTGATTATTGGGAAGTGCTGCTTTTTTCTCTGGACGTCTCAAACCCATCCCTGGCTGCAGACATCCACGAATAGAACACCCCTTCCCCCCTGAACTTTAATTGGCAGAGTTTAAGGATAAACAGGTATAAAATTCTCATCACGTTTTTTTTTTTGGAGATATGAAGGAGATGCAATTAGGTGAGGAATGGGTGGAGTACTATGATATGTTCCCATATTTCTCACATGAAAAGATTCGCCGGGGATGTCATCCCTGGAAGATGATCCACCCTGATTCTGAGCGGGTAATAGTACTTGTCCACGGTCTCTCAGACTCACCATATTATATGCATGCATTGGCGAGATTCTTTCATGAACAGCTCTCCTATTCTGTTTTTATTCCTTTATTACATTGTCATGGTCTAGAGGAACCCGATGGCATGCGTGGGGTGAGTCTTAGTGAGTGGAAAAAAAACGTGGCCAAGAGTATTGAAGCAGCCGGTCAATTTGGCGAGGTTTCCATCGGAGGGCTATCTACTGGAGCAACTTTGGGCATATATATAGTGGAGGAACTGGATCAATTTAAAGGTAGTGTGTATCTATTTTCTGCTGCTTTTGCATTTGCTGGGGGGATAATCGGTAGATTTAAAGAATGGATTGTTAGAACACCTGTAGTAGGCTTGCTGAGATATTTTGATCGTAATAAATCATTGATTGGGCCCCATCCATATCGATATGCCTACGTGGATAGAGGTGCTGCACGGGAACTGTCTTGCTTGATTAAGGAAATTTCGCCAATTATTGCCAAATACAATAGTTCAAGACCCTATCAATATTATGTTTTTGCTGTTCACCACCAAACCGATAAGGTCGTCAGCTTTGCTGCAGTGCAGGACTTTATAAACAGGGTGCCTAAAAGTAGATACGAGTTTTTGCAGATACCGGACGATATTGGTGTAGCCCATGCTGGAGTTGTCCTACATGAAGATATATACTTGCCCGATAATAGTGGTGAAATACTGGAAAAAGCCAATCCTCTCTTTCCCCAGCTGATTGCCAGAATAATGGAGATGGAAAAAAAAATGGCAGCAGTAGGGACTCTCTAGCAGAACATTTATAGCTCCAGGTTTTCTGAGACCAATATTTTAGGTATAGCTAATGATGGTTCATCATGAGATTAGAGGCATTACTCAGAATGTCGTGCATAAAGTAGGTAGAGGAAGCTGTAATTTAAAAGTAATCCTCTGCGAAGAATAAAGCTTAGTTTGCCTTTATTGATATTGACAGTAAAAAAACCCAAAAAAATCTTATTTTCAGGCAATAGCTTTGATAAAAAATCCAACGCAATTTTAAAGCGTGGTTGCCGAAGATTCCTACAAAAACCGTTTGATCTACAACTATTGTCCGAAAAAATAAGAGAAGTTCTTGAAGCTCCTGTCTAAGCGGAGTAATCTGTTGCGCCTGGAATGTTAACAAGAATGCATTGGCTAATGATGTTGTTGCTGCGAGGAAGATATGGCAAGAGCTATTGAGATTTATGATACCACATTACGTGATGGTACACAGTCGGAGAACTTCAACCTTTCTGTCGATGATAAGGTGAGGATTACCCAAGCTCTGGACGAGCTAGGTATTGATTTTATAGAAGGTGGTTGGCCTGGTTCTAACCCAATATCCGTCGAATTCTTTAGAAGAATGAGGGATGTTCAACTAAAGCATGCCCAACTTGCAGCTTTTGGCTCAACCAGACATTTTCAAAAAAAAGCCGATGAAGACCCAAATTTAAGGGCCTTGCTGGACGCCGGAACACCCGTTGTTACAATATTTGGGAAGAGCTGGGACATTCATGTGCATGATGCACTTAAAATAGAGCTGGATGACAATCTTCTCATCATCGAAGATACGCTTGCTTACCTGCGACCATTGGTGAAACATCTTGTGTATGATGCCGAACATTTCTTTGATGGCTTTAAAAAAAATAAAGAGTATGCCCTCGCTACATTGGCCAAGGCAGTGAGTGGGGGAGCAGAAACCGTAGTGCTCTGCGATACCAACGGAGGGACATTGCCGGGAGAACTCCAGCCAATAGTTCTTGAGGTCCAGCAGTTTCTTGATACTCTTGACAATAAGGTTAAGCTTGGCATTCACTCTCATAATGACTCTGAAACAGCGGTGGCCAATGCCCTTCTCGCAATCTCGTTGGGTGCTGATCACGTTCAGGGGACTATAAATGGTTATGGTGAAAGATGCGGTAATGCCAACTTAACCTCCATCATTCCGGCTGTTGCTTTCAAAATGGGTTTAGATTGTGAGGTAAGTAAAAATATTTCACAGTTGTATAATGTTTCCCGTCTGGTTGACGAACTTGCCAATCTTCAGCATAACAGATATCAGGCATATGTGGGAGAGTCTGCATTTGCGCATAAAGGCGGCATTCATGTAAGTGCTGTGGAACGAAATCCCTTAACCTATGAACACATTGATCCGGACAAAGTAGGAAATTATAGAAGGGTACTTATCTCAGACCAGTCTGGGAGATCAAACATACTGCATAAGGCTGCCAGGTGGGGGTTGAAGATTGATTCCGACGACCCGATTCTTGGTTCCATCATTCAGGAATTAAAGGAACTAGAGAATCTTGGTTATCAATATGAGGGAGCTGAGGCAAGTTTTGAGCTGCTCATGCAGAAGCATCTGGGAATGCAGAGAAAATATTTTGAGTTCAAAGGCTTCCGGGTGATGAACAATAAGTATCGAATGGATAAACCACCACTGACCGAAGCTACGATTCGCCTCTCCGTTGGTGGTGATGAAATTCACACCGCAGCCATGGGTGACGGTCCTGTCAATGCACTCGATAGAGCAATACGAAAAGCCCTGAACCCCTTTTATCCATGTCTGCAAGAAATGGAGCTCAGTGACTATAAAGTCAGAGTGCTGACCGGCGAGAAGGGAACCGAGGCCAAGGTTCGTGTTCTGATTGAAAGTAAAGACAGAGAATCAAGCTGGGGCACCGTAGGGGTTTCGGTGAACATTATCGAAGCCAGTTGGCAGGCAATGGTCGATGGCATAAACTACAAGCTCATGAAGGAGTACAACAACAGGTAGGTCTAATTCTCTTGTTCAAATTGAGCCACTAATGCCTTGACCTGTTCACGTTTAAAAGGTTTTATCAGAGTCGCTTTGAAACCATACTGGCTGAAGTCGTCCATTACCGGATGGGAACTATCACCACTGAATACCACAAGTTTGGCAGCGGGATCCATATCGAGTATGTGTTGGGCCGTTTCTTCAGCTCCCATACCGTCAGGTATATGGAGATCCAGGAGGACCAAGTGAAAGGGATCTTTCCGATCAAGAAATTCATGGTATTTTTTCACCGCATCATTACCATTTATAGCCGTTTCTGCCTGATATCCCTGGGCTTCAAAAAAACGAATAAGTATCCTTTGCAGCATCACTTCATCATCCATGATTAAAACTTTCTTCGTGAAAAGTTGTGATTGAGCGGGAGGGTCTAGCTGCGGTGAAGTTGGCTCTTCTTCTGCCATCATGACAAGAGTGGGTGCAAGGTCCGTTTGAATATCTTCGATAAGTTGATCGATTTCTGATGAATCCGGTTGAGATTTTCCTCGTTCATGAAGGCGTTGAGCTTTTTCTGCCAAGGAAGCAAGTCCACATTGCAGCAGCAAACCTTTTAGGGCATGGCCAAAATCACTCACCGAGTTATAATTTTTTGTCTTTTGTGCCACTTCAATTTTTTGCAGCGCATCGTGTATATTTTGCCCAGCAGTGTGGATAAAATCTGAAACCTTATCCTGGTGCAGACCAATATCCTCAACGAGGAAGGCAACCATCTCTGATCTGGTGGGAGTAAGCAATTGTGATTGTTTAGTGCTCATTGATTGTTTCATCCTGGGCCTACCGAGATTACCCGGGGGAGGAAACGCTCTTTTATTGAATAGCAGGGTGTTGAGGCTGGCATGGAGCTGCTCGGCTTGAAAAGGTTTGGTTATATATTCATCCATTCCTGCCTCCAGACATAAATCCATATCACCGGCCATGGCATGGGCAGTCATAGCCATTATTGGGATATGCTTACCTTCAAGTTGCATCTTCAAACTATTGGAAAGCTCATAGGGTAAGGGTTCCAGAGGGCTTTTGCCTCGTTCTACCTGGCGGATTATTCGGGTAGCTGCTAATCCGTCCATGACTGGCATTTGCACGTCCATCAAAACCACATCAACATCTACTTCGGCCAATTTATGCAGTGCTTCTAAACCATTTTCTGCAACAAAGACATGGTTGTTGTCCTCCAGCACCAGTTGTGCTATTTCACGGTTTGCCTCGTTATCATCGACAACAAGTATTCGACAGTCTCGTATGGTGCCGTTTCCTGAAATCTTGTTGTCGAGGTTCTTTGGAACATCTGAGAGATCACATCTCTCGAGCTTTATGGTGAAATAAAAGGTCGACCCTTGTCCTTGACTGCTTTCAACCCACACTTCACCATCCATCATCTCAACAAGCTGTTTGCTTATACTCAGTCCCAGACCTGTACCACCGTATTTTCGCACGTAACCGCTATCAGCCTGTTCAAAGGTGTCAAAAATGGTTTGCTGTTTTTCCGGCGCAATTCCGATGCCGGTATCTCGGATACTGCAGTAAAGCGTAGTAAATGTTTCGTTGCTATGCTGTTCGAGTTCAGTAATGTGGACGGTAACACTCCCCTTGAGGGTAAACTTTATGGCGTTGCCGATAAGGTTATAAAAAATCTGCATCAGTCGCAGATCATCGCCTTTATATGCTGGATGAATTTGGTTATCTTCGTGATATTCGAGGATTAAGCCTTTTTCTTGTGCCAGCATGTTCATGGTAGAAAGAACCGTGTGTATTACCTGACCGATGGAAAAAGGCTGGCTATCGAGTTGAAGCTGACCCGCTTCAATCTTTGAAAAATCTAAAATATCATTGAGGATTCCAAGCAAACTATCTGCCGAATGCTTGACAGTTTGCAGAAAGCGTTGCTGCTTCTGTTCGGGGTTTGATTTTAAAGCAAGATTGGTCATGCCGAGTATGGCATTCATAGGTGTACGTATTTCATGGCTCATATTGGCCAGAAACGCACTTTTAGCCAGATTTGCAGCCTCGGCTTTTTCTTTGGCATTCAGTAAATCGAGAGTACGTTCTCGCACCTTTTCTTCCAAGTGTTCATCACGTTCTTGGATGCGTATGAGCATATCGTTAAAGCTCTTTGCCAGAACACCTGTTTCATCATTATGGAAAACTTTGGTCCGTAAGTCGTAGCGTTTGTTTTCAGATATCTCCTTGGTAGTTTCATGCAGACTGTGAATCGGTTCCACCACTACTTTGAGAAGTTTATTAGACAGGAGTAGAACAATGAACAGAGCACCAATCATAGCGAGCAGCATAAAAAAGGAGATTAAGAACAGATTTCTACGGAAATCTGTCATACTGGCAGCTAAGGTGATTTTACCAATAACAGCATCCTCCAATTGAATTTCATGGCTTACCGCTGCAATGTCATTGCGGAAAATAACGCTCTTATCAGTATCTGTCAGATCATTAAGTAAACTGTTATGGAAATTGGTATAGCCAGGATTGGTATACTCACTAAGCAGGTTGCCGTAAGCTGAAAATATCTGGGCGTGTATAATAGAGGGTTTGGCATTAAGTGAACCGAGAAGGTTTTTTAGAGAATCTCTATCCTCGAACATGATTGCCGCACGGCTTGCTTTGCCAATAACCATTGAAAGAGTATTGAGTTCGCGGGTGAGTTGTTTATGAAAAAAGTACCTTTGGCTAAATACTGCAGTTACAGCAGCCAGGATAAGTGATATGAGGCAGGAAACGATCAGGATAGCACCGAGTTTTCGCCGTATGGGAAGATGATAAAACCAGGTTTTCATAGGCGAATAGGCTCAACCTTCTGCTCTGTAATAATGAGTTCAAATTGAATACTCAAGATATTTATTGAATTTGAGCCCATTACATATAGTACACTGAATTTATATTATTTGATTGATGAAATATTACATCTTTTCTCTGCTGGTATTGCATATTTTTTTGGTCTCACCTAGCATCTTATAATTATTTAAAAGATGAATCAAATTGATTCCTCAGATTGACATTTTTAAACCCTTTTTTATACCTCTCCATCTGCGATCTTTACTGTATTATCCATTTCATTGCGATGGATTGCTGGATCATTGTGGAGATATTAGCATCACCACTAAGAATTGACCTTCACTACTCTGTGCTAATAATAAACAAGGAGATATCATCAGAAAATCACGATGTTTGGAGAGAAATGAATGCAGAGTTACTGGTAAACAGAGTCAATAGTGAATGAAACCAACAATTGAATCGAATGTAAAAATACCTTTTCGAAAAAAAATTGCCTATGCCGCACCGGCTGCTGCTCTGGCCGTAATTGGTATTCCAGTATACGTATATATTCCCAAATTCTATACCGATGTGGTGGGAATTAATGTAACCATGCTGGGGTATCTATTATTCAGTGTACGAATCTTTGATGCCTTTACCGATCCACTTATTGGCTATGCCTCTGATCGTACAGTTACCCGTTATGGGCGCAGGCGACCCTATATTTTTGCCGGATCATTTTTTGTTGCTCTGCTGATGGTTCTGCTATTCAACCCGCCACCTGGTTCACCCTCTTTTGAAACGGTGTGGTTTGGCCTGACGATATATGCCCTCTTTCTTTTCTGGACGATAGTTACTGTGCCATATGAATCTCTTGGGCCGGAAATAACCTTTGACTATCACGAACGCACTTCTCTTTTTGGTATGCGAGATGGCTTCTTGATTGGTGGAACACTTATGGCAGCAAGTGCTCCAGCAGCCATGCAGTTCATTTTTGGCCTGGGTACTGATGCAGATGGTGAAAGGGCAAAGTTTTTCTGGATATCCATGCTCTATGCTCCTTTGTTAATCGGCAGCTGCTGGTGGTGTGTCGTGGCAATAAAAGAATTACCGCAACATAACACAACTCAGCCGGGCAAGATTTTTACCGGGCTTCGCCAGGTTATATCCAACAGGCCCTTTATGATTCTGCTGGTTGCCTATACCGTAAGTGCTATAGGAAATAATTTGCCTGCCACCCTGATACTCTTTTACGTTCAGTATGTACTGGAATCGGATCTCGCGGATATGTTTCTGTTGCTCTATTTTGTCACCGGGATACTTTTTTTGCCTGCCTGGATAAGCCTTTCTCGCAGAACCGGAAAAAAGATTGCCTGGCTTGCTTCCATGGCCTTGAATACCGGAGCTTTTGTAGGGGTTTTCTTTCTTGGTCCCGGAGATGCCGTCATCTATGGCATACTCGTATTTTTATCTGGTATTGGATTTGGTGCAACCCTGGCAATCCCATCTGCAATCCAGGCAGATGTGATCGATTATGATGAGTTGCTTACAGGGAAAAGACGAGAGGGGCAATATATAGGTCTTTGGTCAATTTCAAAAAAACTCGCCGCAGCAATTGGTATTGGTATGGGGTTGACAATCCTTGGAATTGCTGGGTATAGCCCGAATGCGGAACAGAGTGAATCGGTCAAATTAGCCCTGCGTACGTTGTATGCACTGGTTCCTTCATTGTGTAATTTTGCCGGTCTGTTGATTGCTCTGGCCTATCCCATTAATGATAAAATCCATCAACAGATTCGCAGTGCGATAGCGGAACGTCAAGCTGGAAAAACTGTTAGTAATCCTCTCAATCCCGAGCAAAAGTTAAGCTAAAAGGTGGAGGGAAGAATGGTAGCTGTGCGACGACTTCTAATTCATTCGAGCTATGGATTAATTTAAAGCTGTTGTTGTGGTTAATACCTTTGCAACCAGCTGGCTGAGCTCATAATCTTTATAGGGCTTGGCAATAAATCCCTTTATGCCAAGTTCTTGGAGATCTTCAATACTTTCGTCATTGAGGTAGCCGGATGAAATTATTGTTCTGCAGTGGGGATTGATCTGCAGAAGTCGCATAAAAAGTTCGCGTCCATTCATCAGTGGCATAATCATATCGAGAATAACCAGGTTAATTTCTTGCTTTTTCTCTTCATATATTTGCAGGGCGGATAAACCGTTTTCTGCGGTTATGACCGTATAACCCATTGCCTCAAGCATTAATTTTGTAGTGGCAAGATTGATCTTCTCATCATCAACCAGAAGAATCACACCGGTTCCAGAGACAATTGTATTCGATGGTGCTGATGGCTGTTCAGTAGCGGTTATAGCAGGCAAATAAATAGTGAATGTCGTTCCCCTGTTCACTTCACTTTCCACAAATATGGCGCCCATGTGGTTCTGGATTGTGCCATAAACGGCTGCAAGTCCCAAACCCGTTCCTTTTCCTTGATCCTTCGTGGTAAAAAAAGGCTCAAATATACGCGGTAGAAGTTCTCTAGGGATACCTTTTCCTGAATCTGCCAGGTTGAGTTCTACGTATTTACCTGGCTGAATATCAAAGGGGACTAGTTCGCAATAGTTGCTGTCGAGTTCGATATTACCGGTATCGATAAAAATCTCTCCACCTTCAGGCATAGCGTGTGATGCATTTATTGCAAGGTTAAGCAAGGCGTTTTGAAGTTGAGAACTATCTCCCTGAATGGTGTCCTGATGTGCCGATTTCATAACGGAGATACGGACCTTTTTGTCTACTGTACGCTTAAGAATTGCAACTGTTTCATCAATTAAAGCATGTATACTGATCTCGTTTGTTGCGGTGGACCCCTTACGACCAAACATAAGAAGTTTTGTCGTCAATTCTGATGCACGAGATGCTGCCCTGACAATTATGTCGACAAGTTCAGCACTTTTTGCATCCAAATTCCGCTGTTTGGCTGAAAGAAGCTGAGAGGCACCAAGAATCCCTGCAAGCATATTGTTGAAATCGTGGGCAACACCTCCTGCAAGTTTTCCGATGGCATCCATTTTGCTTCGGTGTTTTAGCTGTTCTTCAAGCTCGTGTTTTTTCGTGACATCATCAATACGTATAACCGCTCCACTCATGTTTTCTGAGAGCAAGGGAAATATGGTTATATCCTCATACCGAATACCATCACTGGTACGTTTAGGTTTCTGCGATTGCCGTTGTACCTCCTGAGTTTCTATGCTGTTAGCCACCAGATCCATTAATTCAGTCATTTCCGGAAGCTCTTCAATGAGATTTCTACCGCGGACTTCAGTAAACGTTCTTCCGGTTGCTTCAATACATGCAGTATTCCATTGGGTTATCCGTCCGTACTTGTCAACACCGATGAGCATCGATGGCATCGAATCAATAATATTGGAGAGGAGATTGCGTAGATTTCTCATCTCAGCTGAGATGTTTTGTTGTCGATAAAAAAGAAAGATCGTTATTATTGCCGTGAATGCGAGAATGGAGAGAAAAAAGGCAATTTTTATGGCCTGAATATTCAGGGAGTTTGAGGATGCAGCAATGGAAGCCTGTACAAACTTATCATGCTTATGTGCAAGTTCGATTACAATATCAAATAATTTCTCTGTTTCAGCTCTGATTGGTGCAATAGTAGAGATTTTTCTGTTTTGCAGTAAGGTTTCAAGATTTGTCAAAGAATTAAGAGTATTGGCGAGATATTTCTCCTCTTCCTGAGATAGTCGATCTGTCTGATTTTTAATAACATCAAAGCGCAGG
>JAAUYD010145977.1_pt1 | contig 10851 bp, 12 predicted proteins | sample 7278101 | NCBI WGS metagenome assembly JAAUYD01 (sample SAMN14350128, study PRJNA611818) | marine sediment metagenome | isolation source: surface marine sediment (0.6m) | place: French Polynesia: Moorea | collected 2018-08
GGCATTACATATGGAATTGATGAGGGTGCTGACTACGATGCTCAAGATCTCGAAATAGTAGATGGAACCTATGTTTTTGATGTAAAAACACCCTCAGAGATTATAGAAAATATAGAACTGAATCTTTCAGGAAAACACAATGTGCTAAATACTGTGGTTGCTTTGGCAATGGCGCATAGCTACGGGGTACCGTTACTGGCCATTGCCAAAGCTTTAAAAACATTTAAAGGTGTGCAACGCAGGTTTACGTACAAAATCAAAACCGATGATTTGGTATTGATCGATGATTATGCGCATCATCCCACGGAGATTAACGCCGTCGCCGAAGCGGTACGCGAATTATACCCTAATAAAAAAGTAGTGGCTGTATTCCAACCACACCTGTTCAGCAGAACCCAGGATTTTGCAGATGACTTCGCCGACAGCCTTTCGAGATTTGATTCGTTACTCTTATTGGATATCTACCCCGCGAGGGAATTGCCGATTGAGGGCGTCACGTCAGAATGGCTTTTAGAGAAGGTTGGGCTCATAGAAAAAAAAGTGGTTCAAAAGAAGGATCTATTTAATGAAATTCTGAATTCAGGAGCAAAAATAATCGTCATGATTGGCGCCGGTGATATTGGCGAAATGGTCAATCCTGTTACAGAAAAATTACTTGAAGAATTCGAATGAAAAATTATATAAAATATATCAAAACACTTGTGTTTATTGGTCTTTTAGCCTTGGTGTTTGGATTTACATCTGTACGAAACAATCATAAAAAGATCACTACGATTGAAGTGAAATTTGTCAATGGAGACAACCTTTTCATAACTCATGAAATGGTTAATAAATTGTTAATACAAAATTATGGAGCGCTGAAAAGTCAGTCGAAAGAAACTATAATTTTGAGAAGTTTGGAGTCAGTTCTGCAATCAAATGAAATGATTGATGATGCTGATGTTTTCTTGACAGTTGATGGTAAGCTTTGTGCTTTATTAAAACAAAAGACACCAATTGCAAGGGTAAATGATGAGGGCATAGCCTATTATATTGACAGTAAGGGCGCTAAAATGCCACTATCCTCGAACTACTCGGCAAGGGTACCCATAATAAGCGGTGTTAAGGGTAAGGATCATTCAAAGGTTTATATGCTTGCTAAACGCATTTACAACGATGAGTTTTTACATCAGCAAATCATTGGTATTGATCAAATTACGAATGAAGAATTTGTTTTAAAGACACGCGTAGGGGGACAGAAAATTGAATTGGGCAACCTGAATAATTTAGAAAGTAAGATTAAAAAGCTAAAAGCCTTTTACCAGAAAAAACTAAAAGACAATACATTAGATAATTACCAAACAATCAACCTGATGTATGACCATCAGGTAGTGTGCACAAAAAAGTAATTTATGGAACACGAAAACATAGCTGTTGGTTTAGATATTGGTACTACGAAGATTGTGGCCATGATCGGAAAAACCAACGAATACGGCAAAATAGAGATGTTGGGGATGGGCAAAGCTAAAAGTTTAGGTGTTCACAGAGGTGTGGTGAATAATATTACCCAGACCATTCAATCGATTCAACAGGCTGTAGAAGAGGCCGAAAGTGTTTCTGGACAGAAGATCAAAGATGTAGTGGTAGGTATTGCCGGACAACATATTCGCAGTCTGCACCATAGCGATTATATAACGAGGCCCAATTCTGAAAAAGTAATCGATGAATCTGATATTGAAAAATTGATCAATCAGGTTCATAAACTCGTGATGCTGCCGGGCGAAGAGATTATACATGTGTTGCCACAGGATTATAAAGTTGACGGACAAGGAGAGATCAAAGAACCCATTGGCATGTATGGCGGGCGATTGGAAGCGAACTTTCATGTGGTCGTCGGACAGGTATCCTCAATACGTAATATCGGGCGGTGCATTAAAAGTGCAGGATTGGAATTGGCCAATATAACCCTTGAACCTTTAGCTTCTGCTGATGCCGTTTTAAGCCAGGAAGAAAAGGAAGCCGGTGTAGCGCTGATTGATATAGGTGGCGGTACGACAGACTTGGCCATCTTTAAAGACGGTATCATACGCCATACAGCGGTAATTCCATTTGGAGGTAATGTCATTACCGAAGATATTAAGGAGGGCTGCTCAATAATTGAGAAACAGGCCGAATTATTATAAACCACGTTCGGTTCTGCATGGCCAGGCGAGAATAAAGAAAATGAAATAGTGTCAATTCCAGGACTGCGTGGAAGAGAGCCCAAAGAAATCACACTTAAAAACTTGTCAAAGATCATTCATGCGCGCGTAGTGGAAATTGTAGAGCAGGCCTATTTGGAGATTAAAAATTATGGTCACGAGGAAACCAAGAAGAAATTAATAGCCGGTATTGTACTCACCGGAGGGGGTGCAGAGTTAAAGCATATCAAACAATTGGTAGAATATATTACAGGTATGGATACCCGAATTGGTTATCCTAACGAACACATATCAGGCAGTTCAGATATTGATATGTCAAGCCCTTCATTTGCAACCGCTGTAGGTTTATTAATGAAAGGTTTAAATCAAAAGTCTAAGGACACTCAAAAACAAACGGCATCAGAAACGGAGAAAGCAACTAAAGAATTCCAAACGAGCTCAAAGGACATAGGAGATAAGAAATCAATTTTTGAAAAGTGGGCTGATAAGTTTCGGGAATTTTTAGATAATGCAGAGTAGTTATAGTTAAATCAAAAAACAGCAATTCCAAATATAAAAGATATGGGCAAAGAACTAGAAAATCTTTCGTTCGACTTACCAAAAAATCAATCTAATGTCATCAAAGTGATCGGCGTTGGTGGTGGTGGCAGCAATGCCGTGAACCACATGTGCCAGAAAGGAATTAAAGGCGTAGATTTTGTCGTCTGCAATACTGATGCGCAGGCTTTAAAAAATAGTCCGGTACCTTCAAAAATTCAGTTAGGGGTCTCTTTGACTGAGGGACTTGGAGCAGGTGCCAATCCAGAAGTGGGCGAGCAAGCCGCAATAGAAAGCATAGATGATATTAAAAAGATGTTTGGTACTTCTACTAAAATGGTTTTTATCACCGTTGGTATGGGTGGCGGTACCGGAACAGGAGCAGCACCGATTATCGCTAAGGTAGCCAAGGAAATGGATTTATTAACTGTTGGAATTGTAACAATACCATTTTCTTTCGAGGGCAAAATGCGAAATGAACAGGCACAGAAAGGAATTGCGAAAATCCGTGAGCATATAGATTCACTTGTCGTCATTAATAATAATAAACTCCGCGAGGTTTATGGTAACCTGGGCTTTAAAGCCGGGTTTTCCAAAGCCGATGAGGTCTTATCTACAGCGGCTTCAGGGATTGCCGAAGTAATTACACATCACTATACACAGAATATTGACCTTAAGGATGCGAAAACAGTGCTGGCTAACAGCGGAACAGCTATTATGGGCTCAGCGACAGCTACCGGAAGTAATCGTGCCCAGGAAGCGATTACCAAAGCTTTAGATTCTCCACTGCTGAATGATAACAGAATTACAGGGGCAAAGAATGTATTGTTACTTATAGTTTCAGGAACTACCGAGATTACCATTGATGAAATCGGTGAGATCAATGACTATATTCAAAGCGAAGCGAAGAGCAATGTAGATATTATTATGGGTGTTGGTGAAGAGGAGTCTCTGGGTGAAGCGATTGCAGTGACTGTAATAGCAACTGGATTTAATATTGAGCAGCAAATGGAGATTAGTGCCACCGAGTCGAAAAAAATTATTCATAATCTGGGGGAAGAGCCAAAATTTGAACCGGCCTTTACGCCGAAAGCAGAGGCAAAGGAAGAAAAAGTAGTAAAATATACGCTGGAGGATGTTGAAGATGAGGTGAATGAACCTTTGAATGATTTAATTGCCACCTCAGAATTTATCAAAGGTATCGATGTACACTACGAAGAGGTACAAGTAGAAAATATTGATGATTTTGTAATTACGCCGGTAGCAAAGTCAAGTCCTGTTGAACAGGATGAAATTATTGAAGAAGAAAATCAGGTAACATTGACTTTTCATCTTCCGCTAACCCCGCAGCAAGAGGCGAAACAAGAGGAAAAAGAATTTACAACCCACGAACTGATCGCTAGAATTGATGATATAAAGGTCGTAGATGCCGAGCACGTGGAGCCAGAACGAACACCTGACGGGAAAATAAAATACGGCCTGGAAGACTTTATGGAAAAGGAGTCAAAGATCGTTAATGAGGCCACTGAACAGGAATTGGAAGATGAAGAATTAAAATTTGATGTGCGTGTTGAAAATTCAGTGAGTAGGTCGAGCGTGATCGTAGAAGATGATGAAGCTTCACCGTTAAACTTGACCATTGCCGAGCTTCAGAATAAAGCGGACGAGCGCCGTCAAAAAATGAAGGAGTTTAACTATAAATTCACGAATAAATTGAATCAAAATATTGATGAAATCGAGAATCAGCCGGCTTATAAGCGTATGGGTGTTGATTTGGAAGATGTGGAACCGTCATCTGAAGTTTCTTCTACGGATCAATCCCGAACAACTTTAGACATCGATGATAATAATGATATTCAATTACGATCTAATAATTCGTTTTTGCATGACAATGTAGATTAGTACTACTATTTAGTTTTTGTTTGTTGAGAAAAACCCAGACCTACGTTGTTAAGTTTGGGTTTTTTGCTTCTTGAAATTTAGCCTTAAACCATTTTTAGGCCTTAGCCTTTTTGTTATCTTTGTAAGCTCAAAATTCAAAGCATGAGTTTACAACAAGAGGTAATGACCAAGCTTAAAGAAGCTATGAAAGCGAAAGATACTGTGGCTTTGGAGTCGTTGCGCGCGATTAAGTCTGCTATCTTATTAGCACAAACGGAAAGTGGTGCCAGTGGTGACTTGTCAGAAGACCAGGAGTTAAAGTTATTGCAGAAACTCGTGAAGCAGCGAAAGGATAGTGCCGCGATTTTTATTGAGCAAGGTAGATCAGACCTTGCGCAGCCTGAATTAGATCAGGCGGCGGTCATAGAGCAGTTTTTGCCGGAACCTTTAACGGAGGAAGAAATTGAAAAAGTGGTTGTGGCGACTATAGCACAGGTAGGTGCAGAAGGTATGAAAGATATGGGTAAGGTGATGGGCATAGTTTCTAAGGAATTGGCCGGCCAGGCTGATGGTAAAACGATTTCTACCATTGTAAAGAAGAATTTAATGTAATATAGCCTGTTTTCAAGAGTATTGGCCCCGTAGTTCAACTGAATAGAATATCAGATTTCGGCTCTGAGGGTTGCAGGTTTGAATCCTGCCGGGGTCACGAATAAATAGTTCGATAAGAAAAAACGCCAAGCTTGCTTGAGCGTTTTTTTGTTCGAGCTATTTTCAAAGCGGAGCTTTGTCAGGATGATGCGATTAATACTATTTTAGGAGGGGAGTTTTTTCAAGATCAATCCCTAAAACGAATCCATCATTCATCACGTAGTTTCAGATCCAACAGGATACCTCATGTCTAAACTCAATCTGAGCTCAAGAATTAATCCATTATTGAAAATTATAGTCTAAAAATCAATGACTTATAAAATTTTACTATATTTGATCGAGAAATTGCTATGATTTCACCCCTTTTCAAGGACTAAACCACCTTTTTTAGAAAAAATGGCTCATTTTTTGCACTGATTCTAAAAAAAGTAAAAAAAATAGCCTACTTTTAGAGTGTAATGATGCTCTAATAATAGAGTCTAACGTATTAGAATACAAGCATGTTTGAACTATTAAACATATGGGTCAAAGGTAATGACCTTGCCGACAGGACCCTTAAAAAACGGGAACTCAATGAGTTTCAACGTGGTTTAATAGTGCGCTATTTTGCTTTCTACAGACGTCTTTCTTTGTCAGATAAAAAGCGTTTTGAACATCGGGTGAAGAAGTTTATTGAAAACCATAATTTTGTTGGAAGAGAAGGTGTAGTGGTTACTGAGCGGATGAAGTTATTTATTTCTTCAACAGCGGTGATGTTGACTTTTGGTATGCGCCGTTATTTATTCTCAGAATTTGACAATATCATTATTTATCCTAAAGACTATTTCTCTCAGATTACGAAAATGCAGCACAAGGGAGAAACGAATCCAAGATACAGAACCATCGTTTTTTCCTGGAATGACTTTATGGAAGGTATTAAGGTAGAAGATGATAATCTCAACCTTGGCTTACATGAATTATCGCACGCTTTGCATTTTACGTGTTTAAAGCGTAAGAATTTTGCTTCTAAGTATTTCATTAATAAGTTCGATGAATTATTGCTGAGACTGAGAGACCGCAGATTGCAGCGTAAAATTGTAAAGTCTGGCTATTTGAGGGAATACGGATTTAAAAATAAATACGAGTTTTTATCGGTATTAATTGAGCATTTCTTTGAAACACCAAATGAATTCAAGCAAAAGTTACCCGAAATTTATAATTATGTCAGTCAAATGCTGAATTTAGACACAGCTGATTTCTCTAAAAAACCTGCTTTGTTCAAAAGTATTGTTTTGACTTCGGCCTGAAGGTGGCTTACTAAAAAGAATAAGTCCTAGGCTCCGCGTATCGATATTTCATTATAGTCTTTTTTGTTAAATTACCATTGAAGTATATATTGATTCAGATATACATGTCGTACTAATTATCTGAATAATAATATCAATCCTCCCAAAGCCGTTACTGCTAGTATAAACCGTCTATAGTTTAAGTTAGAAATCAACTTAACAATTGATACTCCAATAAAGAAGCTAATAACTATAGCCGGTATCAATACGGAATTTAAAACAAGGGTCTTTACTGTAATTGTCTTCCAAACAAAAAAATGAAAAGGAAGTTTGAAAATATTAATGATAAAAAATAACCAGGCAGCTGTTCCTATGAATTCGTTTTTTGGTAGACGCGTAGCAAGAAAGTATATGTTAGATATCGGGCCTGCCAGATTACCGATCATGGTGGTAAATCCTGATAAAAAGCCTGCCGTTCCTGAAAATAGCGTATTAGTTGGAAGCACAGTAAGTTTACGATTCTCGGTATAAAACATGATCAGAACTGAAAGTATGATTATAATAGCCATAATTCTTTTAAAGAGTAGCTCTGAAACATCATGTCCTATCCATGTGCCTACCAATACACCGATAACCATTAAGGGCATTAGTTTTCTAATATAGATCCATTTTGTGTGCCTGTTATAATAAATAACAGCCATGATATCAGCTGCTAACAGTAATGGTAATAAGATGCCTGTAGATGCTTTCTCACCAAATACGAAGGCTAAGATCACCACGATGAGAATACCAAGCCCTTTTATTCCCGCTTTGGCAATACCCAAAATGAATACGGCTAGAAGAACTGCTAACCATTGTACCAGTGATAAATTATATGAATCAAGTATTTGTGTAAAGGTCAATTCAGGAGCGTCGGTTAGGTTTATAAGAAAGCGGCATCCTTAGGTTCCCACAATTCTATTTTATTCCCGTCAAGGTCGACTATCCAGCCAAATTTACCATAATCATATTCCTCTACTTTACCGACAACCGTTACACCCTCTTTCTTCAATTCTTTGAGCAATTCAACCAGATTTTCAACCCGGTAATTGAACATAAAATCTTTTTTTGAGGGCTCAAAATAGTTGGTATCAGCTTTAAAGGGCCCCCATTGCGTTGAACAGTCATTGCCTTCTTTGTCTTTCCACCAAAAGGTACAGCCCCATTGATCGGTATTAAATCCTAAATGTTTTCTATACCAATCTTTTGTGGCTTGTGGGTCTTCAGACTTAAAAAATAAACCGCCAATACCTGTAACACGTTTTTTCATAATTATTTTTTTCTGCTGTTTTTTACATTATTCTCGTAGAGCGCTATCCAATCATCTACTGTCATTTTGGAAACCAATTGCCCTATCAATTCATATGGAATTTCATCAATATGCTTAAAACGGATACAACTTTTACCCATATCTAATTTTCGCTTGTTATGTTTTGGAAATTCAGATACAAACCAATCCAATATATTCTTGTCGGCGTAAACGCCACTGTGGTAGAGATTGATGGAATTCTTCTGTGATGCCATACTCATAAAAGGAAGTGGCTCTTCAGGATTGCAATGGTAACCATCAGGATATTTGGAATGGGGTACGTAATAACCAATCATTTTATATTGTATACCTTCTTCAAATCCTTTCGGGAGATTATCTAAAATTACTTTTCGTAATTTTCGCATCGGAGCTTTTCGCTCTTCGGGTATTTGGTCGATGTAATCTTCGACCGTTGCTGCTTCGTACTGCATACTAGTTAGTTTAAAGTTGGTTTGCGTTGTAGAATCAATGATGAAATTAAGGAAATTATAATTCCGGTGCCGAATATGAGTCCAAACATAAATATACCGGCAAAAGTTGGATTATCAAAGGCTTTCATTTCTTCTAATAACTGGGCTTTTTTTGCTTCGAATTCTTCGGCCGTTAAGGTGTCTTTAAGTCCATCTAATGTATGTTGAATATAGTCATTGGCAAAATCGGGATTTATGACGGTAACATATACAATATCCAGTATACCTATGGCCAAACCCGCAATGGCTGAGATAGCAAGCCCAATGAGCAAGGCATTACCGAAAGTAACTTTACCGTCGTTTAGGTGATCTCTAAAATGCTTAATACCAAAGAATACAAAAGACAAAGAGGTTAAAATAGATATCCAGCCAAGAATTTCAAGAGTACCTAAATCAATATCTTTAAGCAGAAAATGGCTTGCTGCGAAAATAAGTCCGCCAACCAGAGCTGCATATCCGCCGAATCTTAAAATAGCTTTTTTCATAATTTCTAAGTTAAAAATTTCTGGGTAAAACTATCAACTTATGAGTGCATAAGATTCATACGAAAGTACCAATTCACTCATACTTTAGTTCAAAATATGCATTTTTTTGGCTTTCTGAATGGCTTGAGTACGTCTTTTAGAGTCTAATTTAATGAGTAAGTTAGACACGTGCGTTTTAATAGTGCTTTCTGAAACGAATAATGCTTCGGCGATTTCCTTATTCGATAGTCCTTCAGAAATTTTTTGAAGTACTTGATATTCGCGTTTACTTATAGCTAATTTTTCAATTGCTTCTTGATCAATTTCTACTGGGCTATAAGATGAGTTTTTTTGGTTTCTTTTATTCAGATAAATACCAAGAATAAGAAAGGTGACGGCAACACCAATAATAACAAGTTCAATAGATGTTTTTCCGAAAAAAATGGAATATTTACTTGTTTGAAAGAGAATGATAAGTGCAACGATCAGCAAGGAGAAACTTATGATAGTCTTCTTCATTCCATAAAATTAACAAAATTTTGCTTTCACTTTGTCAACGATGGTTTGAGCCAGTTTTCGTTTACTTTCAGTTGTCCAACCTGCCACATGCGGCGATAGTAGTACCTTGTCTGAATTGATCAAATATTCAAAGGCTTGAGGAAGCTTGTCTGCATTGAAGAGATTTTCGAAGGAGGCTTTCTCGTATTCAAGTACATCGAGACCAGCACCTAAGATTTTACCTGATCTCAAAGCTATAACTAAATCTGAGGTCACAACACTTTTACCGCGGGCTGTATTAATGAACCAGAATGGTTTTTTGAAAGCATTGATAAAATCTGTATTGACCATATTTATCGTTAGTTCAGTTTGGGGAGTATGCAGGCTCAATACATCGGCTTTTCCCTGGAGTTCTTCTAAAGTGGTCTGTCTGCAGTTTTCATCGCCTACTTCGGGCCTAATATCATAGCAGAGCACTTCAACATCAAATCCACGTAATTTTTTGGCAAATGCTTTACCTGTATTTCCATAACCGATTAATCCGAGGGTTTTTCCATCCAATTCGACTCCTCGATTCTCTTCGCGTAGCCATTTCCCATGTCGGATTTCCCGATCTGCTTTGTCCAATTTATTAAATAGTGATAGTAATAGTCCGAGGGCGTGTTCACCAACTGCATTTCTGTTACCTTCGGGTGCCGATATGAGTTCGATTCCCTTTGACTTAGCATGGTCGCAATCGATATTTTCTAACCCGGCACCTACGCGACCGATAAATTTCAGGTTTTTTGCTTTATCCAGAAAGGTTTTATCTAGGGTAAAACGGCTTCTGATGATAATACCATCATAACCCGCTATTTTTTCTTCTACCGTTTCTTTTCGGGATGTGTAATCCTCATCGCAGAGAAAGCCAAGGTTTTCTAATCCGGTTTTTAAAATTTCATGATTGGTGTCGAGCAGCAGTACTTTCATTTCTAATAAAAAAAACACCCAAAGTTAACAAACTTTGGGTGCCAGTTATATTGATCTCTTTAACTTATTTATGCATTTAAGGCTTCAGCACCACCCACGATCTCTAGAATTTCATTCGTAATTGCAGCCTGACGTGCTTTGTTATATGTTAATAATAAGTCATCACGTAACTCCTTGGCATTGTCGGTTGCTTTGTGCATAGCTGTCATACGTGCACCGTGTTCAGCAGCAAAAGAATCTCTAACAGCTTTATAAAGTTGAGTTTTTAGTGATTTTGGAATCAATCCTTGAACGATATCTTCTTTTGAAGGTTCAAAAATATAATCTAAGTTCACATTCGTATCCTTATCAGCGGGAACAATCGGTAAGAACTGCTCAACAGTGGTGATCTGCGTAGCAGCATTCTTAAACTTATTGTAAACGATCATGATCTTATCATAATCACCTTCTGAAAAATATGACATCAAATCTTCCGCTATAGCGGCGGCATTGGCAAAGGTCAGCTCATCAAATAATTCACTTTTATTGGCTACTACATTATATTCTTTCGACAAAAGGTCATTTCCTTTTTTCCCAATGGCATATACA
>JAAUYD010204830.1_pt1 | contig 10851 bp, 11 predicted proteins | sample 7278101 | NCBI WGS metagenome assembly JAAUYD01 (sample SAMN14350128, study PRJNA611818) | marine sediment metagenome | isolation source: surface marine sediment (0.6m) | place: French Polynesia: Moorea | collected 2018-08
AAAATTACCTAATTATACGATCTTTAAACAATGAAACCTGAAATAATTGTTTGCGGCTTAGGCGGTACTGGATATAAGATTTTTAAGTTACTCAGGGAAGAAGGAGTAGCCGTAGTAGGAATTAATCCAGATCCCATACCAGGAGAAAGGGAAAACATTGTTATTGGCGACCTGCGCTCTGAAAAAAGCGCGATCGAGGCGGGGATAAAAGAGGCGCACACTCTAGTTATCGCTACTAATGACGACGCTCTAAATTTAGCAATTTTGGCAATGGCGCGATTGCTCAATCCTCGTTTGAGAGTAGTCAACCGCTTGTTCAATCACGCTTTAGGGGAACGCCTAGACCACACCCTTCCAGAACACTACAGCATGAGCGTTTCTGGTATTGCTGCTCCTATTTTCACTTTTGCAGCCTTGGGCGATCGAGCAATTGGACAATTAAGACTGTTCGATCGAACTTGGCCAGTCCGAGAAGAGAAAATAGACGAACACCATCGCTGGAAAGGAAAAAAACTGAGCGAACTCTGGGACAACCTTTCTCAGATGTTAATTTACTACTTACCAACCGAGGGTAAATCCCATTTAATCGAAGGGGTACTACAAGAACAAACCTTGCAACTAGGAGACCGCTTAATAGTAGGCGATCGACCTAATAGTGGCAAAGTGAGGCGTGCTAGAGTGCGAAAAATGCTCAAAGCGATCTTCAATTTGCAAAGATATCAGCAGTACGTTCGTCCAGTAATTATAGTTAATCTGGCTCTATTAGTAATAATTTCCATTGCCACTTTAACTTATGTTTGCTTCGATCTCGACGCTTCAATAGTCGATGCCCTTTACTTTACCGTAGGCATGATAACTGGTGCTGGAGGAAAAGAAGAAGTAGGGGAATTAGCTCCCGACAGCATCAAAATTTTGACTACGATCATGATGATTTTGGGAACGGGTATAATCGGCATTTTTTACGCCCTCACCAACGATTTTATCCTTGGCAGTCGCATCAAACAGTTTTGGGATGCAGCAAGGGTTCCTCACCACAACCACTACATCGTTTGCGGACTGGGAATAATGGGACTGCAAATTTTACGTCAACTACACGATCGCGGTTATGAAGTAGTAGCTGTAGAATCAGATCCCAACAACCGCTTTCTCCATACAGCCCGATCTCTTGGAATACCCGTAATTATTGATAACGCCACTTTTCCAGCTGCTCTCGAAGCAGCTAATATCCAGCGAGCCGAATGTCTCATAGCTGTCACCAGCAAGGATATGAGCAACGTGGAAATTGCTTTAACGGCCAAAGCTGTAGCCCCCAAAATATCAGTAGTGCTGCGCATTCAAGACTCCCGACTAGCGAGATCGGTACGAGAAGTATTTGAATTTGAAAACGTACTTTGTCCGCGAGAAATAGCGACCCCTTCCTTTGTCGCAGCCGCTTTAGGAGGAAGAATTTTAGGCAATGGTATTACTAAAGATTTGCTTTGGGTGGCTTTAGCTACCATGATTACTCCAGGTCATCCTTGGAACGGTAAAATGGTTAAAGAAGCTGCAACTTTAGCTGATTTCGTGCCTTTATATCTTGAGAATAACCAGCAGCAAAACGTTCACGGTTGGGAGCTGTTGGAAACTGCTCTCCATTCTGGAGATGTTTTGTATTTAGCAATGCCAGCCACTCAACTAGACCAATTATATAGTTCTGATTCTTCCCCAAAGACCCCCAATAGTCTTAGAGCAAAATGGTGTAATCGATCGGGAAAATATTTACTAGAAATTAGCGATATGCCCAAAAATTAGACTTCGCAGTAGTTGTTTTGTTGACGCTCCCTGCCCTAGAAGGACGGGGATTCTTGGGCTGAACACGGCCCGTTCAGGTCGCCCCTATTAGTATAAATACCTCAAGAATTTGGGAATAAATTATTAGATAAACTCTGCTATCTTCAGGCTTGTATGTGTCAAGAAATAAGTTATGTTCACTGGATGAATAAAATTGCTAAATACTGTTAGCGATCGCCTTCGATTAAATCGATATAACTTAATATGTAAAGTTATATTTCAGTATTCAACGTTTCTGCCCCTATCTATATAGCCTATATTTTTGGTAGAACCGGATTTGGTCGATTTTTATAAAGGGGTTTTGACAAGCGGATTTGGTATTAGCCCCAATTACTACTGGCGCCGCTACGCGGAGCTCTTCGAGATCGACCATCTTCCCTACAGAGCGATCGCCAAAGACTATTTATCGGAACTAGCTGCACTTAAAATACTAGAAGGAAACAAACTGCATTTAGTGCTTCTACCCAATAACCTCAATCCCCGTCCAAACTTTTTAAATCTGTTTCAGATAATTATGGGAGGCGTGTCTTCTGTCCCTTAGTTTAAAGGAAAGGAAAATTGAGACGCGAGTTTTTATGAAACCAATTCACACATTTAAAGTTTCCCCTTGTTTGCCAACCCAACTAGAACCTTTACGAAAACTGGCTCATAACCTTTATTGGGATTGGAATGTTGAAACTCAAGCTTTATTTCAACGTTTAGATCGAGATTTATGGGAATCCACTCGTCATAACCCAGTCCTAATGTTAGGAATGATTAGCCAACAGAGACTAGCTGAAATGGCTAAAGATGAAGGCTTTCTCGCTCATATGGAAAGAACACTACAGCAACTAGATAATTATTTGCAAGAGCGTACTTGGTATCGCCAAAATCGCAGCATTCGAGACAGTAAGGAATGCTATGCCTACTTTTGTGCTGAATACGGTCTGACTTACTGCTTGCCAATTTATGCTGGTGGCTTGGGGGTTCTTGCTGGCGATCATTTAAAATCTGCTAGCGACCTCGGTTTACCTCTGGTAGGTGTAGGGTTACTTTACCAAGAAGGCTATTTTGCCCAGTATCTCAATCCTGACGGTTGGCAACAAGAGAAATATCCGATTAATGACTTTTATAATATGCCTCTTCATCTAGAACGAAATGAAGATGGTTCGGAGCTGCGTATAGAAGTTGAATATCCCGATCGCATTATTTATGCAAGAGTCTGGCGCTTACAAGTAGGAACCGTACCCCTTTATATGCTAGACACCAATATTGAGGAAAACTCCAATCCATACGATCGCGACATCACCGACGAGCTTTACGGAGGCGATCTGGATTTGCGAATTCATCAGGAAATGATGTTGGGTATCGGTGGGGTAAAAATGCTGGAAGCACTTGGATACACCCCTACCATATATCATCTCAACGAAGGTCACAGCGCTTTTCTAATTTTAGAGCGCATTCGCAAGTTAATCGAACGCGGTTTGAGCTTTACTGAAGCCAAACAGTTCGTACAATCAACTCAGATTTTTACTACTCATACCCCTGTATCTGCTGGCTTCGATATGTTCTCTCCCGATCGAACCATGCACTACGTCGGACGATATGCTCATTTGTTCGGTTTGTCGCGGGAAGAATTTTTGGCATTGGGTAGAGAAAATACTGGAGATTTTGCTTCTCCTTTTAGTATGGCAACTTTAGCGATCGAAAATAGCAGTTTTATCAATGGAGTTAGCAAGTTGCACGGCGAGGTGTCGCGAAAGATGTTCTGTCAGTTGTGGCCAGAAGTCCCCCTCTCGGAAGTTCCGATTCAAGCAATTACCAATGGCGTTCACGCTCGTAGCGTAGTTGCTCCCTCAACTCAAGACTTATACGATCGCTATTTAGGTCCTAGTTGGGATAGTGCAGAATCACAACACCCCCTCTGGGAAAAAGTAAAATCAATTCCCGACGAAGAATTGTGGCGCAATCGCGAGCATCGACGGTCGGATTTGGTAGTATTCGTGCGAAAGCGGCTAGTGCAAAACTTGGAGTCTGGCGGCGCTACTGGAGCTGAAATAGAACGAGCCAAAGAAGTATTGAACCCCAATATTCTTACCATCGGCTTTGCTCGTCGCTTTGCCACTTATAAGCGAGCAAATTTGTTTTTATACGATTTGGCAAGAATTAAACAAATTATGATGGGGAATGTTGAGCGACAAGTCCAGTTTGTTATTGCTGGTAAAGCTCACCCCAAAGATATGCCAGGAAAAGAATTGATCCGCCAAATTATTCATATAGTTAGAGAACAGGGAATGAGCGAGCGAGTAGTCTTTCTCCCCAATTACAATATTTACGTAGCGCGGATGTTGGTGGCTGGTTGCGATATCTGGCTCAATAACCCCCGCCGACCTCAAGAGGCTTCTGGAACTTCAGGTATGAAGGCGGCGATGAATGGTTCTCTTAATCTTAGCATTCTCGATGGTTGGTGGGATGAAGCCGATTATCGTCGCACCGGCTGGGCTATAGGTCATGGTGAAGTGTATGAAGACCAAAATTATCAAGACCGAGTAGAAGCCAATGCTTTGTACAATCTTCTAGAAAAAGAAATCGTTCCTTTATTCTACGATCGAGACGAAAAAGGAATTCCTCGCGGCTGGGTGCGTAAGATGAAGGACGCGATTGCCCTAAATTGCCCTCAATTTAACACGGCGCGGATGGTAAGAGATTATGCCATGAAAGCTTATTTTCCTGCTAGCGAGCGCTACTTTGCTATGAGTAAGAATAACTATGCTGCTGCTAAGGAAATGGCTCATTGGAAGAAATATCTATTCGAGCATTGGTATAGTGTAAAGATTAAATCTATTGATATTTCTGAGAATACTGAAATTCAGGTCGAACAACCTGTTCGCGTCACAGCCGAGATTGATTTGGCAGCATTGAAGCCAGAGGACGTAGAATTGCAACTTTATAAGGGAGCAATTAACGATAAAGGTGAAATTGTTAATGGCACTTCAGTCGTAATGGAATACCTCGATCGACATCCTTCGGGATGGAGCATTTATACTGGCGAGCTCGTCTACAAATCTAGTGGTTTACAAGGTCTATCTCTGCGAGTTTTGCCAAAACATAAAAATTTATCTAGCGCCTACGAACCAGGTTTAATTCTTTGGGCTGGATCGAACTATAGTTAGAAAATGCGCCCTCGATCGAAATTTGCTGCCGTTAGGTTTAATCGCGATCGCAGATAAAATTCTCGATCGCATGTGAGAAAAAATGAGCGAGCTTAGCGATCGAGCGCAGTGAAAGCACATAAATACTGTTTGGCAAAAAAAAGTTTTAGCCTAGATGAGTCCTGGACCTTTATGACGCCAATCGTGTTCAATAGTTAATTTACCTTCCTCATCTGAGGACAACTCCAGGAGTTCCTGACGGCGTTGAATCAAATCTTTTTCTTCTTGCTCTTTCAGGTCTCCAGGGACCTTGATATACATTTCTGGTTCAACTGCGTAATTATTGATTAGTCCTTCTTGGTCGACAGTGTAGCCATCACGGGTGTGGAGATGTTCTTTATCTGCAGGGTCGTCATGTTCGACATGACCAAAATGCTCGCCCTCTCTGGCAGCGCGAGCTGCCGATTCGGCTGGTATTATATGGGGGTCATAGTGGGAAATAGTTGAATTAGCATCATTTTGATTTTTCATAGATTCCTCCTCCGTATCTCAAAAGAAGGGACAAACTGAGATACCATATGGGTGAATTTGAACGTTGCGATATTTACTTTATTTTAACTCCTTAACATAATTCTGTAACGATCGCTAAGAAACTCCCATAACAGTATTGATTCCCGAGGGTAAAAGTTCGGTTTTGCCCAAACAATTTGATAGTTAAATGTTTTATTATAACTTTTAGAGAGAGTTGTTTACAAGTCATGAATCACATAACCAATCCCTCTCCAGAAGTTTTTCACAATCCTTCTGGAAGAAATTTATTGTGGGAATACCTTCAGTCACTTGATATCGAAACCGTGGCTCAGTTGTCTCAACCGTCAAAAGAAGCAATAGAGATTATGGGACATAATCTGGCTGAAATCTTGGGAAATTTACCTGAGGAACATTTTGCTGTCAAGATCTCTACTAGTAAGAAACATCTCAACACGCTTCTAGCAAAGGCAATGGTCAGCGGTTATTTTCTTCGTCAAGTTGAAGAAAGAATAGGATTGGAAAAACAATTTGCCGTTTTAGGTGACGAGCAAGAGAAAAAGTCTTGAATAGACTTCGCAGCAGTTGTCTAGTTTGTGCATGCCACCCTAAGTTTTTTCTAGAAATAACTCGTCGATTTTTCTCAGCTCCCCTTGAAAGTGAGTAAGATGGTAACTAGACAAAAACATTTAAACCAACAAACACGCGGACAGACCAAGAAAAAACAAAGATCTAGAAATTACATCGATATTGGCACTCCTCTAAAAGATTCTCAACAAGACATCCTTCTCGAGCGCTCTTTAACCTTTTATTCCTCAAACTATGGAGGATTAGCATCATGAGTACTCATTTATCTATCTCTCAACCTAGGACTGTATCTCAAGCTGAGAAGTTACCCTCATTACTTGTCATTGGCTATGGTAATCCCACCCATGGAGATGATGCTATTGGCTCTCAAGTAACTAACCTAGTTAAAGAGTTGGGGTTACGAAACGTTGAGGTTTGTGCGGTGGAGCAACTAATGCCAGAACTATCCCCCAAGTTAGCAACAGTAGATTACGCTATTTTCGTCCATGGTTGTTGCCTGATGTCAAGGGAAAACGTGAAAGTAAGCACCCTGGAAGCTTGTGGTTGGGAGACAGCAGGCTCATCCGTACCTGGATGGGGTAATTCTTACCATCCCTGTTCGTTACTAGCTCTGACACATTCTTTTTATGGCCATCATCCTCAATCTTGGTTGGTAAAAGTCGCGGCTCAAGACTTTGTAAGTGGGCATCATCTTTCTCATCGGGCTAACCAGAGTATTGAGAATGCCCTTGAGCAAATCCTCGCTCTGATCCGTCAATGCATTTCTGAGTGAGAAACGAGCGTGACTCTCTACGATCGCACCAGGGGCATTGAGCAGTTTGTTTTGACTGCATCGCAACTGACAATTATCACTAGCTCATATCCTGCTAGTGCTAAACTACCTCAAGCAGAAGTGGTAACTGCACAAAGAATATCCTCCAAGGTAACTGGAGTGTAGGTAGTCAAAGCTAATGTTGGGATTAACAATTAGAGATTTAAAGAATAAACTCGTCATTTTATTAACTGATTGATTATTTATTTGCTCAATCTTATTAAGTTAGAGAGGAAGAGAAAATGACATTAGAAACTTACCAGAAAGAAGTAGCCCACCTAGGAGAATTGCAGGGTGTTAAAGACCACGACCACGAACTGGATACCCTCTGGCGTTATGACCAATATATTGCTGACGCTGAGGGTTATGAGTCACTACAAGTTTTCTGGAAAAAAGTGAAAGAACAAGAGAAACAGAACATAATTGAGTTAAAGAAACTACTCTCAGAACGCATAGACTAGGTGATTTCTAAAGATGTTTGGGAAAAGCTTCGCTCAAGCTTTTCCGGCAATGTTTTAATGGTTAACACAGAGCTAGTTAATAAGCAATATCTAAATTTTTATAGATAAAACTTAGCAACCATGCTGGCCCAATCAATAAAAATTGCAAGTCTTTAAAAAATGAAGGTTTTTTTCCTTCTATTTTGTGGCCAATAAATTGACCAATCCACGAACAAATAAAAATAAATAAAGATAATTTCCATAAGGTAAATCTCGGACTACTATACAAATAGTAGCTGGCAATTGAAGCCCAGCAAAAAATTACTAACATCCCCCAAAACATGGCTGATGATAGTCTAAGATAAAATATTAGGCTTAAAATCATAACTATGGTTGCCCAGTTGATAAATTCTCCTATAGACTTAGGAATAAAAGTAGAAAAATAATTATGAGGGATGCACCAAAGTAAGCCAACAATACTAAATAGAATCAATGGAACGCAAATCCAATGTATTAATTTATTAGTCGGATGTTGATGGCTTGCTCCATATTCTTTAAGCCATCGATCTAAATCTTTCTGAAATACAATCATATAAATTTATGATATTGAGGGGTTATATCTAGATCGATCCTATCAAATATTTACTAAGTGCGATCGCTACTGCATATAGCCAAATGCCGCACTCGTTTTGATGCGATCGCCCACCTGGAGTGGGAAACATTTAGTTTGCTATCCCACATTTGTTTGAGGCATAATCATGAAATTGTTTACTATTTCAAGTTCTTTAGTAATTATTTTAGGAATAGCTGGAACTAATTTTGTGGCTCCAACCGTTGCTGGTCAACTAGCAAATGGAACTGTTTTCTTCGAGGGCTCTCCTCGCCTGTTAGAAGCTTATAGTACTATAAGCGATGCTAGAGCTTGGGGCGCGAAATACTATTTCACCATCGAGCTACCAGATAATGCGGTCGAACCTCTGCAAAAAGTTGTCATTCAACAACGTGGTGGCTCTGAACTCATTCGTTTCCGTGTCGAGCGAACATTAGCTTTTTCTGGGACTCCCGATCTAAAAGGAGAATCATTCAGCTTAGAAGCCATCAATATTACTCCAAAAAAACAAGAAATTGAGTTAGTTTTTCAGGAGCCAATCTCTCCTGGGACAACTTTTACTGTAGGAATTATTCCCAAGAAAAATCCTCGATATGCTGGAGTTTATCTATTCGGAGTAACAGCTTTTCCTAGGGGTGAAAAATCCAACCCTACCTATTTAGGAGTGGGACGTTTTCATTTTTATCGAGGGAGAGGAGGTTTATATTTTTATCGAGACGGAGGAGTTATAAATCTTCATTGAAACTCCAGACAAAAATCTATTTACATTTGTTCAGACTTTTTCCAAAGAATTTTAGCAGATGGAAAAGTTTTTTCGTGTCGGAGATAGCCTTGTCTCGTGATTGACTTTCTAGTTCGTTGTAGATGGAAGCAGATAGTAAAGACGGAAAAAACACATGTTGTCAGGAAAAAAATAATTTGCAAAATTCTTAGTATTATATGAAAGCTTTTTATCGATATCTTTTTGAACTACATTAGTTGGTCAGGACTACCAGAACTTTTGTGAAATTCATGGGGCAAAAAAAGAAAATCAATTAATTTTGCTGATGAAATGAATGCAGCAATCCATAAAATAATGGCAACTAAAGTCAAAATTAGTGAATGAGTTACTTGTTTTTTTATTTTTTTTATCTTGTATATTTTTTATTATTTGTTTTATATTAAATCTGGGTTTAAGCTTGTTTACTCCCCTTTCATATGAATAACAATAAAAGGTCACAAACTAGAAACAAGGTTGAAAACCTGGTAGTGATTACCTCCTTGTGTTTCACCTCGATATTGCGAGCGATATCCAACGAAGAAGTACAACCCAGTCCATTTTAATACTGTTCGGTCGTTGTCTGCTGGATGGTATTTGACATAATTCCACAACCTCGCGTAACTCAACTTCACATCCCAACTCGGCTAAGAATTGAGGATCTAGTCCAGTCCTTACCATATAAAGAGTGAAATTTTCGTCAGGATATCTGTGGGTGCGCATTCAACGATCGCAGTTGGATAAACTCATTTTCCGATATCGATCGGTATTGGAGTCTAGACTAGACTCCACTAAGAGCAATTGTCGCTAATTTAATTGAATAATCAAGCTTTTTTGGCTTAAAAATCTTCAGTAATTTCTCCAATCATTTAAATCTCTTTTGACTAGATAATAATAAAGTATCTATAAAAATAGGATTGATTCATACTACCTCTCAGTTCGATTATTTAAGCATACTACTAAGAAAGCTAGTGATAAATATTGCCTTTTTTGCTGACTCAGATCAATGAACTTTATATCGAACTTAAGGCATATTAATAAATAATAAATAAAAGTTTAAATTGCTAGCTTATTAGCTGTAAGTCAGTCCTATGAATTCCCCTATAGCAACTGAAAAAAACTTTTTTCAAATTCAATTATTTTCTCATAAATACTCAAATTTTTACATCATTAAATTTATCCCTAGTTGGCAAATTTCCCCTGAAGCTACCCCCGATCCCTATCAATCAGATCTTTACCAAGGATACTGCGATTATGTCGGAGCACATTATCAAGAACTCCCTCTTCTCAGTCGCAACCACTATCTTGCTCGTCTCAACAAATATGACCAGATTCCTGGATATATTAATGGTTGTTTTTTGGCTTTAAAAAACTCGTCTTAATTAGCTTTTCCCTTATTTTTTCAGAATTTCAAGGTTTTTTATATGTTTAATTATCTCCGTATATTATATCAAACATTTGCCTTAACGGCTTGGTCAACAGCTATTATTTTTATCATAAATGATAGTATCAATAACTCAGTTTTTTTACCATCGAATCGGCTAAGATTTAGTCTACTTAAAGAATATCGTCAACAGCACTTTCAGACAATTGATACATCAACTCCAACCAAACAGCACAGCTCTCTAGAGAACGATCGAGATTAACCGAAACTAAGATTAGTCAACATCTGGAGGGGTCATGCTCCTGTCGCTTTCACAGGTTCAGTTATGATTATTTCTATTCTTTCAATATGCTTTTTTTACTGTAAAGAAGTTTCCCAAATCTCGATCGCTTCGATCGAAGTAGTACCTAAGAGATCGTTATTTGAAGATCGGCTAGAAAAAATGTATCGTTTTTGATTGGCAGCAGATAATTAATTCAGGATTTGGGTGGCAACAGTTAAGACCTTTTGGCCCAACTTAGCTCGAATTTGGTTTTCAATCCGTCTCAAACCCATTGCTAAACTACTTAAAGAAATCAAACTAACCAAGACAGCTAAAGCTAATTGATGATGAATTTTCATGTTTTTTGAGCTGAAAACTTTGATATTCTATTAATCCAATTGATGTTCCTATGATGAGTTTAGAAATAAACAACCAGTCGTATTTTGGGACTGGGAATTAGGAACAAGTGATTAGGAAAACATGGAAGAAAAAGAAAGAGGTTTTGAAACT
>JAAUYD010264565.1_pt1 | contig 10847 bp, 12 predicted proteins | sample 7278101 | NCBI WGS metagenome assembly JAAUYD01 (sample SAMN14350128, study PRJNA611818) | marine sediment metagenome | isolation source: surface marine sediment (0.6m) | place: French Polynesia: Moorea | collected 2018-08
CAATAGTCCAGTTTAGAATTACTCTAAGCTTTAGCTCTTGTATCGCTCTCATGGAGTTCTGCCATGTTCATCCAAACTGAAGCCACGCCGAATCCGGCCACACTGAAGTTTATTCCCGGAAAGCCCGTTCTACCAAACGACACGCGCGATTACCGCGATCCGGGCCAAGCCGCCGAATCCCCCCTGGCAAGCCGCCTGTTCCAGGTGAACGGCGTAACGGGCGTGTTCTTCGGCTCAGACTTTGTCACCATCACCAAAGACGACACGGACTGGCAGCACCTGCAGCCCGCCATTCTGGGTGTGATCATGGAGCATTATCTCTCCGGTGCGCCGGTTGTGGGTGAGGGTGCGTCTACGGCGGCTGACGCAGCTGAAGATTTTGATGAGAGCGATGTGGAGATCGTGGACACCATCAAGGACCTGCTGGATACACGGGTGCGCCCGGCTGTGGCGCAGGATGGTGGGGACATCACGTTCCATGGCTACCGGGACGGCATTGTGCACCTTCGCATGCAAGGCGCCTGCGCAGGTTGCCCCTCCTCCACCGCCACCTTGAAGCATGGGATTGAGAACCTGCTGCGCCACTTCATTCCCGAAGTGGAGGAAGTGCGGCCGGTTTAATCCGGCGCCTCCGGGCGGCGTGAGCTGCCCTAAGCCCTCATGTTCACCCTGGCCTTCGACACTTGCCTGGACGCCTGTTCGGTCGCGCTGATCGATGGGCGCCGGGGTAGGATCTTGGCCGCGCGCCACGAGTTGATGAACCGTGGCCAGGCCGAAGCGCTGTTTCCCATGATTGACGAAACGGTCAAAGAGGCCGGTATGGCACCCGGCGATATTGGCCAGGTGGCCGTGACCTCAGGTCCTGGAACCTTTACCGGCGTGCGCATCGGCCTTGCTGCGGCGCGGGGATTGGCTGTTGCCTCCAGCGTCCCGGTGATTGCGCTCAGCAGTCTCCACGCCATCGCCTTGTGCGCGATCGCCGCCGATGAGCCGCAATGCCCTGTGGCGGCGCTCATTGATGCCCGGCGCGGCGAGATTTATCTGGCCGTGTACGGGCCAGCGGGCGAAGAGCAGCTTGCCCCCCGCGCGGTGCCGGTTGACGATGCTGCAGACGACCTGCCTGAGGGCGATCTATTGCTGGCCGGGAACGGCGCAAAGCTGCTGAACGCCGGCGCCGTGTCTACGGCGCCAGAACTGCCCAATGCTGCCGTTTGGGGCATCCCTGCAAGCCGAATGCCTGCAACTGACACCCCGCCTTCCCCGCTCTATCTCAGGGCCGCGGATGCAAAGCCGCCAGGGGCCGGTGCCCAGGTGCAGCGGGCATGATATTCGTTCAGCCCTTGCCTGAGCCTCAGGTGCTGGCCGCGCTCCATGATCAGTGTTTTGAGCGTCCCTGGAGCGCCAAGAGCTTTCACTCCCTTCTCACCATGCCCGGTGTTACGGCCCTGGTTGCCTGCAAGCGCGATGAGCCCGTGGGACTGGTGCTGTCCCGCCAGGCAGGCGATGAGGCAGAGATTCTGACAATCGGCGTTCTGGAACAGGCCCGCAGACAGGGCGTCGCGCGGCGTATGCTGGAGGAGGTGATCACCCGGTCTGATGGTCTCGCCTCAATCTTTATTGAGGTGGATGTGGCCAACGACCATGCGCTTTGGTTCTATGAAGATGCCGGCTTTAAGACCACTGGGCGGCGGCGCGACTATTATCAGTTGAACGACGGCACGCGCTCAGATGCGCTCATCATGCGCCTGGAGCTGGCCCCGTCCGCTTGAGTCTCAACGGCTCGGTTGCAAGCCCGCGCTTAGGCACCTATACCATCGGGCAAACCGGTAGGAACGAACCCAGCACATGACCTCGCTAGAGAAAATCTGTGTCCAGAAAGGCATGCGCATGACCGAGCAGCGCAAGGTCATTGCCAGCGTGTTGTCCGATGCGGAAGATCACCCCGATGTGGAAGAGGTCTACCGGCGCGCATCTGCCATCGATTCCAAGATCTCCATCGCCACGGTCTACCGCACGGTGCGTCTGTTTGAAGATGCGGGGATTCTGGAACGCCACGATTTTGGGGACGGCCGGGCGCGTTATGAGCCGGCGCAGGATGAGCATCATGACCATCTGATCGATCTGCAGTCTGGCGAAGTGATCGAGTTCAAAAACGAAGAGATCGAGAAGCTCCAGGAGATTGTGGCCCGCGAACTCGGCTACAAGCTGGTGGATCACCGGCTGGAGCTTTATGGCATCGCCCTTGACGGCAAGGACGAAGACTGACCGGCCCATGGGCGTGGTGCGGGCGATCGGGCTTTCCGCGGGCTTTTCCTCTCTGCTGCTGGTCACCGTTCCGCTTCAGATGCTGACTGTGCTGATCGCGCCGCGCTTTCAGCATGTGCTGCCGAAATGGGTCTTTGGGACGGCAGCGCGCCTGATGGGCGCCAGGCTTCGGGTCCACGGGGTTCCGCCCAGGTCGGGGCCGCTGCTCATCGCGGCCAACCATGTGTCGTGGATCGACATTATTGCCATCGGTGCCACGGTACCCTGTTACTTCATTGCCAAAAGGGATGTGCGCTCCTGGCCGGTGTTCGGCCCGCTTGCCCGCCTGTTGCAGACCTGCTTCGTCGACCGGGAACGCCGCAGCGCCGTGGGGCCGGTGCGCCAAGAGATGATGGAACGGTTTGACGACGGACACATTCTGGTGCTGTTCCCGGAAGGCACCAGCAGCGATGGACACCAGGTGTTGGAATTCAAGAGCGCCCTCTTCCCCGGCGATGGCCTAACCGTACAGCCATTGACCCTCCGCTATGGCGACGAGAAGGGGCGAGATGGGGCCCATTATGGCTGGTATGCCGATATGGAGCTGCTTCCCCATATGTGGACGGTCTTCAAGGGCGGAACGCTTCAGGTGGACCTGATTTTCCATGCGCCGCTTGAGGCACAAGAGGGCCACACCCGGAAGGATCAGGCTGCCCGCGCAGAGCAGATCGTACGCGAAGGGCTTGCTTTGGCGCGGAAAGGCGCTAAAGAAACCAGCCAAACTGAAGGAAGCCGGTAAACGCCAATGGCCGACAAAGCGCGCAAACTGTTCATCAAGTCCTATGGCTGCCAGATGAACGTTTATGATTCCGCCCGCATGAGCGACATGCTGGCGCCGGCAGGCTATGTGGAAACCGATAGGGCGAACGATGCGGACCTGATCATCCTGAACACCTGCCACATCCGCGAGAAGGCGGCTGAGAAGGTCTATTCAGAGCTGGGCCGCATGCGCAAGATCAAGTCCGAGCACGCCTCTGAGGGGCGCGATGTCAAGATCGCCGTGGCCGGCTGCGTGGCGCAGGCTGAGGGCGAAGAGATTATCCGCCGGGCGCCGGTGGTGGACATGGTGTTCGGGCCGGAAACCTATCACAAGCTGCCTGACATGCTGGCGCTTGCCGAAGAAACGGGCCAAAGCGTGGTGGAAACGGAGTTTCCCGCGGAAGACAAGTTTGACCACCTGGTGCAGCCCTCCTCAGGCAAAATCCGCTCGCGCGGCGTTGCTGCGTTTCTCACAGTGCAGGAAGGGTGTGACAAGTTCTGCTCGTTCTGCGTGGTGCCCTACACGCGGGGCGCGGAGTTCTCGCGACCGGTGGAGCGGGTGGCCGCCGAAGCGCGCCGCTTGACCGAGGCCGGCGTGAAAGAGATCACTCTGTTGGGCCAGAACGTGAATGCCTACCATGGCGAAGGCCCGGACGGGGCCAGTTGGGGCCTGGCGCAGCTGCTCTATCATTTGGCCGAGATTGAGGGTGTGGAACGCCTGCGTTTCACAACCAGTCACCCCAATGACATGGATGAGGCGCTGATTGCCGCGCACCGCGATTGCGCGAAACTGATGCCTTATTTGCACCTGCCCGTGCAGTCTGGCTCCGACAGTATTCTGAAAGCCATGAACCGGAAACACACGGCCGGCTTTTATCTGGACATTATCGGGCGCATCAGAGAGGCGCGGCCTGATATCGCCCTGTCCTCCGACTTCATCGTGGGCTTTCCCGGCGAGACCGATGCGGACTTTGAAGACACGCTCAAGATCGTGCGCGATGTGAACTATGCCCAGGCGTTTTCTTTCAAATATTCCCCGCGCCCCGGCACGCCGGGGGCTGATTTGGACGATCAGGTGCCTGAAGAGGTGAAAACCGAGCGCCTCCACCGCCTGCAAGCTCTTCTAAGCGAGCAGCAATCGGCATTCAATGCCGCCTGCGAAGGTCAACGCTTTGATTTGCTATTAGAAAAGCCGGGCCGCCATCCGGGCCAACTGGTGGGCCGTTCGCCCTATCTGCAGCCCGTACATGTGGACAACACAACCGCTTCAATTGGGGATATCGTGCCTGTCCACATTGATGCTATTGGCGCAAACAGCCTTTCGGCGCATATTGTGCAATGAAACCGTCATCGAATCAGACTTAAACGGAGCTGATTGTTTGAACACCACACAAAGCCAACTGTCCGGCTCGGATCTTGAGCGAGAAACCGCGCAAAGCGATGTTGATGAAAATGGTGACGGCTTGATCCTTACATTCGACGACAATCGTCTTCTCCCCCACCTGTTTGGAGAGCACGATCAACATCTTGCCCTGATTGAGGATCGCCTCGGGGTGGAGGTGATGCCCAGAGGCAATCATGTTGCCATCATCGGCCAGAGCGATGCCCAGGAAAACGCCCGCCAGGTGCTGTCCAATCTTTATGAGCGCTTGAGCGAAGGTTTTGAGGTTCAGCCCGCGGATGTGGACGGGGCCATCCGTCTGCACGTGGTGCCGGAGGTAAAGGCCGGCAGCCCTAAAGCGGCTGACGATTACAAAGCGCCAAAGGATGTGCAGATCAAAACCCGGCGCAAGGTGATCCATCCGCGCTCACGCCAGCAAAGCGTCTACATCAGCTCGCTGCAAAAGCGCGAACTGGTGTTTGGCATCGGACCGGCCGGCACGGGCAAGACCTATCTTGCCGTCGCCTGTGCGGCTGCTGCCCTGATGGCCGGAGAGGTGGACCGGATCATCCTCTCGCGGCCTGCTGTCGAGGCCGGCGAGCGGCTGGGCTTTCTGCCCGGAGACATGAAAGAGAAGGTGGACCCTTACCTGCGCCCGCTCTATGACGCGCTCTACGACACCATGCCCGCCAACCAGGTGCAGCGTGGGATGGAAGATGAGACCATCGAAATCGCACCGCTTGCCTTCATGCGCGGGCGCACTCTGGCCAGAGCGTTTGTCATTCTGGATGAGGCGCAAAACTGCACGCCCCAGCAAATGAAGATGTTCCTGACCCGCCTCGGCGAGGGCTCCCGTATGGTGGTAACCGGAGATCCCACCCAGGTGGACCTGCCGCGGGGCACCACATCCGGCCTGGCCGAAGCGGTCGGCCTGTTGGCGGAGATTGAGGGGATAGATATCGTCCGCTTTGGCGCAGAGGATATCGTGCGCCATCCCCTGGTGACAAAGATCGTGAACGCCTATGAAGGCGCGCCGGCAAAGAGCGAACCCGCCGACTAGAGACCCATGCAGGTTGAGATCGATATTGCCGACGAGGGTTGGCGCGCGATCAACGGTGTTGAAGACATCGTTCAGATTGCAGCCGACGCTGCGGCCGAGGCCCTGGACGATGACCACGCCAAACGGGTCTTGGGCGTCAGACTTGCCGGGGATGAAGAGGTTCGCACGCTCAACAAACAATATCGCGGCAAAGACAAGCCCACCAATATTCTCTCGTTTGAAACCGACCTTGCCGAGATCATTTGGCCCTCAGGCGAGCCGGTGCCTATGGGTGACCTGATCCTGGCTCACGGCGTGGTTGCGCGGGAGGCGGAAGCCTTTGGCAAGAAAATTGAAAGCCATTTGTCGCATCTTATTGTACATGGCGTGCTCCATCTGGCAGGGTATGATCACGAGGAAGGTGAAAACGCGGCTGAGATGGAAGCCCTGGAGATTGAAATCCTGGCAGGCCTTGGCATTGAGAACCCTTATGATTAAATCAGAAGCTTATCGCTCTGGTTGAAACAAAGATGACCGACCCTTCACAATCCGACAGTACCAGCGCCGCCCCCGCCGAAACGGCTGCGGGTATCGGCGCAGATGATGACAAATCCAGCAAATCACCCAATTCGTTATGGTCGTTTCTGCGCGGCAAGTTCGCGAGCGAAACAGAAACCACCCTGCGCGCCAGCCTGGAAGATGTGATCGTCCAGCACGAAGCCGGCACCAAGGACGACATGTCGCCGGAAGAGCGGCTGATGCTCAGGAACATCCTGGAGTTCGGCCAGCAGCGGGTGGAAGACGTGATGGTGCCCCGGGCCGACATCATCGCCGTGGAAGACCAGACCACACTTTCTGAACTCTTTACCGTGTTCATTGATGCCAACCATTCGCGGATTCCGGTCTACCGGGACACGCTGGATGAACCGCTTGGCATGGTCCACATCAAGGATCTGGTGAACTGGATCGCCAAGGCTGGAGACAAGGTGCGCGCGGCAAAGAAGTCCAGCGCCAAGGCCAACGGACGCAACATCGAAAACGGAGCCAAGCCCTTCAGCCTGTCCGGCATCAAGCTGGACAAAACCGTTGCCCAGGCCGGCATCATGCGCGAGGTGCTCTTTGTGCCTCCGTCCATGCAGGCGGCCGATCTGCTGGTTAAAATGCAATCGACCCATATCCATCTGGCCATTGTGGTCGATGAATATGGCGGCACGGATGGGCTGGTGTCGATTGAAGACCTGGTGGAAGAGATCGTTGGGGAAATCGTCGACGAACATGATGATCCCGACGGTCCGATGATCCGCCAGGAGCCGGACGGCGGCCTGGTTGCCGATGCCCGCGCGGAGATCGAGGAACTGGAGAGTCTTTTAAAGGTCGATCTGGTTCCGGACGAAGATGAGGACGACGTGGATACGCTGGGTGGCCTGATGTTCACCCTGGTGGGCCGCGTGCCCACGCGGGGCGAACTGGTGCGCCACCGGTCCGGCCTGGCGTTTGAGGTTCTGGAGAGCGATCCCCGGCGCTTGAAGAAAATCAAAATCCATCCACGCGGCAGCCTCCAGGCCTCTGAAGAACCAAAAAGGTCCAACCAAGCATAGACGTTTTCATTTATCCCGCAGAAGTGTAAGCGGTTCACCACAGCCCTTGCTATAAAGGTTGGTGATTCGCTTTCGCTTTTTGTCTGAATTGCTGCGGGATTAGATGAACAGCTTTGCCCTCAAATTCATTGTGCTTTGGGGTTGGCGCAGGCTTTTTGTTGCTTTGCTCGCGGGCATTGTCGCCGCGCTGGCCGCACCGCCGATTTATTTGCTCATCGCGCTGTTCTGCAGCCTGCCGGTACTGGTCTGGATCCTGGATGGGGTCAACGCGCAATCCAGCTCCATCTGGAACCGGGCCCCGGCGGCCTTCATGACCGGCTGGGCCTTCGGCCTCGGTTACTTTGCGCCCAATCTTTACTGGGTGAGCGAAGCCTTCCTGGTGGACGCGGACCTGTTTTCGTGGATGATCCCGTTCGTTGTGGTGCTGTTTCCCCTGGGGCTGGGTATCTTTTACGGCTTCGCCTGCATGGCCGCGTCCCTGTTCTGGACCTCAGGGGCCGGCCGGATTGCACTGCTCGCCTCCAGCTTCACCGTGCTGGAATGGGTGAGAGGACATATCTTTACCGGCTTCCCCTGGGCCACCATGGGCTATTCCGCCGGCGCCTTTGAGGGGCTGGAACAGCTGGCCGCCTATTGCGGGGTCTATGGTCTGACCTTCATCATTGTCTTTGCCTGCGCTTCGCCCGCCATTTTGGCCGGAGAAGATGAGGACACAACAGAGGGCCTCTCCAAACGGGCCTTTGCCGTGTTCACGATCCTTGTCGCCACCGGCGCGGCATGGATGGTGGGATCCCAACGGTTGGCTACTGCCGAGACGGGTTTCGAAGAGACCGTTAGAGTCCGGCTGGTTCAGCCCAACATTCCGCAAAGCCGCAAATGGGATCCGAGGTATCGGACAGAGATCTTTTCCGGCCTGCTGGAGCTTTCCGACATGGCCACCACGCCTGAGGTTACAGGCGTAAAGGACGTCACCCACGTGATCTGGCCTGAAAGCGCCATTCCGTTCCTGCTTGAGGCCAACCCGCAAGCCACGGCAAAGATCGCGGAGCTCTTGCCTCAGAACGTGACCCTCATCACCGGCGCCCTCAGGCGCGCGCTTCAGGGAAAACCCGGCACGCCGGATGATAACCGGGCGCGAAACTCCGTGCTGGTCATCAATCATGAGGGCAAGACCGTTGCGTCTTATGACAAGGCACACCTGGTGCCGTTCGGCGAGTATCTTCCCCTCGCCTCAATCCTTGAACCTTGGGGTCTGCGCAAGCTGGTGACCTTGCCCGGCGGCTTCGTGCCCGGTGTGGGACCGCGGTCGATCCGCCTGGACACCGCACCTGCCGTGAGCCTTTTGGTGTGCTACGAGATCATTTTTCCCCGGGCTGTGATCGACCGCGACGTCCGGCCAGGCTGGATCCTCAATGTGACCAATGATGCCTGGTTTGGAAAATCCATCGGCCCGCGACAACACTTTGCCCAATCGCGCATGCGCGCCATTGAAGAGGGCTTACCGGTGGTCCGGGTGGCGAACACCGGGATATCAGCTGTTGTTGACCCCTATGGCCGGGTGCTCAAAAGTCTCCCGCTCGGCCAGCGCGGGGTGGTGGACAGCCAGTTGCCCAAAGCCATTCCGCCGACATTCTATGCAACGTTTGGCGACGCGATCGTGTTCGCCGGCGTGCTCTTTGGCCTCGCTCTGGCGCTGGTCCTCAGCATCCTCTCACGGGCGACCCTTGCCAGAAATCGCCCAATAAGCTAAACGCCAAAAGGTCCGAAATGTGGCGGGACGCATAGCGACCCGGAGTGCGGGAAATCCATTGTACCGGATTGTTAGGTACGATACGTTCGTTTCGGTTAGAGGAGGGTGCGGCAGCGCAAACTCAATAAGATGGCGGCTCTGAGGCGGGGCAACCTAGAGCTTAACAATAAACAGACCGGGGGGAATCGGTCTAAGGCTCTATTGCTATGGTGAAGAAAAATCCTAATCCTGTAGATGTACACGTGGGGGGACGAGTCCGAATGCGGCGGATTCTCATCGGCTTAAGTCAAGAAAAGCTCGGTGAACAGCTTGGCCTCACATTCCAACAAGTCCAAAAATACGAAAAAGGTTCCAACCGAATCAGCGCCAGCCGGCTCTGGCAGATGGCGAAAATACTGGGCGTACCAGTCGCCTTTTTCTTTGACGATATCCCGGACGCTCCTAACGAGAGTTCCCAGCCGGGATTTGGTGAAAGTGCTGGCGAAACCGCTTTGATGGACTTCTTGAGTTCAACGGAGGGCTTTCAGCTCAATCGGGCGTTCTCCCAGATTGAGCAGCCAAATGTTCGCCGAAAACTGGTTGAATTGGCGAAAGCCCTGGCTGAGAACTGACGTTCAGCAGAAATCGCAAAGCATCCCTGAAAACCGCGCTTGACCCAAGCCGGGTTCCTTGCCATTAACGCTTCCGAATTTTCGTGATCTCGTTGAAGTGGGGCATGCAGGCGTGTGCCGCACGCCATCATTTCACCAAGCAACCTCTGATCATCCCGGCCGAACGTTGCTCTGGATGAATAGCCATTGAAGGAGCAGCCCGGTGCCGCGCGATAATTTCCTGTTCACCAGCGAGTCCGTCTCAGAAGGCCATCCCGATAAAGTATGCGACCGTATTTCTGATGCGGTGGTCGATACCTTTTTGGCAGCAGACCCCCTGTCGCGGGTGGCTTGCGAAACGTTGACCACCACCAATCGGATTGTGCTGGCCGGTGAAGTCCGCGGCCCCGACAGCATCACCCATGACATGCTGGAAGAGGTGGCCAGGGGCGCGGTGAAGAGCATCGGCTATGAGCAAGACGGCTTCCACTGGAAGAACTCTGAAGTCTCCATATACCTGCATCAGCAGTCTGCTGACATTGCTCAAGGGGTCGATGCGGCCGGCAACAAGGATGAAGGCGCCGGCGACCAGGGTATCATGTTCGGCTACGCCTGCCGGGAAACCGACGCGCTGATGCCGGCGCCGATCCATCTGTCACATCAGATCCTGAAGTCGATGGCCGACGCGCGCCATTCCGGCAGCACCAAAGGTTTCGGCCCGGATTCCAAGAGCCAGGTCACCCTGCAGTATGAAAGCGGCAAGCCCGTACGCGCCACATCCGTTGTGGTCTCCACACAGCACGATGAAGGCCTCAGCCAGGACGAAGTGCGCGAAATGGTGCGGCCCTTCGTTGAGGCGGCCCTGCCCAATGGCTGGATGTGCCCGGAGGACGAGTTCTACGTCAACCCGACCGGCAAATTCGTGATTGGCGGCCCGGACGGCGATGCCGGCCTGACCGGGCGTAAAATCATCGTGGACACGTATGGCGGCGCAGCCCCTCATGGCGGCGGTGCCTTCTCCGGTAAAGATCCGACCAAGGTCGACCGGTCCGCCGCCTATGCCGGGCGCTATCTTGCCAAGAACGTGGTGGCCGCCGGCCTGGCCAACAAATGCACCATTCAGCTGTCCTATGCGATCGGCGTCTCCAAGCCGCTTTCCATCTATGTGGACTGCGCGGGCACAGGCACCGTGGACGAAAGCAAGCTGGAAGGTGCGTTGGGCGAGGTGATGGATCTGTCGCCTCGCGGCATCCGCGAGCATCTGGGACTGTCGCGCCCGATCTATGAGCGCAGTGCTGCCTATGGACATTTCGGCCGCACGCCGGATGAGGATGGTGGCTTCTCCTGGGAGCGCACCGATCTCGCCGACGCCATAAAGTCAGCTCTCACCTGATCGTCGGTGCGCCCGAAGCGGGTGCCCATGACC
>JAAUYD010056816.1_pt1 | contig 10845 bp, 7 predicted proteins | sample 7278101 | NCBI WGS metagenome assembly JAAUYD01 (sample SAMN14350128, study PRJNA611818) | marine sediment metagenome | isolation source: surface marine sediment (0.6m) | place: French Polynesia: Moorea | collected 2018-08
AAAGCACAGTCACTAGAAGCTAATCTAACTGCAACTTTAACTACTGAGTCATTAACAGCTCCTGCCCTCGATTAATATAATCCCTCTAATAAAAATTAGAGATACAATCGAACAAACTTCTTTTTAAATCCTTCTCGACTTGAGGAGGATTTAATCTTTTTATTAATAAAAAAACAAATAACTTACTGTATAAATAACAATAAGTTAGGTAATATTATTAATTATTTTTTGTAGTTTTAAATAATACTTAGCGCTTTACTAAAGCGCTAAGGAAAAATTCGCTCACTAAGCTTTAAAAGCTCACTAATATTAATTATAAAATATATTAAGATTTTTAACAATTATTATCTCTTAAAAATTATTATTAAAATAATTAAAATGTTTTAACAATCGCCTATTTTATTGCTAAATAACTACATTTTTTCTTGTCTATGATTGTCTTTACGAATGAGCTCTAAGGCAGCCAAAAATCTGGTAAAAAACTTTTCAGTAAACTACGAGCAGTTGTGTTAATTGTTCGCGCCAACTGAATGTGAAGTTCGTCGGCTTCGACTGGGATAATTGAAGCTTTCTGACTAATGCCAAATTTTTCTAAGACACGATCGGCTGCTTCTAAACCAGTGACATAAGCTTTCTCCTGAGACCAGGAACCGTGGTTAGTAATAATCCAATCTCCACATAGATATAGATTATCTATACTGGTTGTGCCAGGAAGGAGATATTGATAGCTACCTGGTGCAAAATGAGTTACCCCTTGACGCACTCGAATTATACTGCGATCGACTACCTTTGCTTCTCTAAATCCAGGTACGCAAGTAGCCAGATCTTTATGTACTTTTGCTACAATTTCCTCGTCACTCATGGGTAACAACTGGTTTGCGTGGTAAAAGTCAGTTTCGATAACGCTACCAGATTCGTCTTTATATTCGTCGTGTAAAGCGTTGAGGTCGAAAAACGTCCAGCCAGTGGTGCGATCGAAACCGAAACAAGCATTAGAAGGAAGGGGAACATTAACTTTGCGATCGAACCACAATCTAGTAGCAAGAACGTCAATTCCTCCTAAGTTGCTTAAATTGCGAAATTCTGGGTAATTGTTTAAAGTTTTGCTACCAGCGACGATTTTCTTAATACCACTCACACTAACTCCTAGAATCACCCCATCAGCCTCAAAAGTTTCTTCACCACAAACAACTCCTTTAGCTTTGCCATTTTCGTCTAAAATCAGGTCGTTAACTCGTTTACCCGTCAAAACTTTGCCACCGAGTTCTTCAATGCGCTGTATCCAAGGTTTAAATATCTTCTCTCCCACCGTTCCTCGACACCAGACCACGTCAAAATCTGGTTGGTGAGCCAAAATGAAATAATAGAGCATTCCTATGGTAGCTGCGGCAGAACATTGTTCTCCAGGAGCAAATAAACCGACCAATAACATCGGTTCAAAAGATTCTTTATACAATCTAGCGGAAACCCCAAACTGTTTAAACAGTTCCCGCGCAGTTACTTTATCGTAGCGTCGCCAAGCTTCGTCAGAGTTGTCGAAATCGATAATAGAATAGAGTAGAGGAAGAGCTGAAAGTCTGTCTTCGAGTGGTAAACGCTTGAAGCGAGTGTAGATAAAGGTTCCTAAAGGAGTAGGAAGTCGGGGTTCGTTTTGAAAGATTGGCGATTCCACTTCTAATCCAGCTGGAGAATATTGAGAAGAACGAGTAAACGGAGTAAAAGGATCTAATCCCAATTCTTTGACTAAACTAAAAATATTGCTGTAGGGATACCAGAAACCGTGAATTCCTCCTTCTACCGATCGACCTTCCTCGCTTTTCCAACCTGCTACTAAACCTCCAGGATATGGCCCTGCTTCTAGTAAAGTAACATCACAACCAGCTTTTGCTAACTGATAAGCTGCACCTAATCCAGCCCAACCTGCACCCACGACAACGACTTTTTTTTGTGTGTTTTCTTGTGACATTTTTGACCTTTTAGTTCTTGTTCTTTGAAAATTCTGGATTGAATGCAACCTTTTAATTAGGTTGTCATATAATTTAAGCTCAAAAGCTTTGTCTTTGAGTTGCGACTTTTTTATCATGTCCCCAGATCGATCGAACTCTTTTACCCAAGCCATTCCCATAGAGGAAATTTGCTACAACGATCGCGGTTTAGTTCCAGCGATCGCTCAAGACTACCTCGACGGAACTGTATTAATGATGGCGTGGATGAATCGAGAATCCTTGCAAAAAACTTTAGAAACAGGAGAAACTTGGTATTGGAGTCGCTCCAGACAACAATTATGGCATAAAGGAGAAACCTCAGGACATTTACAAAAAGTGCGATCGATCCGCTACGACTGCGACAGCGATACGATTCTAGTTACTGTAGAACAATTAGGAGATATCGCTTGTCATACTGGGGAACGAAGTTGCTTTCATCAGGTTGAGGGGACAGTAAAACCACCTCCTGCTGATACTTTATCCGCAGTCTTTCAAGTAATTCGCGATCGCAAGCAAAACCCAAAAGAAGGTTCCTACACTTGCAAACTATTTAAGGGTGGAGATAATAAAATCCTTAAGAAAATAGGGGAAGAAGCTGCCGAAGTGGTGATGGCTTGCAAAGATGACGATCCCGAAGCGATCGCTTCAGAAGTTGCAGACTTGTTTTATCACTCACTGGTTGCTCTAGCACACCACAATGTTGACGTGCGAGATGTATATCGCAAATTACAAGAAAGACGCGGATAAGTGCAAATCAAACACTTTTTAATTCAGACAAGCTAACTCCCTCCCTATTAACACATCGATCTGCTATGTCTAATAAATCTTTTTCTAAGTAAGGCTTGGTTAAATAAGCCACTGCTCCTAGCTCTGCTGCTATTTTCTTCATGTTTTTACTGCTGCGAGAGGTTAGCATGGCTACTGGAATTGAGGATAAATTCGGCTCATTTTTCAGTTTAGATAACAATTCTAAACCGTTCATCTTCGGCATTTCGATATCGCAAAAGATCGAGTCGCATATTAATCCTTTTTTGAGAAGTTCCCATGCTTGTTGACCGTCTCTAGCCAATTTTACTTGATAGCCTGCTTTTGTTAAACTCATCGCTGTCATTTCGCGAACTACGATCGAATCATCTACAATTAGGGCTACTGGTTGAGATAGTGTTTCATTTGGTGAAACAGACGTTTGTTCTGGTGCGGCAGTAGATTGTAAAACTTTCTCTGATTCTATTTTGGGATTTTCTGTTCTTTGGCTGTCAAAGACTACCATCTCGTTATTCACCAACCTACTTGCTAGGTCTAATAAATCCTCTTCTAAGTAGGGCTTGGTTAAATAAGCCACAGCACCTAGCTCTTTTGCTATTTGCTTCATGTGTTTAGTGGCGCGAGAGGTGAGCATAGCTACTGGAATTGAGGATAAATTCGACTCATTTTTCAGTTTAGACAACAATTCCAAACCATTCATTCTCGGCATTTGGATATCGCAAAAAATGAGGTGACAGGTTATTCCTTGATTGAGAAGTTCCCATGCTTGTTGACCGTCTTTAGCCAATTTTACTTGATAGCCCGCTTCTGTTAAACTCATCGATGTCATTTCGCGAACTACGATCGAATCATCTACGATTAGGGCTACTGGCTGAGATAGCTTTTCCTTTGGTGAAACAGAGGTTTGTGGTTGCGTAGGGGTGTATTCTGAGACTTCCTCTAAGTATTGATTAAAAAACTTGGTCAATCTATTAGAGGTTGGTTCAGCTTCTGCAGTTCTGTCTGTCACAGATAAAGACACAGTAGATAATTGTTTTAATCTACTGTCGATTGAGCCGAAGTTTTTTTGCATTATTATTCTACTTATCTTATCTTAAGATATTATTTACATTTCTTTATATTTTAATCAAATTATATTTTTATCACTCCAGTAAATGAGTTCAATCGTCAAGATTGTTGATCTCGATCGCAGTGACCTCGGTGAAAGCCTCAGAGACCCTGACAATTCAGCGCCATCTTTGTGGCGATCGTCTGCTCAATTCCGCGATCGCATCTCAAAATGGTAAAACACGAGATTAAACCTAAAGCCAACAATACACAGCTACAAAAATGAAGATTAACAGCAATAAATTTACAATTTCTGACCTCTTGTGGTTTATCGTGATATTGGCATACGTGGTTAACTAATTGATAAGCAAAAGGTAAACTAGCAAAAATTAGTAAAGTCCACCAAGAAAAATATCCCAATAAAACAAACAAAACAGTTAAAAAGAAAATACTAACTGTAGATAAAGCTCGGTGGTTTAATTGCGGCTAGCCATAATTTGCTTTTACTTGTAGAATTTGCGATCGATTTGGTAGTCATGTTTTTTGATGTTTGCTGTTTGCTATTGGCTATTGGCTGTTGGCTGTTAATTCCTCCCCATCTCCCTGACCTCCTATCTAGACTTCGGTTTACATAAAGTTCGTCTAATTTTAGTAATTGTAATTATTTGACTTACCATTAGAATAGAAGTGTTAAAAGTTAAAAATTAATAATACTTAATAAAAATTTCGTCAAAAAATGATTTTTTGGGAAAAGGTTTGTTATAATTTATATTAACTAAAGATGAAATTGACGTTCCCTAAAATTGCCAAAAATATCTTTGAAGATATTCCCAAAAACTACTATCCAGTTTCCAGTAGTAGTTTATTTATCATTTGTTGGATTTGGGTTGCTTTAGACAAAAGTTTAACCAGTATGCTGGCGCGGGATTTATTTAGAATATTTAAATTTTACAAATATAAATATAAATAAATTTTTCTACTTTTTCTAAAGCTAGTAAAAAAAGAGAAATAAAAATTTTGGCAACTATTTATCAAATTAAGTTTAATTTTGCCTAGCTACTTAATTATGAAGATTTTGCAACAGATTAAGATATTTCCGGTCTTCATGATATTACTTCTAACTCTGCTGGTAATGCCATTCATTTCTGGAGAAGCCTACAGTAACGAGTTAGAAACAAAGGTGAAAGTAGCTCTAGACTATCCTGCAAACGATTCGATCGCTCTACCTAACAAGACAAACACACCTGATTCAAATTTAATCGTCTTCGCTAATAATACAGTGTTACTTGACTCTCCTCCTTTTGTGCTATTTCAGCTTGGCTCAAAAGCCGAATATTTATGGACTTGTTTCTCTCTTCGATTAAAACCAAGTACCGTTCAAAACGTAAATGTGAGTATTACCGCAACAGGTCTGGGTCAAGCTGCTTTTGCTTATGAGGATCTAAAGAGTAATATTAGCAATAACCCTGCTGTAGAAGACGCTCCCGAACCAATATGCAAAGTCTTTAGAGGAAGTAGCAAGGGATGGACTCAGAATTTCTCCCATTGGTCGCAATTTTTAGAGCTATCGCTCGATCGCCAAGAAAGTAAAAGGATTGCGCTACGGATTCCTGTAGATCTTGTACCACAGGCAGGAAGTTCTGTAGAAGGTAAGATTATTATTATCGAGCCACAGCGGAAACCTTTAGAAGTACCGATCGAGATCCAAAGAGCCTCAGATTCCATAATTGTAATAGGATTTCAGTGGTTTTTTAGTGTTGCTTTTCCAGCACTATTAACTGCTGGACTGGCATTTTTAGCAACTCAAGTAAACAGCGAAATGACCTTAAGAAGGGAACAGGAAGAAAAGTTTAATAATTTTAAACGCGAGCGAAAAAAAATGCTTGATGATTTCTTCTCAGGCTTTTATTCAGAACTCGATCGAAAACATACAGAAGATGATGATAATTTTGTTATTCTGCTAAAGCATGAGCTAGAAAACCAAGAGATTCTCCAACACATTCCGCTCCATAAGAGTAAGAAGTTGTCTGAAGCTCTTAACCAAAATCGGCCTGAGGAAATTAAGCAAGAACTGAGCAAACTTTTCCCAAGTCAGAAAAAAATAATACAGAATTCATCTAAAAATATATCCAATGATTGAATTCTGTATCTTTGACAAAAATTCAAGGAAAAATCTAAGGAGAGAGGATCGAATATGACTGATATTTTTGATAAGTGGAACCTTCGTACACATCCATTTTGCCCACAAGATGACCGAGAAGGGAAACCTTTTGAAAGGAGATTTTTACTTAAACCTCTTAAACCACAAGAAGATGAGCGATTATTTGAATTTTATTTCGATCATTACAATTGGAATAAAAGTACAATTATTAAACATATCTCCAAAGACAACAAAGATAAGATTTTTGATAAATTTCCCGATGTAAATCAACCAGGAAATGATAGTTCAATGATGATTTTGATTACTGGTTCAGATTCAGAAGATAACACAGGAAGGGAATCTTTAAAGAATCTAATTGTTCATAAAATCCAAAAAGAACTAGAACTAGAAAATGAATATGAGATCGAACCCTTGATAGTAGAAGTAGATTTACTAAATAGGGATAAAGAAGAAAATATAAGGTCAATTGCCCAATTGTTTTTGGTAACATATGAGGATGAAGAACCTGAAGAGGAAAGAAATCTTAAAAAACTAGAAAAAGCTTATGATAAATATAAAAATGAAGCAATGAATCTTTCTACTTTATTTCAAAGTTGGAGAAGGTATCTTTCAGGTTATCAAAAACCCATTATTTTAGTAGTAAAAAAGAGCGGTGATTCTCAAGATCTGTGGAAAATAATCTATAGTCAATCCTCTTATATTTTCAAGTTTATTGTCATTATCGTCAAAAACAATGAATATATTGATGTATGTTTTGATTTACTAAAAAAAGAAATCAATAATCTCGTACTGATCGAAGCACAGAAACTCGAACTAGAGAAAACAAAAACTTATTTGATGGAGAGATTAGCTCAAGAGAGAGTTGGAAATAATCACCTACAAAATCAATTATTCCCCTTTTCTGAAGAAGCTTTAAAAGCTTTATATAAGCAAGGAGATACCTATAAACAAGGTGAGGTTAAATCATTGAGTATTGGCAGGTTAAATAAAATTTTTATAAAAGTAATAGATAAGAAGCTAGAGAAGCTACTAGAAAAGCTGAAACAAGGGCAAGACTTAACTCAGGATCAACTAATAATTGGAGAAGATGATATTTTTGAGGCAAGCGAAAAAATTAATAAGGGAGGCTAGAAATGACCCAGGAAAACCCGACAAATCTCTTTCACCCTGAAGCTGTGGCAACTTACGGTCGAATCACTAAAACTTGCGAAAACTTGGGCTATATGTTTAAGCCTTTAAAGGAGTTGAATCAGTACCTTATCAATTATCCCAAATCTGAGGAACGATATGGGTGTGCTATTGGACTCCAAGGTGAATACGGTTCGGGCAAGACTCATTTGTTAACCTGGCTTTCCCAAAAAGCCAGAGACAAAGAACATATCAAGCCGATCGTAATCTATGCCAAGGCTGACAGGGCAAGCTTCTTCGATTTATATACCCAACTTCTTTCTCAGCTATCTCGTGAAAAACTGCAACAGATTCTAGGCGAAGCGTTGCAACAGCTTGCTAAAGAACAAGTTGGAAAATTGAAAGTCACTCAAAGCATTGGAGATAGGATTAAAGGATCGGAAGATTTACTTGTGTTGAATAAGGAAAAAAACATCGATATCGAGCAATTATTAATTCAATTGCGCAACAAACTTAAGGATCCAGATAAGCCCAATGAGACTCTTCCAGGAGTGATTCCTAAGATGTTAACTCTAATCGACGATCCTAGTTTAGGTGATAAGGCTTACCAATGGCTGCTTGGCAATGAAGTTAAAGACGATCTCAAAGCTTTAGGACTAAACCACCATCTACGAAAGTTGCAGCAAGAACAACAAGGTAGTGTTGAACCCGATATTACCGCAGTCAATGCCCTTGAAACTATTGCGGCTTTATTTCGTATCGCTCAGCGTCCTCTTATTATTCTCATCGATCAGCTAGAGCAGTTAGTCAGCGCCGATGGAGAGCGGCTGAAGACTTTATTTTCAGTTATGAAAAAAATGATAGAGCAACTGAATCGTCAGAAAGTATTGACATTCATTGCTGGTGTTGATGGTAAGTCTTGGGATAAGTTCCCGCGAGATGTAACACCAAGATTACGATATCGCGAACTTTTAGAGATCGGAAACCTCAGTTTCAAAGAAACAAAAAGTCTACTAGAGTCTTATACAGAAGATTTACCATCGCAGTTTAACTCTGATGCCATTAACAAGATTCACCTCCTCTCTGGCGGTAATCCCCGTGAAATTATTCGCATTGCTTACTATGCTTATGAAGATAAAGAGGTGAAGGGTAAGCTAAGCAAGGTTAACGAAAACATACTTATAAGAAGCGCTAAAGAGTCTCGTACTATAGCCGATCGCAACCAATTAGCCCTGCAAATGGTCGATCCAATACTTAAGGAGTTCGGTAACAAAGTTGTCACAAGGCAAGATGTTGGGAATGGTGAGGAGAGTGTCTTGCTCGATCGTTTACTAATGACTGACGACGATCGACCGCGCCTTGCACTTATGACCCTAAAGGCTACCGATCGACTCTCTGAGATTAATTCTGCTAAACAATTTAAGATTGTTCGGGAATATCTAGAAAATAAATATCCATCAATCCCTTTAATTGTAGTAGCCGTTGGTTACTCCAGTGACGAGGTAAGAAATTTAATCAGCCAAACCGATACAGTCTTACAATTCGATCCGCAGTCTTTTGTCGGTCAGTTAAAGAGAAAAATAACTGAATTATTGGCGCAACAGTCAAGAGTTGTCAATAAATCTTCCAATTTTGATATTGGGAACGTCTTGGAAGATATTAGCAAGCGGCTGGAATATTTGGAATTAAAGCGCAATGAAGAGATAGACAAAATCTTCGAGCGATTCACACAAAAACTAGGCTTAGGCGCTGAAAAAATTAAAGAAGAGATCGAGTTGCGCAGCCGTGTGGAATTACAAGAGGCACTAGAGGAATTACAGAAGGCATTGAGAGAAGAAAATAGATCCAGAGAGCGGGAAATCATCAAATCGATTCTAGTAGCAAACGAATCATATTTAAAAATTAAGCAGTTCGATTATTTAGGCTCTCTATATCTAAAGCTATTAACCGAAGCGTCCAATCCTAAAGCAGAAAAAAAAGTAGCCGATCTTAACGAATATCGCTCCGCTATTATCAGGGAATTGAAACGTCTTCTTGAAGACAAGAATATTTTCGATCATTTAGTGGAACAGCCCTTATTGTTCTCAATAGGAATATCATTCATCTTTATAGTGCTAGAGAATATTTTAATAATCAAGTCAAATTACGACCAATTGATAACTATGTCTGCTACTGAACTTTACCTTTGGTATACCACCATACCGTTAGCAGTTTTTCTTATTACAATAATTGCGATCGTAGGCTACATAAATTACTTGATATGGCTGAAAAAATATAGGTGGAAAAATATCGAGCAGCAAGTCAAGAGTAGTTAGTTTAAACGCTTGAAAAAATAACTAAAGATTAGAACGATCGCCTTCGATTGTAACATCTGAGCGATCGGGGGCAGATGGAGACCATTTTTTTCCATGTCAGCTAATTTATTTTCCTAGCCAATTATAGTAGCATGAGATTTCCCTAATATTCTTGTTGTTGCTCTTAACCCATTCCCCTCGCTTTGTATTCTCATCGCTAAAGCAACTTTTTCTGGCAAATGGTGTATTTTGGACATCGGAGTGCCAGTTCTTTCATTAAATCTTTTTTGGCAATTTTTACATTTATAATTTTGTACTTTGATACCATTATTTAAAGTATCTGTGCCATGTTTTATAGTTTTTTTACTAGAGCAATGTGGACAGTTCAATTTTTAATCGATCGATACATATAAAAGTTTTCTGAATCTCTATTATGCTTCAACACCTCTTGATTGACCATTGCCATATTTTTATCACTTGAGTAAATGAGATCGATCGTGAATGTCATCGATCTCGATCTCATCGAGCTTGTAATCGTGACGATCGTCTCGCCTTCTGCGATCGTTGTGAGATCTCAAAACAAATTGGGTATAATAAAGCCCAATGCCAACAATACACCGCTACAAAAATGAAGATTAACAGCCATAAATTTACAATTGCTGACCTTTTCAGGTTGGTCGTGATATTGCCATACGTGGTTAACTAATTGATAAGCAAAAGGTAAACTAGCAAAAATTAGTAAAGTACACCAAGAAAAATATCCCAATAAAACAAACAAAACAGTCAAAAAGAAAATACTAGCTGTAGATAAAGCTAAAACTTTAGCACCTTTTGCCGTACCCAAACGTACAATCGGAGAGCGCTTTCCTGCTGCGAGATCGTCTTTGACTTGATGAAAATGGGAACAAAACAAAATAATTGAAGTAGTAATTCCAATAATTATTGAAGCGGCTAAAGCTACAGGACAAAAAGATTTAGCTTGAGAATAGTAGGCAGCAGCGATCGCCAACGGGCCAAAAGTAATATAACAAATTATCTCCCCTAATCCTTGGTAGCCAAAACGAAATGGAGGTCCTTGATAACTATATCCCAAGGCACAACACAAAAAGATCGCTCCTAATACAGTTAAATCTCGCTGCCACCAACAAATAGCAATTATGCCCAGAATACCTAATGCCAAGCATAAATTACCAACCCAGAAAACTAAAGATTTATTGCCAGTTAAATTAACAACTGAATGGGCTTTATTAACATCTATTCCCGTTTCTGAATCAAATACGTCATTACTCAGATTTAGCCAAGCAATAATTAAAATTGCTGCACCCAAAAACGTGAAAAATATTTGCGCGTCAAAAATACTTGCTTCCCTAAAAGCAACCGCTGTCCCCACCGTAATAGGTACGATCGCCACGCTATACATCGGTGGTTTAATTGCGGCTAGCCATAATTTGCTTTTACTTGTAGA
>JAAUYD010280438.1_pt1 | contig 10845 bp, 12 predicted proteins | sample 7278101 | NCBI WGS metagenome assembly JAAUYD01 (sample SAMN14350128, study PRJNA611818) | marine sediment metagenome | isolation source: surface marine sediment (0.6m) | place: French Polynesia: Moorea | collected 2018-08
TCCCGTTCCCATATCTTGAGAATTACAGCGTAAGGTGGGCATTGCCCACCCTACGAACGTCGCAATTTACAGGAAAAGTGCTTTGTAACTAATTGATTACAGTTACAGAGTATTTATCAAAAGCTGAATCAACAGTTATGATAGGTATATTTTCAGTTATAGATTGAGCAATTTTCTTTTTTCTCAATACTCTGAAACAACTGTACTTCAGAGGCAATCTCTTGAAAAATTTCTTTATTGCTCATTTGTCTTACTTTGTTTAGATAATCACTATCTCAAGCATAACAATTTTGTTGTAGTGCGATCGCAATTAAGTAGGGCGCATTAGCAAAGTTGGCAATTTTCGACGGTGCATCGGTTTATTGCCCAGGGAATTTATCCTCTGAATTGGGGAAGAGATGAAATACCAAAAATACCCGATCGCTTTTGGGGTGAGTAGTAGGTGTAGGGTGGATTAGCTTTAGCGTAATCCATCGAAGGGACAGATAATGGATGGTGCGATCACAATAATCAAGCATTTGAGCAGTAAAGGAACCTTCAGGGAACGCACCCTACAAGAGCGATCGCACTACCTATAAATTCCCAATCTCAAAAACCAATAGCACTTATCCTTCTTGTATTCTTTCTGTTATTTTCTCCTCCCAATTATTATCTTCTAAATCAACAGTAATCATTTTTCCTTCTTTCTTTGAGCGGTCAATATAAATATGAAAAGCTTTAGTATCTTCTCGATGGGTTAATATATATTGTCTTAGTTCATCTAAACTGAGAGTATTATAATTGATGGGTTTCATGGTTCATATCCTCCTGGAGGTTTGATTTCAAAGTCTAATTCTCCAGCTAATACATATAAATTTCCTGTTCTTTCATCCATTCTTACCAATTCTATATTTCTATATTGCCATTGAGGATAAATAGCATTGGTTAAGCGATAACATAGGCGATACAGTCCTTGAGCTTGTTGATTAGTTGGCTTCATCAGGTTTTTAAAGTTGAAAGCTCATTATCAATCATAGTTTATGGGATGGGAGGGTTATATTGGGTTTCGTTTCAAACAAGTTTGGCGATGCTCCCCAGGAGCCGTCGTAGGTGAACGATTACCCTTTTACTTCCTCAAAGCTCGGTATTATAAGTCTGATGACTACGTTCAAATATTCTCGCAGCGTCACGCAACGGCAATAATGCGGGCAGAAAATCTACACCGCATTTTGCCTTCCCTACAGAAAAAATATGCCAGTTGCGTAAGTCCTATAAACGTTAAGATCGAAATATGCCAGATATTTATTAATCAATGCTATTTTGCTATTACTCTTCATGAGGGTAAGCAAATTCGGCACTTATTTTATCAGTCTTGGCTGCCATAACAAAATCATTACGATGCAGTCCTTTAATTGCGTGTGTCCACCAAGTTACCGTTACCTGACCCCATTCGGTGAGTAAAGCAGGGTGATGTCCTTCTTGTTCGGCTGCTTCACCCACAAGTTGAGTAAAGGCGAGTGCTGTCTGAAAATCGATAAATTTATAAATGCGCTGTAAATGAGCTTCTCCATTTTCTAAGATAATATTCCAATCGGGAATTTGAGGCTTGAGTTCGACAATTTCCTCCTCTGTTACTGGTAGAGATTTACCCGTGCAGGGAATGCAAGTTTGTTTTAATAAGGCTTCCATTTTACTTATTCCTTCACAATTAAATTTTCAAGAACTATATTTATATCAACAGAACTAAAGTTGCGTGTCACAATCGACGGTTGGTGCGTGACGCTATAATTATTATTGCTATATTCAAACATTTTCCCATCGTCACACACCCTACAGAAAAATATGCCAGTTGCGTAAGTTCTGCATTTATTGATTTGCATATTATTGATTAATTAAAAATTTAAAATATCCAGAGATGCTTCTATTTCTAAATCTAAAATTCTTTGCCGAGCATTTTTATGTTCTTTAAGTTTACCTTGCTGGCGATAAATATCAGTTGATTTCTGAAAATCTGCCATAGAGCCTTGATAATCTCCGAGGTGATAACGGGAGTTACCACGGCTGTAATAAGCATCAGCATCTTGGGGATGAATATTTATTACCTGGGTATAGTCTGCGATCGCACTTTCGTAGTCCCCTAAATCATAATGGATATTACCGCGATTGTAGTAGGCATGGGCATCCTGGGGATTTATCTGGATTGCTTGGGTGTAATCTGCGATCGCTCCTTGATAGTCTCCTAAGTCACATCTAGTATCACCACGGTGTTTATAGGTATCAGTATCATGGGGATTGACTTCTATTTCCTGGAGCAAGACATCAATTTCTGGCTGATGAGGTTTTCCCTGTTGATGATGGGGATTAATTCTCACTGCTTGGGTATAATCTTCCAAGGCTCCCTGTTTATCTCCCATGCAAGAACGAGTATACCCACGGTTGATATAAGCAGCACTATCATCGGGATTAATTTGGATGGCTTGGGTATAATCTGCGATCGCACCTTCATAATCTTCTAGTTTATACCGCGTTAAACCACTTTTCTTGTAAGCTTGACCATGGTGGGGATTAATTTGGATAACTTGAGTATAGTCTGCGATCGCACCTTGGTAATCACCAATTTCATAGCGAGCTAAACCACGGTGATAATAAACATCGGTATTATTTGGTTGATTATTTAATAGTCGATTATAAATATCTATTGCCGCATCATAATTACCCTGTTCAAATAATATTTTACCTTGTTGAATATCCAGAGAGTTTCTATTAACTATAGTCGGTGTGGGAGATTTAATTATATAATTATTGGATTGAATAATATTAGATAATTTTTGATATTTTGGTATAGTGAATTGGGATATTTTGGGGGGAGTATAATTAATTTTAGATATCTGTAATTGTTCTAGATAATAACGCAATCCACCACCATATAATAATTGATCAATCCCAAAGGAAATTTTACCCGTCTTTAATTTAATCATTTGGGTTGGTAAAAAACCCGCAAAAAATAAGTGATATTCTGTTTGTGCTTCATTCACTTCTTCTTGAATTAAAATACAAACCACCACCGCATTTTTTGCCACTTCATCGGAACTAACGGACCATCTTACCCTATCAATAGCACCGTGGCGGGATTTTACCTCCACACCAATTGCAGGGTGAGAAGTCAAAGTAAAATCCATATTACCATCACCACCGTAGCGTTTTTCGTAATCTATTTCGGTGATAAAATCTGCCAATCTTTCCTTAACAACCTCTTCCCCTAATTTTCCTTTGAGATTATTGATAAAAACATCCCGGACTTGGTGATTGCGCTTATATTTCTCCGCCATTTCCCAGCAAAAATCTCGCAAGGTTCTTAGCCTTTCTCCAGAAATAATAGTTAGCTCGCTATAATCTCCTTGGTTTTGACAATGCAGCAGACAACCAGACGATAACCTTCTAATAAAATCAGACTGTAGCGATCGCAGTAAGGTAGTCCAGTCCATTTACATCTGTTGTACATCTTCTTGCCATTACGTTATTTTACGCACATATTCGGTGTAGGTAAAGCTTTTTGAAGGTAATTAATGGAAAATTTAAAATTTTTTCCCCTTCCTTTTTCCTTAATCGACAAATATTCAAAGTCAATCTGATTCCGAAATCACATTCACTAACCATGTATCTACTTAGCATACATACAAAACAGGGGATGGAATGATGAAATCTGTAACTAGTCTGCGAGATATTACATATCCGTCACAATTGATTCCATGGTCAAACAACTATACAATCGAAGATAATACTCATACTCGACCCAATCTGACTATGGTTTGGGTAAAAGAATACAAAGGAGATAGACAATACTTAGTTGCTAAATGGGTAGTTGACGACTAAGCAAATTATGTGAAGGCTTCCTTGCTAAATGTACAATATGTTTAGTGTGAATTAAGTTTTGAAACCCTTGACATTCCGTTGATAATTCCAAAACAATTATTACAAAACAAATATCACAATCCTTACAGAATCAGAGATATTTTTAATTCACACCAGATGTACAATTTTTTCATTTAAAATACATTTTATTTTATTGTTGCAATTATAACCCAGTCGAACTTCTAAACTGGGTGACTATATCGTTGATAGTTTGGGGTAAGTTAGATAATTCCCTGACCAAATCTTCGGGAGTCACGCCAAAAATCATTAAAATTACCACAATAATCAAAACTGAGATTCCTGTAGTAATTACCGTCCTCAATACTTTGAATAATGCTCTAAATACTAACCAAGCGACAAGTAAAGCTGCAACTAAAATAATTAAATTCATGTGATGTTTGTTGCCTATTTTTAGGAATATTAAGGTGATGTTAGGGCAGCTTAACTATAAGGCACCATTAATATACCATAAATTATTTTTCAAACCCCCTCACTCTGGAACTCTCACGCAAGAGGGAGTACTAGCCGCAGGGGGGTCAGGGAAAACTGCTAGGGTATTGTATTCTGGACTACCACTCCCATAAATTACCCGGAAAGCATATAACTTTCTTTGATTGTCCCTTTCAGTGACTACGGTTAATAGGGTTTTATCGGTACTAGGAAGTCCAGGAATGTCTAATTGCTTAATTCTACGTAGATGAATCACATTAGCAGCTGAATCATCACAATTGCTGGTGTTACCTGTTTGACCAAATTGTACACACATTGGTCCATCAAAGTCCAAAGTTACCTGGGAAGGATCGTCTAACCAAACCTTTCTAATAGTTTCTCCTGCGGGAATAAAACTTAAGTTTGTTCCTTGGGCAAACCAAACTTTAATAGTTGGTATTGCACCCCCCAATCCTTGGGCTTGACAGGAAAAAATTGATCGCAGAACAGCATTATTTGCTACCGCGTCCCTGGCAAAAAAGAGAATGATACCTCCTAGGGTTAAACCAAACAAAGATAATAAATAAGACTTTTTAGAGATACTACTAGGGAAGAAAATATTTCTGATCATCACCAATACAAATTTAAACTGCATCCGTAATTTAGCTTGCAAAAAAAGGTAATTTTGTTACCAAAATATAATTACATTCATCTGTATGGAATGTACGAAAAATTTTCCTGACAATTGAACACTGATTAAATGGATGACGCTGATGACACGGATAGTTGATAACTCTTAACTCTTAACTCCGATCACTGATTAAATGGATGACACTGATGACACAGATAGTTGATAACCCAACTATCAACTGTCAACTGTCAACTATCAACTATCAACTACTTACCTAAAATTGCATTTTTTTATTAACAAATACTTCTACCTTCGTACCTTCTGGTAAAAACCAGATATTACTGCGGGTATTCCTTGTACGGGCTGTAGCTCTTTGGTTGCGGCGGGTAAGTTGGGGAACTACACTTTTCGCACCCCCTTCAATTATTCCGGCTAATGCATCATTATTGCCCTCAGTGGTGGTAGTGGTAGTATTATTGACCGTTGAAGTTTCCGTAGTTTGACGGTTAATAATTTCTGCGGCCTTACCTACCCCCCCTAATACGAATAATCCCGCATCATTTAAGGCGGTAGAAGAACCGCGTTCGCGGTATTTTTTGCCCATTAAAGGTTTACCATTAGCCCCACGAACAGCTAGCCCATCTGCAGGTACATTTTTCTCCGTCAGTTTATTATTTTCCTCGAAAACAACTTTTGTGGCTTTTAGTTTTGCTAATCCTTCTTGGGAGAAAGAATTTAATGTCACTAATATTTCTGTATCTGTAGGTAAAGCAATTTGGTTATCCTGAGTTTTTAATGGTTCAGTTAACCGCACCACAAAAACATTATTATCAGCATCGGCATCATTGTCACGACGACGACTGCGAATTCTCGATCTACTGGTTTCTCCAGATATTGCTGTGACTAGTACGCCTTTAGCACTAGTCCCTACCACCGTTGATTTACCCCTACGACGTTGGCTAACCACACTAGGAGTAGTTCTCTGTCTACTTCTAGGCTGTCTTGCAGTGGGTTTTTTAAATTCAATTTCCCTTTTAGGAGCAGAAGCAAAATTAGAATTATTCACTCCTGGTTCCTGGGTAGCAGAAACTTGGCCATAGCTACCCAATTTTGCTAATCTCGCCCATTCTTTCAGGGGATTAGGTGGAGTTGGGGGACTGGGTGGAGTTATGGCTACTGTGGGTGGTTGACTATTGAAGGGAATGGGCTGTGGTGGAGGGAATGGGGCGCTAACCTGGGGTTGAGGAACTCTGACTTCCCGGATAACTGTTTTCACAGGAGTTGGTGTCTTGACGGGTGCAGGTACTTGTTTTCTTGTGGATGGTGACTGGGTTGGGGTACGCGGTGGATTTCTCAACCTTCTTAGTTGTTGTTGTGCGGCTTTGATATCCTTAGCCTGTTCTGCTAAAGCCAATTTAGTTTTCAGAGTCTCTACTTCTGTCTCTAGTTGCTGTACCCGTGGTTTTGCGGTGGGTTGGGGTTGGACTGGTGGTGCTAATGGCTGAACTTTAGTTTTTTTCGCACTACCACCCATTACCTGGGTTAAGAATATCCCAGCAAACATCACCATTATCAAGGTACCTGTACCGACTAAAGCTGCTTTTGCAAAGGGATTAGATGATAACTCCTGCTGGGTTTTAACCGCTTGTGGTTCCTCCTCAATTGCTGGGTGCAAATCATCCGACTGTGTGGGTGAATTATCAGGAGCTTGATATTTTTCTTCTAATCCCACTAATTGCGCCATCCGTGATTCCCAATCTAGGGATTCTGGATGGATGGGGGGATTATTTGTACCATTTGATGATATTTGGGAAGATGTGGGAGATTTAGTCATAATAATTTTGGATTTTAGATTGGTAACTGAGCTTGTCGAAGTTTAGATTTTAGATTGGTAACTGAGCTTGTCGAAGTTTAGATTTTGGATTGGTAACTGAGCGTTCGACGGCTCGACTGAGCTTCGCGGCTCGGGTGAGCTCGCCGAACTCCGAACGTCTGAGCTCACGCCGAAGTCTTGTCGAAGTTGAGATTGTGGATTGACTCCACAGATAAATCTGGGTGCTTATACAGTTAAAAAATGATTGCTCAAAGTTGATTTAAGAAATTTATTCAAGAACAGCTTTTATCTTCTATTTCACAAACATTGTAAATTTCTAGTCTAGCCTCACCCAATCGATAAGCAGCTAGATTCCATGAAACAGGAGATTCAGGGAGGGAAATTTCTGGCTGTTCTCTAACCCTGACTAAAATTTGCTTATTAAAGGGCGTGGTTTGACCTAATCTGTCATAATTAGTAAACATTAATCGATTGGCTAAAATTTCCACCTTCCATTTACCTTCTCCTATGGGTTGGGGTGGAGATACTTTTTGGATTACCAACACACTCTCCTTACCACTAAAATTTGTCCCCCTCATATCGTCGGGAATAACTTGTGATTGAAATTTGCGTTTAAATCCGGCTGATAATAATTCTGAGCTAACTTGCCAAACTGTTTGTGGTGGTTGTTTACTAGACCATGTAAACAAAAGAGTCATGGTTTCCCCCACAAACCGGCGAACGGTTTGGGGATTACGTTCTACAGACTTTTGAGGATCGGCTGTAATTGCTTTCCCATCCAGCAATTGTACTAAACTACGGGGAGTTAATTGCCGACTCAACTGCTGCAACATGGAACCATGAAACATCAGTACTAATAAGGTAAATATGTGCAGTCCAAATGTACCTACAGCAAATAGGGGTAGGATATTTCTTTTATTAGTTTCTCGATTAATCAATTGCATCCAAGATTCCCTGGTTCATATCGTTTCCGTTTGTATCAGAATTATTTGTTGTTTCCTCTCCTTGTTTCTTGTGACTTTGCGTCCTCTGTGTCCTCTGTGTCTCTGCGGTTTTTTATCATTCAGATGCTATGGGATTTGATATCACACCTGGTTATTGTTCAAAAGTTATCTGATAAAGTTACCTGATGTTCTTCTATTGTTACAGCTACCCAATTGATTTGTGGGCAATCCTTCATATTTATCGACTAAGCACAAATCCCGCATTTCGTAAATTTCTAGTTTGTCAGTGCGGACACTGTATATTGCTTTTTGAAGATTTGTGGCTCTTTGTGGTAAAGGATAATCAAAATTATCCGTAGCTCGCACTAGTAAGTCTTTATTGAAAGGAACTATCACCTTTCTCTCATCACCTCGTTTTTGCTGAATTAATTCCGCAACCATACTAACTCGCCATTGTCCAGGTGATATTTGTTGTGGTGGATCGACTCGTTTTATCAGTAATTTTGCTGTCATGGCTTGGCTGGAATTTTGAGAAAATACTTCCGAGGGAGTCATTTGGGCAATTGTGCTTAAAAAACCCTGGCGGAAGTCTTCTGACAAAGCAAAGCTAGCTAACCAACTGCTGGTAGCAACCCTGTTATTACCACCATTAGTGGTGCGAATAACTATACCTGCATCTTTTTTTGGTTGGGATACTTGTTCAATGGTTTGTGGTGGTAGTTTACCGGACCAGTTGAACATGGCAATCATAGTTTTACTGACAAACTGACGAATGGCTTCTGGCTCCCTCTCCAAATTATCCAATTTATTCACTGGTTGGCCATCAATTAATTGCACAAAGGTGGGAGGCTTACGTAAATTTAATTGGCGAATTGTTAAGCCTTGGAAAACTAGTAAAATTAAAGTTAATAAATGCAATCCAAAAGTAGCGATCGCAAATGTGGTTAATATATTTATTTTACGTTTTTTTGTACCTAGTAAACGTACCATGACTCTATACTCTTTCCCTTACCCAGGATGAGGTGTTACTAACAGCATTAAAAACAGCAAATCCCCCGGCCGCAGCTAAAGCTAAGGATAAAATGGGTGCTAAAATTCCCAGAAAAATTAGGAACCACATTAAATCTGGATCTGCGGTGGCATCTTTTGCCGGGCCATCTATAATTGCACTGGCGGTTAAAACAGCAATTAAATTAAAAGATATTTTGGCAATTCCCATGGATAAAAATCCAGTTATCCAAGCAAAAATCGGTTTACCAGCCACGGGTAGTAAGGAACCACCCACCGCCAATGGACCTAAGGCTGCTACTAACAACATTGTCGCTTCAATTAAATTTTGAAAAGCAGATTGCAAGGAAACTAAGAAGTTTTTAATCGTGGTTTGGACTGTGGAACCTAACAAAACATTAAATGCGGTATCTGATATTGTTCTCGGTGCATCTGCAATTTGATTTACCTTAGTTTCTAATCGAGTAATCCAAATTTGGTCGCCATATAAATTTCTATATTCTTGCCAGAGAATAGCGGTTTTTTCTGTGGCTTTATTAAAGCATTGTCTCCTTAATTCGCCACTCAATGATTGACAGGGACGCAAGAAAGAACCTGCCACTTCTTCAGCTATACTCATATTTAATGCTTGTTGGTAACTTTGGTCGGCATCTGCAATTGTTACCACTTGTTGATTAATCCCATTGAGAAAATCCCTGACACCTAATGTGAGGTTAGAAAGGGTAGTACCGTTACCGACATTTGCTAATAATACTACAACAATAAAGGGCCAAATTAAGGATGATAGGGGGCGGGATAATTCACTGTAAATGGCATCCCTCAGCCATTGCACCATAAAAAATAATAGGGTGCCAACGGCAAAAAATGTTCCCAATCTAGTTAGGGAGCCATACAAGTTTTCACTAGCATTATTTTGCAATAAATCTAACCATTGTTGATCCCAACTTTCAGCAATACTGCGGGCGGAGAGTGCCCCACTGTTGAGAGTTTCAATAATACCAACTTCAGCAAATAACATTATTAAGTAATGAGTAATAAGTAATAAGTAATGAGTAATAAATTAATGTTTTTACATATTCCTAATTCTGAACACGGATTAAATGGATGACACGGATACTTGATAACCCAATAATTAACTCTTAACTCTTAACTCTTAACTCTTAACTCTTAACTCTTACCGTTCGGCTGAGCTCACGGCCGAAGCCTGTCAACTGTCAACTATCAACTATCAACTCTTCACTCCTTCCCTCTTCCTAACAAATCAGTTTGAAAAGTATTTCTTAATAACCTGGCTGCCTCCGCGGAAGAATCGAACCTCCTAGCTTTATTTTGTTGTTCAACTTGTTGGGATATATTAGCTAAATTCAAATTAGTATATTGCAAAGATTGCCTCATTTCTATGGTTTGACCTAATACTTCCCCCGTAATTTTTGCCTGTTCTCCTTGAATTTGAATATTCTGCAAGTCCAAGCTTGATCGAGTCCGGCTGACTAATGAATTAAGTGCAGCATCAGCCACACCACCAGCTAAACCATCTAATAAAGCGCGATAACTATCATCAGCATCACTTGTAATTTGTGCAATCTTTTTAATAGCGTCTTCAGTGCTAACTAATTTATCTTTCAATCTAATTTGAGCCTCTGGTTGGAGAAATACTCCTACCCTACCCCTAGTAATTAAGCGATTGATTTCATTATTAACATTTTGAGCATATACTACAGAATTATTCTCAAATTCATCTGACCATGAATTCACAATTATTTCATTATTAATTGCTTGATTGGCAGCCAAGGGATTGGGAATATTCAATTCTCCTTTAGAAGTTTCAAGGGCTATATCTACTTCTGATTCCACCGATTGTAATGTACTTTCCAGATTATCTATAAAGTAGTCTTGCAATTCTGTGGTATATAGCTGAAAATCAGACCACAATCTTCCTAGTTGAGAGTTACTTTCTGGCAGTATTTCTGGCAGTAGTTGAGCCGTTGCTGGAAAACTCAATAAAAGCGCGATCGCTCCTGTGAATATGGCAGCTCTTGGTATTGTTTTTTGCCGTTTAATTGATTTTTTTAGTTTCATTTCCATGTTTTGTAAATACCCATGACGAA
>JAAUYD010275814.1_pt1 | contig 10843 bp, 10 predicted proteins | sample 7278101 | NCBI WGS metagenome assembly JAAUYD01 (sample SAMN14350128, study PRJNA611818) | marine sediment metagenome | isolation source: surface marine sediment (0.6m) | place: French Polynesia: Moorea | collected 2018-08
AAGGCCCTCGAGCCGAGCTGGCCGTCGAACGTCCTCATGAGTTCCGCGAACAAAGCAAGTAAGCATTCAGCCTAGGACGAAACTGCTATTGCCTTAACTAATTTTAGATCCGTAGATGGCTTATTGCCACTATTCTCAATAAGTGCCATTTGGTATCTACGTTCGATCGCTTCCAGAATTAATCTGCGATCGCCATCAGAGAGAATATCTCGATCGAGTTTATAAACATAAACTAGCTGACCATCAATTCGCCTCCGCTGCCTTTTCAATTTCAGTCCCACCTTGCTCTAACCTCGATGTCTTCTGCAATAGAGCGCACTCGTCACGATTTATCTTTTCGGAGTTCCTTCTCGAAAATTCTCGCTCAAAGAAATCGCTAATGGATTAGCTAGCGTAAATACGGTTAAAACTTACCGCCAACAATTCAAGCTAATTGTTTCTTAGTGCGAACAGCTTCGCTGCGCCGAAGGAGAGCGCCTCCGACTCGATGTTACTCAACTCGACGAAAAATATTTTCATTATTTAAGCAACACCTAAGCCTGTATATTCGCGAATATATGGAGGTTGTAAACCTAAAATAATATCTTCTTTTGCCACACCCATAGAAATTAAGACATCGGCAATAGGTCGATCGGTTTGATTGCGCTGAATCCAAATTTTACTATCTCTAATTTCTAAATGAATTACACAATTATAAATGCGTTGGTGTTCCTTCCAGCCCAGATCGATTAATAAAAACCGATCGCTCTCCTTATCGAAAATAACTTCTGTTTCGATATCTCCACCGATAACTTTACCTTTAGTTTGTTCGGTTAAAAAGTCTTGAATGTATTGCCGATAAGCAGTTACTTTATCCATTGTAAGTTTACCTCATTAATCGGATCGTAAATAATTAAATTGATTTGATATTTTTTAAGAGCTGCTTGGGGTAAATCGCGATAAAAGAACGATTCATAAGTATAATTTGGAACTGCTAGAAAAAGTATTCTCTCTGGTTCTGTTGCTTCTAAAACTAAACGATAATTTAAAAACTGACCTAATGCTAAATGAAAATCAAAAACCGCCGAATCACTTAAAAAACTTTTAATTTCTACCGCTATTTTTTGACCTTCCTTTTCTGCTCCTAACACCTTTTCCGCACCCAGATCGATCTGAATTTTATCTTCTTCACCAAACTTAATTCTTAAAGGATCGTGGGTGATTTGCCATCCTTCTTTCTCTAAAGCGTGTTTGACAGCATCATGAAACTTATCTCTAGCAGACATTAACCAAATATTGCGCAGGTTCAAGCTATTTCTAGCATATCTAAAACTACTTGTTTTGTGGTAAGGACTAGGTCAAAGCTAGACGATAACAGGTTTTCTACATCAACATATAATTATATCACGATGTAGATTATATTTTTAATAAATTAAACCATACAGTATAGTTTAACAAAAACATGACATTATCGCTAAATGATAGTACAGTGTACTTTTTAGATCCCCTAGCCCTGATGAGCTGAAAACCAGAAAATTAGCACTGCCAAAACTGGCTCGCAACATTTCTACATATAAATAGCACCGCCAAATTTTGCCCCACACCCGAGCGCCCAAAATTTGCCTGTTACAATTTTCAATATCAATCGCCAAATGCCTCATCAAAATCCACTTCCAAACTCTCCTCATCATCAATTAATTCATCATCAATTAATTCTGTGGTAGGGGATGATTGTTCTACTACTGGCTTCGATATCTGTACCTCTGAAATTACAACCTTATCTGCTGAGACGACACCATTATTAAACCCGTTTAACTCTTGTTGTACGGATATTGCTCTTGGAGCTACATTTGAATATATTCGAGTATCGATCGCCCCGAATTCAAGACGCAAAAAACTCGCGTAATTTGAAAGATTATCACAATTTTCGAGCGCAAAAAACCCTTAATTGCTCCTGGGAGTATTTACCTGAGTACTTCTTGGCTTTTGCTAATAAACCCATCAATATCAATTTTTCAATATTTTGGTTAGCCGCCGTTCGCCCGATCGCCTTCAAGTATTCAATCAGCTCGTTCATGTTGACATCATCTACACTTGCTCTGATAGTTATGGTGTAGCTCACTCTTGGAGTCTCTTTGCTCATCTTCTCTTTTTTACAAGTAAAAATAGTCTGTTGTGGGTTAATTAGGGATTTTCCAAGCTATTGGTCTCCTGGGGTGTAACTGCTTCAGAAGCTAGGGTGGCAAAATAGCCTGGAGCAGCTCTGTTTCCAATTCAGTCAAATATCGCTCGGGATCGGGAGCGAAAATTACGTTGTTGAAGACGACTTTTACGCAGTTTTTCTACTTCTTGGCGTTTTTGCCGCCACAAAGTTAAATTTACTCCGGCTAAATCGGTAGCAGTAAAAATTTTCAATGACGTTGCGATCGCTGCGACAATTTTCCAGGTGTAAATTTCTCGTGTTCTGCGATCGAGAGGATAGAAAGGCGATCGTGATGGTAGAAAAGCGATCGAAACGGTTATTGGCGATCGTGACGGCAGAAAAGCGATCGTGACGGCAGAAAAGCGATCGCCACCGCACCTACCAAGATTGATTTCTAGAGATTAATATGCTTTATTGTTATTGATAAAAAACTGGTAGTCCCTACAAGCTGATGCAGTTAAAAAAGCGATCGCGACGGTAGAAAAGCGATCGCGACTACTTTGATGATGCGAGTGTCGCGCCGCTTTGCCGCTCGTGCTCTTGACAACAAAATATACACGCCATAGTGAAGTTAGAGGGTGAAGACTTCACTTTTCGTCAAATTTCACTCGCCAAGTATCCGTATCTCGGCTCAACCCCAATCCAATGCGTTCATTTGTGATTTAGTTGAAGCATGACTGTAGCGATTGAGGATAATAAAATACCAGGAATGACTGAACTTTCAACTTTTACGTTATCAAAGATAAGTAATATCACTGCAACTGCTGCTGGATTCAAGTAAGTATATGCCATTACTTTATTTGGACCCAAAGAGATAGTTGCTTTTTGGTAGAGATAAACTGTAGCAAGTGTTGCACAAAAAACAAGGTATACCATGTTATAAAATGACGGACCTTGAAGTAAGTTCCATTCTAGAGGTTGTCCAGAAACAATTAATGCTAATGTCATCCAAATTGAACCACTCACAAAATTACAAAAAACAAGAACAAGCATCTGGTCATTTCGATATAGTAATTTCATGGAAATCGAATAGCAGCACATAGATAGTGCACCTATGATAAATATCAAATCCCCTTTATTTAGGGAGAAGGATAAAAGCAAATCAATTCGACCACTGAAGACTACCCAGCATGTACCTGCTGCCCCAAGAATATATACAGTGAGTTGTTTTAGGCTTATAGATTGTTTGAAAAAAACCCAGCATAAAAATGCTGTAACAAATGGGACTAATGTATATAAAGTGCCTGTATTTAAAGAGGTTGTTGTTTTTAATGACTCAAAGAGGCAAATAAAGAATACTGAATAAAACAAGCTCATTACACTGGCTCTCGGTAAGGTTGAAAATATTTTATTTCTCCACTTTTTCTTGGAAATAACTATAGGTAATAATATGAATGTAGCATAGAAAAAGCGTAATAATGTTAGTGAAAATGGATTAATTATTCCTGATAGTTTTGCTGAGACTAAAAAAGATCCTGCAACAAGAAAAGTTGCTAGTAAGACATATAAATGAAACTTCAGCAAGTGTACATTCTTGCCAAGGAATTTCTCAATCGAAGGAGACGGGGTGTGCAACATAGCTGTTACTCTTGTTGTTAACTTTTACTCGCTCGGCGGCATCTCAAATGAGGAAGGCAGCTCTGGGCGATACTTCCGGACAGCGACAAGCTTCCAGAGACACTTCTTCGCTAAATACTAGAGACACTTAACCAAATTGATTGCAGGCATGGTTCAAATTTCCTAGCAGTAGAGTTACCCTTTTTAAGGGTGTCAGATGCCTCAAGAGCTTGTCAAACAAGGTTTCGAGGCCAAAGGACTTTCCCTAAAGTGTTACGCTAGCTTGAACTATGCCTGATTGTAGTTCATCTTTGTTCCTTGCTTACTGCCGATAGTAAGTAGTTCGGTTCTTTGCACAGCAGGTTCTTCCTATGTTCAATCTCTGGCAAATAAACTTGTTCCTTCCAAATTTCTGGCTCAATCGGTTCAAGAGCTATCGAGATGGCATTCTCATTACATTCAAAAGCGTTTTGCAATGCTTTCGTCATCGCAGTAACCAAACTGGTCTTTTTCTCATCGCTGAGGAACATAGGGAAATGCTTAATATTGACGTGGTACATAACTGACTCCTTATTTGTTGCTAAATTGAATGAATAATTGCCTTTTTGAGACTTACTTTCGTCACCAAGCCTGCAGTTAATCACCTTCACCAATTCGCTGATGCCTGGTTTTTTGAGCAGGCTGTAGTGATCGACTCTGAGGTTGACGATCGTCGGAGTCTTTTTAGAGTACCCACTGCGGCTCTCAATGAAGGAGTAATCATCACCATTGGCCTTAAAAATAGTTATAGGTGCAATGATTTGCCTTTCAGCCAGTTCGCGGAATGTGTACTTGGCTTCATATGTCTGGTGTACAATTTTAATTATTCGTTTCACCAGATCCAAATCGAGGTTCTTATATATTGAGCAAATGAATGAAGCAAAGCTGTCTTCATCCTTTGCGACCTTCAAACACTCCTCCAATGCCGGACTGGTGATAGTGTGTGCAAAAACCGAGAAAAGAATTGTCACATAGGCTTTGTTGCCGAATACAGGCTGATTGCCATGAATATTTTCGTTCTCAGTTCGAACCTTTGGGGATCCAGGAGCAATCAAAAAAAGATTTTCCACGTACTCACCGGACTGCTCAAGCTGATGGGCAACTTCAAAGGCCACCCGTGCCCCAAAGGAATATCCCCAGAGCGTATAGGGACCAGCTGGTTGAATACGTTTTATTTCCTTAATGTCTTTTGCAGCCATCTCACTAAGGTCAGAAAAGGGTTTCTCGCCTTGGTTGATTCCATGGGCCTGGACACCGTAAAAGGGTCGATTGATATTTATTTTGCTTGCCAGCAACCTCAAGTTCATTGGGTAGCCGCCCAGTCCAGGCCAGCAATAGACGGGATTTTTGACTCCCGTAGACGACAAACATACTAGACGGGAGGAAGGTTTAGCTTCATCACTATCGACCTGACGAGCGAGTTTCTCGATAGTTGGAGCTTCAAAAAGAGCATGCAAGGGCAAAGTACAATGAAACTCTTTATTGATTTTGGCGATCATTCCCACAGCAATAAGTGAGTTTCCGCCGGATTCAAAAAAATCGTCCTGCACTGAGATCCGCTCGGACTTCATCATCCGCTTCCAAATCTCGCCTATTCGCTGTTCGGTATTTGTACGAGGTATGATGATGGGCCGTTCGACAGTTTCGATATTTACTTTATCCGACGCTTTTAGTGCTTTGAGGTCGATCTTACCATTGGCCGTAAGCGGTAGCTCGTCCATTACCACGATTCTGTTAGGCATCATGTAATCAGGCAAAAAGTTTAGTAGATCCTCTTTGATTAACTCTGCAGGGCCTTTCATATGGACGGCGTCTTCTTTCATCCCCTCACTAATTAACTGCTCATGACTGACGCGACCACCGATACAGAAGTAAGAAGCTCCTAATTCTTCATCACTGGCGCTTAGTATGCTGGCGATCCGTTTTGCCGAAGGAAGATGGTTACCAGTCTCAGAGCTGTATCCAGAGGACAATAGACCAAGGTTTCGATCGTTCATCTGCAGATGTTGAAGCTTCCTGCCAAGTGCAATATAATTTGCCCATTTACCCCCGCCTCTACTAATTATTGTGATTCCAAAACTTGCGCCTTCGTAGGTCAGCTGATTGATGGCTATTACATGCTTCTTAAGAATGAGGTCATCTGAGATTTTTTCCAAGCGACCGTCTTTGTATTTGTATTGACCTGCAGGTAGATCAAAAATCTTTCCAGGATGACTTTGCACATAAATATCAACTGATTGGGCCGACAATGACCTGACCTGAGGCACCAGCTCAAAAGTGCCCAGATAATAGTCCTCCTCAGGACATCCTAGGATATTCTTTACAGCGGGCAGATCGTCAGCATCGGAGATGCTAAGTTTATATGTCGGAAGAATCTTGTCAAACAGACCTAACATATGGCCAGTTTCAATTTGGAGTACCTCTTGAATGTTGTTTTTGTAAACTGGCTCGATCGCTTCTTTCTTACCGATGAAGTGGATTTTTATGTGGATATTTTCTCTACCATTTATTTCCTTGATTAGTATTAATTGATGGCGTCGCGGATGGTAATAGTAGTAACCAGACTTCAAACCAGCTATGTTAACTAATTCAAAATACATTTGCGTTGCATACAATGCACCTGGTGACGCATAACCGTACTTGGGCAATAGACGCTCATCGCTGTAAAATGGACCGAAATATCTCAAAATCTGACCTAATTCTGTAAAGCTTAACCTATCCAAGCCACGAGAATCGGCCAAGCTATAGGTTTCAGCGTCGGTGACTTGTTTATCCAACAACCGCACAAGATCGGCTTTCTCGACGGCACCCCCTTCAAAGAGACGGTAAGATTTTCGAGCAAACGCTAATCGCCGCTGTTCCTCTGTTGGTGTTTTACCTGGAAGAGCGACCACCTTCTTGCTACTATTGTCGTCAATATCCCTATATCCGAGATTCGACAGTTGAGCTTTGACTTGAAGCTTGTTTTTCTTCGAGAGATGGTGCTCTCCATGGACACCCTGATCCATTAAAGCTGCTTGCTTAGGACTCAATTCAATACATGCAATTAAATCAGGGTATCCGGTACGGGAATTTTTCTTAACTACAACAGCTGCATTTTTAACCCAGTCATGCCTCTCAATTGCCAGCTTGACTTCGTCGAGCTCAATCCGAAACCCTCTAAGTTTTATCTGATTGTCTGCCCGGCCTACGAACTGAACAGTACCATCTGCGTTCCAATAAGCTAAGTCGCCAGTCCGGTACAGCTTGGCATCTTTAGAGAGCTTCGAAAACCAGTCGTTGACAAATTTTTCCTTTGTCAAGGAAGGTCGATTAATGTATCCGCGCGCCAGCTGAACGCCACCGATGTATAGTTCACCGATTTCTCCAACCGATGCTAGGGATTGACGGCTATTGATAATGTAAAACTGAGTGTTGTGAACGGGAGTGCCGATCGGGATCGCATTAGGCCCATCAGCGAGGGTATTTTTATCAACCCTAAAGGCGGAAGCATTAATCGTGCATTCGGTCGGACCATAGAGATTAGTTAGGTCGCATTTTGGCAGCGCTTCCATGCTTTGTCGCGCCAGTTTTTTTGACAGCGTTTCGCCACCGCTGAATATCTGTTTAAGTGACTTGCAATTGTGGAATATGTCGGTGTCGAGAAGGGCTTGTAGTAACGTCGGAACGCATTGCAGAGTCGTCACATCATGTCGGATAATAGTCTCAATTAATGCTTCAGGATCTTTATAGTCTCCGGGACGACTTATAATAACTTTACTGCCACAACAGGACGCAAGAATTTCCCATTGTGCTGCGTCAAAACTCATGGGTGTTTTTTGCAGAACAACTTTGTTGCCATCCAACTTGCAAACGTCTCGCATCCAATTCATCTGGTTGATGATACTGCGGTGTTCGATCGTCACGCCCTTCGGCTTTCCCGTACTTCCAGAAGTATAAATGACATAAGCTAAGTTATCCGAACGCGAGGGTTTGCAGAGTCCATCCTCTCCAGTTATGCCGAATGCTATCGCAAACTCCTCGGCCTCTTCGAGGGTAACAATTCGCGTACCTGGGGGCACCAGTTCCGCTAACCTAACCCGTAGCTTTTCTTGTGAAAAAACAATTTTGACGCCGGCATCCTCAACCATATATCTCAATCGTTCTTCGGGATATTCTGGTGATAGTGGTAAATAAGCGCTGCCTGAGAAGAGAATACCCCAAGTTCCAACGAGCAACTCAAGCGACGGCTCAACGAAAATACCTACACATTCATCCATAGCTACACCAAGATGTAGAAGATACGAACCCAAACGGGAACTGATTTCGGCGAGCTCTCGGTAAGTTAAACGTTCATTATCACAGACAACCGCTACTTTGTCGGGTCGAGCCTGTACTTGCTCTCGAAACAAGTCAGGAAGAGACTTTGCCATCGAATCCTCTGACTCTGTGTTATCAAGCTTTTTAAGAGGTAAGTTTTTTGTTTGCATAGCTAATCTCAAATCTTTTCAAACAGTTGTTCATTTCAGTCTGGCAGCATATTCCCTTAAAACATCTGAGCTCGAATCTCAAGGAAATTAAGTTCTTCTTGGTATTAAGTCAGCTGCTCAATTTGTAGTTTAGACTTTGGACAAAAAATAGAATTTGAGCGAGCGTAGCTTTAGTTGGTAGTCGCTGCCAAATTTGTCTTACTCAAGATATTTATTTGTCCAACAATTTAAGCCTAAGAAAAAAATTTATTATTGACAATCAAAAAGCAAAAGACTATACTTTTCATATTTTTTTATACCTTTTTCATTGTTAATGTTAAAAAAAAAAGTAGAAAAAAGTATGAAAAGTATAGCAAGTATGAAAAGTATAAAAGGGCACCTCGAAAAATTCAAACTACACACATTGGGGACTTGCCCGAAAATAAAATACCAGCCTTATAAGGCTGGTATTTTATTTTTACGGGGCTCCCTTGGGTCAGTTTTTGAGGCAATTTTTGTTGAAAAATTTAATTCAACTAAACGGTATAGTTATTAATAAATAAAGACAAATTTTATCTGAAGATATTTAATGTTTAAAAGTTTTTTTAGGAATTTGTTCGAGCAATTAAATGTCTTTTTACAACTGCTTAATAATTATTGGGAATTTAAGATCGGGAAGACTGGGAATTAACTTGACAGCATTTAACTTTAGCCCCTCGCCCCTCTATTTACTTGTCAGGGAACTGGTCAAAACTTACGCCACAATTGACAAAAGTTCATAGTATCCGGTGCCTCAGAATAATCCTCTATATGAGGATTTATATCAGGGTAAGCTCATCTAATTTGGTATAAAATGTACGGGACATTGGGCGACGTGAAGTCGCTAGAGGATACCGATCTAAGTAGAGATAAATCTCTCTCCCGTAGTCTGCAACGGTCAATTGACTGTGTAAGCGGGAGTGAGCATCCCAAAGGGGCGTTTGGAGTAATCTGAGGGTCTCACAGCTAGAGGGAAAAGCCGAACCCGACTACGGTAATTGCACAAAGACGAGAGGCAAGGGAAAAATAATTAAGGTTGAACTTTTGCTAAGCCCTTTAAGGTTCGTTAGTACAAACTAACTGAAATGCAATTGATACGGTTAGCCGAGCATAGGTGCTATGTACTTCTTATTGATAGCACACAGTTACAAGTGTTTTTTGTCCCACTGTAATGAGCAGACCAAGCTTCGGACTATAGGGGTCAATCGTAATTATTGTATCTTGGACCAGCGAAACACGGAAACCCCACCCTCGTTCCTATTTATAGGTAGGCAAAAGGTAACAAAAGCGGAATTACTTAGTGGGAACAAGCAGAAGTTAAAGCGAATGCCGTCGGCTTAAACGCAACAGGAAACCTATAACTGGACGGATAGGGCGTTAAATTAACAAAGTTAATTAGAGACGAAATACCCACGGCGAAAGTCCTGCTAACAACTGAAACCGGAGTCACATGGAAAATGAGGGCCAAGGTTACGCTCCGTATAGAAAAGTTAGACGTTGGTTAACCAATGAACGTAATATATGGGATATTACAAAATTGATAATATCAGTAATCACTGTACCAAAACAAAACACCAAAGGAGTAGCCGTGTGCTTGGAATACTGTGCGCCGTGGTACGCACTAACGGAACTGCCAACTGAGTTGGCTGGAGTTCAGGGCATCTGACTCCAAGGCGAACAACTAACCATTACCCGAAAGGGCGAAGGGACAAGAGCCTGTTTGTAAAGCGGGAAGTAATAGAAGACGTGTATATTACAGTCTCGCAACGCCTGAACGATATGGTTAAAGCCATACTGCTTGAATCCTAATATCCAGTGATGGAAAAGCACATCCAACGGTCACGCACGTCTGTACACCGATGCCATTGGTAACTACAAATTCAAGTTTCGTTTGTAGCACGCCCTGACTAATGGACGATGAGTAATGAACTCATTTAAGGATATGGAAGGGAAACCTAAGTCGCTTTTAATACGTTCATTGGTGACGGAACACGGGATTGCCTAAAGGACGCGAGTACGCGCGGTAACGGAGCTCTAATAGTAGTCGTGGTCGTTACGCCCCACCAGGGAGAACGGGAGAGCCGTTTACAGGGCGAAGTAGAACAGGTATTCGGATGAAACAGAAATCGAGAGGTACGCGAGATGCGGATAGCCAAAACGATACTGAACATCATACGTGAGGGCGAAAAATGCCTAAAGGTAAAGAATACTGAAAAGCTACGTGATACGGAAACGGTCATGCGTAGTTTGGAGGGGGGTGGTTGGAAAAGTGCTAATATTGGTAACTCGCTGGCTGCCTACCCTACTGCACGCACGGTTCTGAGGGGGGAAAGGGGCAGTGATGCTCCCGACCTACCCGACGGTTCCTTATTAAAAATAAATATATCCTTCGGGGGGACTTAAACCCAAAAGGAAGAAGGAAGAAAATACAAACTTTTTAAGCCTAAATAGCTCACTAATAACTTAACCTTCTCGCCGAGGGATGTTCTTATTTTTATAGAGGAACCCTTTTATAGCAGTTAAGTTATTGGTGCCAACAGATAAGTTATTGGATAAGGGTTCCTCTATAAAAATAAAT
>JAAUYD010090591.1_pt1 | contig 10842 bp, 8 predicted proteins | sample 7278101 | NCBI WGS metagenome assembly JAAUYD01 (sample SAMN14350128, study PRJNA611818) | marine sediment metagenome | isolation source: surface marine sediment (0.6m) | place: French Polynesia: Moorea | collected 2018-08
ACATGCCCGTCATCCCGGCCCCCGTCTTCACGGGGGTAAACTGCGGCGGGGATCCATCGGTGGCAATTCAATGGATTCCCGCTTTCGCGGGAATGACAACGAGTTATCGGTGTTCATTTATCAATACTCAAATTTCACCGACCAAATATACCCAAACGCGACCCATCGCCATTATTATTCATCCGATTTTGATTTTCACAGCGGCTGATTGGCTGCACAAAAAGGCCGCAAATTGCGCTACACTTTAGAATATAACCCAAGTTGCACTCTGATTGTGCTGCCTAAGGATTAAATTAATCAAATTGTCAACTTACCCATGTGGCTTGATGCTCATACCCACCTTGATTTATATCCTCCGGCTGATCAGCCCTCTATTTTGAAGGAAATTCAGCAAGAGAAAATATTGTCATTCGCCAACAGCGTCTCCCTTGATTCATATCGGAAAACGCTCAACCTGGCGGGTGACTCCTCCTGGATTGTGACCGGATTGGGAATCCATCCGTGGTACGCGGCCGAGCAAATAGACTCGCTACACGAAGTTGAGAATTTGCTGCCCGATGCCCCATTTCTGGGTGAAATTGGCCTTGATTTTTTGTGGGTAGAAGATCGCTCAACCGATCCTCTGCAGCGCGAGGTATTTGACTTCTTTCTTTCGGCGGCCCAAAAGTACGATAAGTGGGTCAATTTGCATACCAAGGCGGCAGAGGAGGAGATTTTAACCCGCCTCGCTGAGTATCAAATCAAAAAAGCGATCGTTCACTGGTATTCCGGCCCGCTCGACGTATTTCGGGAAATGATTTCGCGGGGTTACATGTTCACAATTGGCGTAGCCGTCCTGCACGACAAGCTCATCCAGCAGCTGGCTGCCGAACTGCCCCTCAATCAACTACTTACAGAAACTGATGGTGGATCCGGATTGGCGTGGTTCACCGGGGAGAGCGGCCGCCCGGGTCATATCAAAGAGGTGGTCCAAATGATTGGGCAGCTAAAGGGGATTCCGGCCGAGAGCGTTCGTCAGGCAGTGTGGCAAAATGGCGCGCGGTTGATAAAGGATTTTGCCCAAGAGTTAAAAAATGAGTGAATCCACAGTTTTTCCCATAAAGCAAGGCGCAAAACGCAAAATCGATCTCCTGAGCGGAAACGAACCGTCTGTCATTGCCCAAATTCATACCGGTGCATTTATCGCTTCAGGCGGCAGGCTCTCCAAGGCGTATTATGCGACATGGTTGGGATTTGACTACACGTCATTTACAGCTATTGAGGTGATTCGCCGCGGAAGCGACAATCCGAGCTTTGATCAGGATCTCAAACGGGATGATGGCTTTTTTGAAAGCAGGGAAACCTTTACCGACTCATATGGCATAAAAACTTTGGAAACCGTTCGTAGATGCTTACTCAATCAAAACGAGGTTGATACCCTGACCCAGTTATTGGCTGAGCTGTGGGCTTCCCAGGAAATGTTTTTGGAGATGGTTCTCGATATCTTTACCGATATGATTATTTTTGAGGGTGAAGCGGCTAAACACTTTGGAGGTCCGGGTTTCATAACCGGTCCGGCCGACCACTTTCACCAACAGATCAAAACCTATCTAATTGCAGATAATCAATAATCAATCGGAAATGATCAATTATCAATACACCAATAAACCAATAGCCAACTACCCTTCGTGATTCTCGGCCAAATTCTTCATGTAGCGCAAAATCGCGCCCATGCCGTTAAGGCGCTGCCCGGAAATGACCTTGTTAAGCCCCATACCCAGGTAAAAATCGTCTGGGACGACCGCAACCTCGGCCGGGGTTAGGCCGTTCAGCCCCTCGCTCAAAATCATGCCGTAGCCGCGCACGGTTGGCGCTTCGCGCGGAATGTCGAAATAAAAAGCCATGCGGCCGTTTTCTTTCTCAGCGTGGATAAAGACCGGAGACATGCACTCGTGAACCTGACCAAACTGGTCGCGGATCGACTGCAGCCGTTCGGGAAGATCCGGCAGGCGTTCAGACAGCTCCAGCAGGTGCATTAATTTTTCCTGTCCTTCCAAAAAATCAAAATCTTCGATAATTTCCTGCAGCTTAGGAGGAATGTTGTTGGTCATAATAAACGGCAGAAGTTCAACTTCTTTGTGAAAGAAGTTGAACTTTTGAATGTTACGCAGCGCGAACTCGTTCCGGTGTCAAAGGAAGCTGGCGAATCCGCTTGCCGGTCAGATTAAAGAGCGCGTTGGCCACGGAAGCCGCTACCGGCCCCATAGGCGGTTCACCCATGCCGCGCGGCTGCAGATCCGATTCCAAAAGTACAATTTCGATTTCCGGCGCCCGGTCAATGGTTAAAAGCGGATAGCGATCAAAATTATTCGGTACCACCCTTCCCTCAGAAACCGTCAGCTCTTCGATTAACGTCGAGCTCAAACCCATGATAATCGAGCCCTGAGCCTGCGCCTTTGCCCCATCCGGATTGATAAAGAGGCCCGCATCAATGGCCTGGGTGACTTTATGCACGGTGATAAACCCATCGTCATCAACCGAAATTTCAGAAATCATGGCCACCACGGTATCCACATCGGGGCCGCAGGCCACGCCAAAAGCGCGTCCTTCCGGCAGCGATTCACCGTAACCGGCTCGCTCGGCCGCGGCCTCGAGAACGCCGCGCATCCGCTGGCTAAACGGATCGTCACTCAGGTGAGCAAGGCGAAACTCCAGCGGATCAACACCGGCCGCGTGAGCCATCTCATCCATAAAACTTTCAGTAGCAAAGATGTTTGACATCAATCCCAGTCCGCGCCACCATCCGGTCTTGATGGGCATTCGGGCCAGATAGGCACCCAGCTGCCGGTTTGGGATGCCCTCGTAAAAGTTAAAGGAGCCGCGCCAGGCACCAAAATCGGTGCCAAAAATCGCTTGCAAAAAGCCGGGGAAAAATGGGAAGGCGACCTCACCGCTGGCTTGCCGATGGGAAAGCGCTTCGATGCGATTGTTGTTTAATTTGGCGGAAAGCTGGCTGCGGGTTGACGGCCGCACATAACCGTGACGCATTTCTTCCTGGCGGGTCCAGCCCACGTGAACCGGCCGGCCGACCGCACGCGCCAGAAGCGCCGCTTCGAGGGCCACATTGGCATTCAGACGACGGCCAAAACCGCCACCCAGATACGTGGGAACCACTTCAACATCCGCCTCTTCCATCCCCAACACGGCCACAATCTGACCTTTAACCGTTCCTTGTCCTTGGGTAGAGGTCCAAATTTTTAATTTCCCATCCTGAAAATCAGCCATGGCTGCCTGCGGCTCCAGATGAGCGTGAACGGCCATCGGCGTGCGGTATTCAGCAGCGAGGGTTGGCTCACCATCAATCACTCGAAGAGCATTGCCTTCCTTTTGGATGACGTACCCATCAAGCATATCAAAATCGAGCATGTCATCGAGCTCTTCCTGGCTCCACAAATGCCCTTCATCCCATTCGACATCGAGAGAGTTGACAGCGGTCCAGGCGGCCGCCCGGGTCGTAGCCACAACCCCAGCAAAACCTAGTTCCTCATCAACGACCACTTCAACTACGCCGTCGCGCTCTGCTGCTGAACCCGCATTTACGGAAAGTAACGTGGCTTCGATTGTCGGCGGCCGGATCACCGCTCCGTACAGCATACCTTCCGTTTTGAGGTCATACCCATAAACCGGTTGACCGGTCAATTTGGCTTCAAAGTCAACCCGCGGAATTGACCGCCCGATAATTTGAAATTCAGACGCTTCTTTAAGTACCGGCTCTTCTTCCAGCTCCGGCCATTCTGTGGTGGCCGCCACAATTTCCCCATAGGTGAGGCTCTGATCGGCATCAGATTTTGAACGCACGGTGGCTGACACCGCTTCCAGGTCAGCGGCTGGCGCACCGAGCATCCCGGCCGCCTGAATAATCAACATCTCACGCATAGCTGCGGCCGCCTTGCGCAGCGGCAAATACGCTGACGATATCGTATTGCTGCCGCCGGTCACGGCCGCCGGTTCCGCACCTTTTTGCGTACCGGCCTGCACGACCGTCAACTGCTCAAAATCAATGCCCAATTCTTCAGCGCCGATCTGGGCCATTGAGGTGTGGACCCCCTGCCCCATTTCAACCCGATTGATAAAAATGGAGATATCGTTATCAGGGGATATTTCGAACCAGGCGATGGGGTCTTCAGCTGGGCCGCCGGGCGCAGACGCATTGTCGAGCTGCCCAGCCAAAAAGCGATAAAACGGCCGGCGACCGGCCAAAACCCCGATGGCTAATGTACCGGCGGTCGCGCCGGCTCCGAGCAAAAAGCCACGACGGGTAACTCGCCAGCGCCGTTTTTTGGTCTTTGGTTCTTGTGACGTGGTCATTAGGCCATCTCCTGCTTGATTTCAGCGGCCCGGGCAACAGCCGACTTAATACGAAAATAGCAGCCGCAGCGGCAGTAATTTTCACTCATCGCTTCCACGATTTCTTCTTGAGTCGGATTTTCGTTTTGTTCGAGAAGAGCGGCCGCGGACATCATCTGGCCAGACATACACCAGGCGCACTGCGGCACCTGCTGTTCGATAAACGCCTGCTGCACCGGGTGAAGCATGCCGTCTTCATTAGGAAGCCCTTCCAGCGTACGGATATCAGCATCCACCACGTTTTGCACCGGGGTAATACACGAGCGCACCGCCTCTCCATCAATGTGAACGGTGCAGGAGCCGCAGATGCCGGCCCCACAGCCAAATTTTGTGCCCATCAGGCCGGCTCCGTCGCGAATCGCCCAAATAAGAAGGCCACTGCCGTAGGCATCATCGATTTCAACTTCCTGGCCGTTGATTTTCAATTTCATAAAGGTCTCTCCTAATGCTGATTTTCGCGACTGCAGTGAAACAGTACCGAAAACCCGTGGCTACTTTTTTTCGCTGATCTGAGTAAATCAATTTTAAGTAATTTAAAAATTAAAAACACCCTACTTCAGGGCAATGTAGTGACTATAACCTTTGGGCATTAATTCAATATATGCAGCGGCCGAAACAGTGTTAGAAATATGATCCAAATCATTTTTGTAAATCCTCAAAATTCATTGGCTAATGTGGCCGAAACGCAATATCGAAGATTTACAAATTAATGAGGTAAACTACGGTGGGGATCCATAGGTGACAGTCCAATGGATTCCCGCTTTCGCGGGAATGACGCTGTTATATTGGTGCTTTTTTGTCAAAGCGATGAAAAAATGAGCCAATGGAAACACTTTTTTCTTTTGCGTCAAATTTAATAAAATAAGTTAATGGTTCGACCAGCTCAACTCTCCGATGTTTCACGCATCGCCCAGGTTCACGTCCAGGCGTGGCAGGACGCCTATCGCGGCCTGCTGCCCGATTCGCTGCTCGATGGGTTATCGGTTGAACAGCGGGAGCGGTGGTGGCGCCACACGGTGGAGCGCAACCGGCCGCATTCCGGGCTATTTGTCGTTGAAGATAATGAAATAATCGTCGGATTTAGCAATTGGTCTCGCCCAAAAGAGGGAAACAGCTACACTGCAGAGGGAGAACTGGAAACGATTTACCTGATTCAGGAAGCGTGGGGAAAAAGGTTGGGATACGAGCTGTATGTGGCGGTAGAAGCGGCCGCGCTGGAAGACGGGTGCTCCTCCTTGGGTTTGTGGGTGCTGCACAACAATCAACGAGCGATCAGTTTTTACGAACGGGTGGGGTTTAAACTCGAACCGGAAAAAGTGAAAATCGACCACCGGGGAGACGTGATTTTGCGCGAGCATCGCTACACGAAGTCTATTCTGCCTCGAACTTCGTAAATCGCCCTTCGCTGGGACCTATTTACCAGAGAAAAAACCCCTTGATTCCTTTCCTATAATCTTACATCCTTATTGCCAGATGGATCAATTTCGCTTCGAGGCTGCAGACGGCCTCATCCATCAAATACATCGACCCAATTTCATCGCACCAAAGGCAAGTGAGCATGTCTGATCCCCAACATCTCCCGCATAATTGGCTCAAGAGCATTCGGCTTAAATACGGCCGGCCGATCTTTGATCGATTCACCCTCATCTATGCCCAACTCGCGGCCCTGCCCCGAAAAACCCGCCGTCGCCTGCAGGTAACCTGCGGCACCTCCCTGGCTTTTCTGGCGCTGGCTTTGGCCCTCAGCGGACCGCCGGCGGTTCGCGCAGCCAATATACCCGTTAATCCTGGTTCAACCGGGGTAAACGACACAGACGGCGGCTGCTCGCTGGTCGAGGCGATCATCACGGCCAACACCGGCGCAGCGGCCTCACTCGACTGCAGCGGAGGTACGGCCGGTGCCAGCGATATCACCGCCACCAGCGATGGTTCAAATCCCGCGTCCCTCAACCTCATTCTCAACCCAACCCTGGTCGACAACGGTGGTCCGACCTTAACGCATGCTTTGGTAACCGGCAGCCCGGCGATTGACAAGGCCCCCGCGGCCGACTGTGCCGTAGTGCCCACCAACGGGGCGGATCAGCGCGGCGTCACCCGTTCACAGGATGGCAATGTTGACTCCGTCTACGCCTGTGATGCCGGAGCGGTTGAATTTGTCCCCACCGTCTGCGGCATTCAAAGCCAGGCGGAACTCAATTCCCATACCTTTGGCAATGTCACCCTCGAGCTCATTAACGACGGCACAAATCTCGACTGCGTGAGGGTCGAGTTGGTCAACGGCGATCATCCCAGCGCCACTCCGCCGCTACAAACCGGCCGCTACTGGGTCATCAACGGCTTGCAAAGCGATCAAACAACGCCGGCAACAGCCGATTACGACGTCAACCTGACCTTGCCTTTCGCCACGGCCGATACCGATACGCGGGCGTGCAAATTCCCGGGCGGGTTGGGCGGCTCCGGCTGGGATTGCGATGACGGCACCAATACCACATTTGTGGCCAACACCTCAGTTACCCGCAGCGGGATCAGCAGCTTTTCTGATTGGGCGGTCGGGCAAAATGCCGGGCCAACCGCAGTGAAGCTGACCAGCACACGGAGTTCCGGTCAAAATCAAGGGTCCTTTGGGGCACTGTTGGCGGGTATTTTACTCGCGCTGGGTAGTGGTTGGGTAGCGCTGCGGCACAGGCTCCGCCAATAACTAATCACAAGGGGACAGCAAAAAGTTCTACATTAAAAAAATCACAGACCGTTCATCGTATCTCGTATCCCGTATTTCGTATCTAATCCCCCGTCCCCTGTCTCTCGTCTCCCCTCTCCCTAACCACATCCGCCAGCGCCTCATCCGGCACCACATACGAATTCATAAGCGACTTATCTCCCCACTCCACCATTTCCGGAAAGCGGGCCGGCAGCACTGAGACGGCAAAAATTTCCTGCACCCCCTCCTCAAAACGCAAAAAAGCAACGGTTTCGGCCGTTTGCAGGTTGACCACCCACACCCCGCACGTCCGTTCATCGAGCCGCTCAACCAGGGGAATACCGCTAAATACGGCGCTTTCACGCACCTGCGACAGGCCGATAAAGGCCAGCGGTCCTACAAAATCGATTCCCCGCGTAAAGCCAGGCAGCTTGATGATATTGCGCCACGATCCCTCATCTAAATCGACGATGGCCACCCCCCCGTCACCCGACTCGAGAAGCCACAAATGCCCCCCATACACGCGTGGTGAGTGGGGCATCGACAGACCGCGCAGCAAAATTTGGTTGGTGGTGACGTCCATCAAAATGCCGCCGTTTTTCTTATTGGCCCGCCACCCACCGGCCGTGTCGGTTTCTCCGAGGGCGGTGACGTATTTGGGACGGCCGTCAACCATGCCCAGGCCGTTGAGATGACAGCGATCTTCAGCCGCCAGTCCGGAGAGAAAATGCGGCCGCCACCGCGGGTTAAAGCTGTGATCGGGGTCAACGGTACACAGCGCCCCAAATTTGGTGTTAACCAGCCACAGTTCACCCTGCTCATCGTATGCCATTTCGTGAATATCAATATCGCCGGTGACGTGAATGCGGCGCGGTAGATAAGCGGCATCGTGCCGCCCATTTGGCTCCAGTTTGGGGGCAACAGCCGGAACGTTGCGATAATACCAGACGGTGTTGGCCCCGCCGATTGTCAGCCGCTGCTGATCGGCCGCAATCCCCATCGGCTTGTGAAAGGTGCGAAAGTGGGTGTTGAGCTGCTCACCATCCGCCCGCACCAGGATAACCTTGCCCGCCTGGTAAGTCGAGACGGCCAAAGAAATATTGAGCTGGTTCAGAATTCCTGGGAAATTAGAGGTAAAAACGCTGCGTAGAGGGTCTTTTGGGTCGCTCATACGGAAAATGTGGGTTTTTGTTGGAAATTTCAGCTACAAGTTAACCACAAATAACACGAAAAACACAAATCTGTTCGACAGATCATTGGCGAACAATTTTGTGAATTATTATGTCCGCAGACCCCATTCGGTTGAACCGCAGATTTTCGCGGGGCTCCGCAGGAGCAAGAGAAAAAACAAAGTCAATCCGTGAAATCCACGGCTGTTTTTAAATCGTGATCCACTTAATCCTGCGGCAGTCCTCCCACTCATCCGTATCTCGTATTTCGTATCTCATATCTCGTATGTCGTATCTCACATTTCATCTCGTCTCTAGTCTCCGGTCTCTTCTCTGGTACCCATGGTATGCGGCATAACCCACCCGTCCCTCCAGTGAATCAAATTGCTGCAGCTGCTGTTCGATGTACGTGCGTGCTTTGCGGTCAAATTGATCGGCCAGCTCATCTTCCCCAAAATCGGCAAATAGACGCCGGCAAAGGAGCAGTAATTCGGCCGCATCGTGGATCCCATCCACCCCTTTGGCCAATTGATCAGCAGCAAGAAAGACGGTCTGTCGTGCCTGCCGATCATGCCCCAGCTGATGGTAGCCCCACGCCAGATACACCTGGGCTTCGACCACCCCCTGCGGCTGGTTCTGCTCCTGAAATATGTTGACGGCCGCCAAAAGTTGATCGACCGCCGAAGTAAATGTTTCCGCCAGCGTTAAGGCTATTCCCAACTGCAAAGCGGCTTCTCCGGTTAGCTGTGGATTCTCGAGCTGTTTGGCCACGGCCAGAGCTTCCTGAGCGGTGCCAACCGCTCTTTCGATTTCCCTCCCTCGCCCGTAAACGACCGATTGAGTGACCAGGAATTTGCCTCGCCGAAAAAGATAATTACCCTCCCGAGATATTTTTAAACCCTGGTCCAGGCAACTTTGTGCCGCCTCGAGATCGGCCTGAGCGGCATATAAAACCGCTAAATTTAACAGCGTTTGCTCCAAAATATCCTTGTTCTGGATTTTCTCCTGAATCTCCAGAGCGGCCTGATAATGCTGATGGGCGTGCCGCCATCGGCCGACATCCAGAGAAACAACCCCCAGGTTGATGTGAATTTGCGCCTGGCGATAGCGGTTGTGGGCCTGCCGATATTTCTCTAGCGCCAGATCATAATAAACAAACGCCTCGTCATACCGCGCCAGCTCAACCGAAAAAGCGCCCAAATTTTGATATACGCTGGCCAGACGGGTTTTGTCCGGCAGTTGGGCAAACAGCCGGCGCGCCTGATGACCATGATGCAGGGCAGCCGCATAGTCACTCAAATAAAAGCTGACCGCGCTTAGGGCCAAATGAGCGGAGGCCCGCCACGGGGGATCGCTTACATCTTCGATTTTGTGATGAATCTCGGCCGCAATCGCCTGGGCCGCACGATGATCGCCGCGGCGTAAATGCATCCGCATCGCCAAAACGCTCGTCCGCAAAGCCACGTCGGGTAAATCGGCTTCTGCAGCGAGCCGATAACCCAAACGATAACTCGCCAGTGCCTCTTCACTCTGACTTTGGACCTGTTCGACACGTCCTCGACAAACCACAAGCCGGGCTCGCGCCTGGATCGAAAGATCGTCTTGGTTCATCCATTCTTCGATGATCTTTCCGGCTTCGGCGGCCCGGCCGCGATCAATTAGAAAACGGCTGTAGACAAATAACAGCCGCGCCAGCCAATCAATCATGTCCGGGGTGACGTATGGCAGCGCCTGTTCAATATTGGTTTGCTCCGCCTCGATCATGGTGTACTGACCATACCCCTGCCGTTCGCACAAAATCGTGTGATAAGCTACATAGCTCTGACGGTGGGCGTCAGATTTTTGCCTGGCGTGGATTACATCATGAACGACCTGGTGAATGGCATATCGATCCTCTCCCACCGGCTCGACCAGGCCGCTGTCGACCAGCTGATAAAATGCGTCATCTTTCCCTTTTGAGACGGCCAGAGCTGCTGTGAGAGTAAAGGTGTTGGGCTTGGCCGGAAAAAGGACCAGGGCGCAAGCCATTTCCAAGGCGTCGGGATGTAGGGTGTTTACACTTAAGCCAATCACGTTTGCCAAAGAAATTGATTCTTCTGAAAACAAATTTGGCTGAACAACGCGTGAACTCTCGAGAGGCAGGGTGATGCGCCCGGCCGGGTTTCTGATCATGTTGAAAGACTGCTGCAGCCGCTGCTGCTGACCACCGTATCCCTGCTGATAAACGTATTTGCCCAAAATACAGAGGGCCAGCGGCAAGCCACCGGTCAACTGAATCAGCTGGTCCAGCACATCAGAGGGAATCTGGGGAGCCAAATCGTTGAGTAAAACGCGGCTTTGCGCTCGGTCAAATTCCGGCACGGTCACCGCATATGATCCGGCAAAAGCTGCGGCGACGCGCTGCTGTCGAGTGGTCAACAGGTGCACCGCCCCCGGCCCCCCCACCGATAGCTGAAGTGCGTGGTCGGTTTGCCAGACGTCGTCTAAGATCAAGAGCCATTTTTGCCTGCGCATTTGATGGGAAACGGCCGCCGTCAAATCGATGGTGCTGTCGTATTGATTAATTTCAACTTCAGACAATCCGCTTTG
>JAAUYD010277838.1_pt1 | contig 10842 bp, 9 predicted proteins | sample 7278101 | NCBI WGS metagenome assembly JAAUYD01 (sample SAMN14350128, study PRJNA611818) | marine sediment metagenome | isolation source: surface marine sediment (0.6m) | place: French Polynesia: Moorea | collected 2018-08
ATACCGCTTATTTGTATTATATCAAAATTATTGCCCGCAATTCATCCCACGCCAAAATGTTGCTTTTTTGAGCGTATTTATGGCGTGGGGCTTCTTGCGGAAGAAGCTAAGATAACAACTAGATATTTCTCAATGCGGATGGCGAGACTTGAACTCGCATGGCCTAAGCCACACGCCCCTCAAGCGTGCGTGTCTACCGATTCCACCACATCCGCGCTTGGCGCCTTGCATATGTTAGTATAGCATAGATTAACCCACAGATAAATGAAAACGAGAATTATTTTGTTGCACTTAAAAATCGAATATTCAGGAGTCTAGAAGACATTTTTTCAAGAAGCAAGATATAATTTGTTACAAAAGCGTTAACAAAGTGTATCAGATGAGTAACCCTGTTCTCCATGCCTTCTTTTTAGGCCGAGCCTTTGCCGAAGTTGTCGGCGAGAAAGTAGAAGAATCTCTAACCAACGCCCTAAGCGAGTTAGGAAAATTTGATGCTGAACAACGGGAAAACCTCCGTCAGTTGATCGAAGAAGTGCAAGCGCGAGCAGAAAGGGATGTTACCCAAGGCAACACTAGCAGCACCACAACTACCGATAATGGTTCACCGGTGGACCTTCAAGAAACCATCGATGACTTACGGGCTGAAATTGCTCGTCTTAAAGCAGAATTAAAGAATTATCGCACTAATAAAGCATAATTCTCCCTTGAACTTTTAAATTTATTATATAAACCCAAATTAGTAGAACCCCAAGAAACCGAGTGTCTGCCCTGTCATCGAAAGCCAAATCATCCCTAGTGAAGAAAAATGCTGCTTCTGTTTCCAAAAGCATCACCCAGCTAGAAACGGCTGAAAAATACCGTTGGAACCGAGAAAATTACTCTATTAACCGCCGTCGTATGGATATTTGGCGGTTCGTCCTCTCCTTGCTGTTCCGTTTTTGGCGCAATGGCAAAAAGTGGAGTTATCAAGGTGGCTTTACAGAAGAAAAGTTAGCCGCCAGACGCAGAATACAAGCGGTTTGGATACGGGAAAACTTGTTAAATTTGGGTCCAACTTTTATCAAAGTAGGACAATTGTTCTCAACTCGTGCCGATTTATTTCCGGCTGAATATGTCGAAGAACTCTCTAAACTACAAGATGAAGTTCCAGCCTTTACCTACGAACAAGTGAGTAAAATTATCGAAAAAGACTTAGGAAAACCCTTATCCAAGCTTTTTCGCAATTTTGATCCCGTTCCCATTGCAGCAGCTAGTTTAGGTCAAGTTCATAAAGCAAAACTCCACTCAGGAGAAGAAGTCGTTGTTAAAGTACAACGGCCTGGCCTCAAGCAACTGTTTACGATTGATCTAGCGATTCTGAAAAAAATAGCCTATTATTTCCAAAATCATCCAAGGTGGGGTAAAGGCAGGGACTGGATTGGTATTTACGAAGAATGTTGTAAGATTCTTTGGCAAGAGACAGATTATCTCAATGAAGGACAAAACGCTGATACCTTTCGGCGCAACTTTAGGGGTGAAAACTGGGTAAAAGTGCCAAGGGTGTACTGGCGTTATACTTCCCCCCGTGTGCTGACTTTAGAGTACCTTCCAGGCATTAAAATTAGTCATTATGAAGGATTGGAGGCCGCCGGGTTAGATCGTAAGTTATTGGCGAAATTAGGGGCGAAAGCCTATTTGTGCCAACTGCTGAATGATGGTTTTTTCCATGCTGATCCTCATCCGGGAAATATTGCAGTAGATACAGACGGCTCGTTGATTTTCTATGATTTTGGCATGATGGGGCGTATTAATACCAATGTCAGGGAAAAGTTGATGGATACCCTCTTTGGTATTGCTCAAAAAGACGGCGATCGCGTCGTATCCTCTTTGATCGCCTTGGGTGCTTTGAGTCCCGCAGAGGACATGGGGCCAGTGCGTCGTTCGGTACAGTTCATGTTAGATAACTTCATGGACAAACCCTTTGAAGAACAATCAATTGCTGCCATTAGCGATGATTTATATGAAATTGCTTATGATCAGCCCTTCCGTTTCCCTGCTACCTTTACCTTCGTTATGCGAGCATTTTCTACCCTGGAAGGCGTAGGAAAAGGCTTAGATCCCAATTTTAATTTTATGGAAGTGGCTCAACCCTTTGCCTTAGAATTAGTCGCTGATATGGATGGTAATGTGGGGAATAGCATCATAGACGAAATTACGCGTCAAGCAAGTCAAGTCAGTAACACAGCGTTGAGTTTACCAAGACGCATTGACGATACCATAGAAAAGTTAGATCGAGGGGACATTCGTTTAAGAGTCCGTTCCGTGGAATCCGATCGCTTATTACGTCGTTTAGGTATGATGCAAATGGCGACTAACTATAGTGTCTTTTTCAGTGCTTTAGTTATTTGTGGGACTCTTTTATTTATCAATGGTTATATTAAGGTAGCGATCGCAGCAATTATCTTGGGGTTAGTTCCTGGATGGGGGTTTATTCGTCTTCTGCGTCGCATTAACCGTTTAGACAAAATGTTTTAGAGGCTCTTTGGCAAAATGAATCCATTGAGTCAAACCATTAAGTAACAATATAGCGTAGTATAGCAGTTCCCATACTGGTGAAGTACAGAAGTTATCCCTTTGAGGCAGGAGGCAGTGGGCAGGAGGCAGGTGTTAGGTGTACCTCATGAGTCCGAAAAACGCTATATATAGGGGTAAATAGTAACTAAACAGACACCGTGTATCTAAACCACAACGGTAATTAATAGACAAACGAGATATTACGATTAACTCCGTTTTATTACGTTTTGCTTCTCACTCTTGATGACTAGCGTTAACTGGAGAGTCTAACCAATCATAAATTTTATCCAACTCGTTTAAATTAATTAAACCATATTGCCAGAGAAGCATGGGCAAAGGCCCTTGAGTTTGCTCCATAGAACGTTGAGCAATGGCAATAGAGTCGGCCGATAAACAGAGTTCTTCGTGTAAAAAACGCAAAAATTGTTTATATGTGGTGTGTGACATAGTTATCTTGCCTTGAGAATTAATCACAAATAGAGGAACTTCTGTGCGATAGCGCCGAAACGTAGTGAGGAACTTCTGACTTCGTTAACTCCTGTTTCCTTCTAAACTCCTCAAATTATCAGAAAAACAACTTTTTGAGTCAAATAATTCCGTTGTTCTCCTTTTTTTCTCTTCACACCATCAATTAATTTACTGATGAGCATCCATCAAACATCCATAGGACTTTGGTGCCTTTTTGCTGTAGAAGATAAGTTCTTCTCTTCATATTATGTGTAGATCGTATTATAAATAATTTAGAAAATCTATAGATATTTGTCAAAGGTTCGGTTCATAAAACTTATTATTTTTTAAGGCTTCAAGGATGTACTTTCTATAAATTCAATTTCCAGTTCATCTCCTGGTTCAATCCCTAATTCTACAGCCCGTCCTCCTTGTAGTTCAATGACTTGATTAACTAAGTTTTCAGGACTGTAAGTCGGACAGGGATCAACGCTACAAGGGGGAACATTGGACAAAACAGCTTTTACTCTGCCATCGACTAAAAAAATCATATCTAAAGAAATATTAACATTTTTCATCCAAAACTTAACAGGCCGTAGCTGGTTAAATACAAAAATCATACCGCGATTTTTGTCTAAAGATTGGCGATACATCAAGCCTATTTGTTGTTGTTCAGGGGTTTTAGCTACCTCTAATTTGATCAGGGTTTCTTTGATTTTAACTGTGGCTTCAATGGGAAGGTGTTGACCATTTTCTGTAATTTCTTGGGTAGCATCTTTAGTATATTTGGCTTGTGTGGAAGGGGAACAACCCATTAAAAAAATACTAATTAAAAGAATTGAACTAATTTTTTTCAACATAAGTTTTAGAATTTAGAATTTAGAATTTAGAATTTAGAATTTAGAATTTATTTTTTCTAATTATTCTACATTCTACATTTTACAGATTATCCTTCCCGTAAAACGTAACCCACTCCTCGAACGGTATGAATTAACCGTTTATGATTCTCATTTTCTATTTTGAGACGTAAATAACGAATATAAACCTCAATTACATTAGATTCTCCTTGGAATTCTTCTCCCCAAACATTGTCTAAAATCTTCTCTCGACTTAAAACTTCTTGGGGATGAGACATGAGATATTTAAGCAACTCAAATTCTTTCATGGTTAAGGCAATTGGGTTATTATTCACAAAAAGTTGTCGTGTTGTCAAGTCGAGAATAATATCACTATATTGCAATTGTTCTTTAACAATTTGGGGAGGGGTTAAATAAAAACAAACTAATTTTAACAGTGCTGGACTATAATCTGTTTTTAATAGATAATCATCGGCTCCTGCTTCTAAACAAGCAACCCTTTCTTCGACGGTTTCTGTATCAATTATCATAATTAAAATTAAGGACTTTTGCAGTTTTCTTAACTGAGTACACAGGGTAAAGCCCGTGTTATCGTTAGGCTGACGATTAATCACCACCATTGCTGGTTGATGGATTTTGACATTTTCGATGGTTTGACGGCCATCATTAATGATAATCGGTGTATAACCTGCTTGTTTCAACTCAGGACTAATACTCTGGTTAAAAAGATCATCGAGTTCTACGAGAAGAATACAAGGATTTAAACTCATTTTAATCAGGAAAAATTTCGGTAACTACCCGTTGTTGGCGATCGCTATTAGTGACAACAATATTATTATCAACTAAAGTGCCGACGGCTTTTTCTCCAGTTAAATTAAACTTAGGATTTTGATTTTGTTCGTAAATCACATTACCATCGGCTTCAATGGTTTGAGCTAAGACATTCCAGGTTAAATTATTAGCATACAATTTACTATCATTGATTTGACTGATACCTTGAACCCCTCCTTTAAGATAAGCCATATTTTCGGCTAAGTTAACATGGCCTTGATTACCGGTAATGGTAATATTTTGGGCGTATTGAATTAATTGAACCGGTTGACTCGAATAAACTTGACGGGTTTGATAATGCCAAATAATTTCGTTGGTGGCTATTTGTAGGGGGGGGTTAATGGATTTATATTCAATATTTTCTTTAACAATCACTTGTTTTTTATCTAAAAGAACCGTAGCTCGGTTAGCTACGAGGCGATCAGTAATGGTTTTGTTTTGGAACTTAATCATCGTTAAGAGGCGATCGCCGATGACGGTTTGTTTGGGAACTTCCCAGATTAAATGTTCTGTTTCTAACTGTAATTGTCTTTTTTCTGAGGTGGCTTTAATTTTCCCGGTTAATTCTAATTTTTGTTCACGGGTGTTATATTTGCCTTCATTAGCGGATGCTTCGAGTTGAGGATGAGAACCCCGTACATTTTTGCGAACGGTTAATAGGGATGCTTGGGGTTGCCATTCTACTTCTTCGCTACGAAGCACTGCTTTGTTACGAGGATCAACAGCGACTACATTATCTCTGAGAAAAATCTCAGCCCCATCTTTTTGAATGACTCCGTAATCAGATTTAACTCGTAATACGACTTTCCCATCTTGGAAAATATTGCCTTTAACTGCGGTTAAATTGGCTGTTTTACGATCTGGGCTGTATTTTGCTTCATCAACCTGTATTTTCCAGAGAACTTCTCCTTCCGCATTGGATTGTTCTAGGGTGGCATTTTGTAATTTTAAACTACTTTCGTCTCTGGTTTCTCCTGAAGTTTCTAGGGTTTGGGATGCTTGTTGACTCGATTGACAGGCAACTAGGCTTAATAGTAACAGCAAAACCGCCCCTTTAATCCATTTTAGGGGTAAATATTGCCCTTGTCTCAATTGATGCTGTTGGTTCATTCCCTTTCAATGATAGTTTGATGCTGTTTAGGCTGATGGGAATCATTGTAACGCTTCTCAATTAACACAGATACTTTTCCACGATCTAACCGCTTTATCATAAATGTATCAAATAATACAATTTAAGCTTAATTTGTGAAAAATTAAGAAAATAAAAACCTATAGCACGAACTTAAAACCTATGCTATTCTTGAAATTAATTCTCAATAAGCTTCATAAGGAGCCATAATTAAAATGAAGACCACTACCGAGTTTGTCCCAGGTAAAGTGATTACTCTGAGTACAGAATTAGCTAAACCTAGTCCTTTTTACTTTGGGTTTGACATTGAAGACCAATTTGTCAATGTTTTAGATACCTATAACTTTGACAAACTCTTTTTCTTTACAGAACGGCATCTTTTCGAGCTTTATGGTAAAGAATTATACGAAAAAATTGCTGCTAAATATCCTTGTTCTCTCGAATTTGTTCCCAATGGAGAAGCCTGTAAATACTTTCCTGTTTTAGAAAAAACTTGTGAAGATTTAATCGCCAAAGGAGTATCCAAAAAATCTCTATTATTGGCTTTTGGCGGGGGAACTGTTGGCAATATTGTTGGACTCGCAGCAGGGTTAATTTATCGGGGGATTGGTTATATTGAAGTTCCTACCAGTATGACCGGTCAAACTGATAGCACTTTAAGCAATAAACAAGCAGTAAATGGGAAAACAGGAAAGAATCATTTTGGTCTTTATCACAGTCCAATGTTTATTTGGTCAGATACCAAGTATTTAAAGACAGAACCTCCTGTTTCTAAGCGAAGTGGCATTATTGAAGGCATTAAAAATGGCTTCATTTCTGATGCAAATTTCTTAGACTATTTGGACACAGTATTAAACCCTGAACTGAATTTTTCTGATGAAGAATTGTACGATCTTGCTTATCAAATTATTCTCTCAAAATTAGAAATTTTGAAGCAAGATCCTTCAGAAAAACATTATGGAATTGTTCTCGAATATGGTCATACTTTTGGTCACGCCATTGAATGGCTGGAAAAAGGAAAAATGTCTCATGGAGAGGCTGTATCTCATGGAATGAAGATTGCAGCAGAATTGGCTTGTGAATTAGGATTTATTTCTCAGAAAGATGTTGATTTACACTACTACATGATTGAGAAAAAATTAGGCTTTAATCGGCCCTTACCTGAATACATTACCACTGAGAAACTGATGAATGCCATGATTTGTGATAATAAAAAGACAGGAGAAGATATCCGCTTTGTTATCTTAGAAAAGATTGGCAAATGTTACAATCCTGAAGGAGATTTCTTAGTTACTGTTGACTTAAATGTTGTAGAAAAAATTGTCACTCGATTCATTGCTAGTCAACAACATGCTCATCAACTTGCTGCATAAAAAGATCGTCTTTCTCACTAAATAAGAAGGACGATCCACAACACATTAGTTTAGGGTTCTAGGGAATAGTATCTCCCTAAACCCGCCCCAATCATACCATAGAAGTCCAAAATAACAACATTAATCTGTTTCTTAATGTTGTTTCTCTAACCTTTTGCGATCTTTTCTATTTATCGCAAATTATTTTCAATAAATTCCTGAAATCTAGCACTGGTTTAATTTTTTTGTTCCTAAGATGATTAATCAACAAGAGGTTTCTCAGCGTCTACAAAACGCTGTTAAAATTTACCAAGATGTCAATCTTCAGATCATTATTGGTATTACCTTAATGGCTGTTCTAGGATCTAGCAGTATTGGTCCTACGTTACCTTCCTTAGCTGAAGATTTTGACGTTTCTCCCGAACATATTGGCTGGGTAATCACCGCATTTGTCATTCCTATTGCGATCGGTACACCCATCTCTGGAATATTAGCAGATCGCTACGGAAGAAAGCAAATTTTAGTGCCTGCTTTGCTGTTATTTGCTATTGCTGGAACCATTTGTGCATTGGCCCCCAATTTTCGGACATTGATTGAGTTTCGCTTTATTCAAGGAGTAGGTGCAGCACCTTTAGAGTCATTAGCTTTAACTTTAATTAGTGACCTTTATAGAGGTAAATTATTGACAGCAGCAATGGCATTTAATGCCACAAGTATTGGTCTAAGTTTAGCTATTTATCCCCTCATTAGTGGTGGGCTAACCACTTGGGGATGGCGGTATCCTTTTCTTTTACCTTTGTTAGCAATTCCTTTGAGTTTTTTGGTGTTATTTGTTCTCAGGGTTCCTCAAGTATCTCAATCAGAAAGATTCCAATTAACAACTTATGTAGGCAATATTTGGAGAAGCATTAATAATCGTCAGGTTATGGGTTTATTAATGGCCGTTGTTGCTCTTTTTATCCTCTTATTTGGCCCTTATTTTACCTACATTCCTTTGTTAGCTGATGCTAAGTTAGGAGCATCTCATTTTGTAATAGGTATCATCTTAGCCAGTATGGCTCTTTCTTTGGCATTTGTCTCTTCTCAATTAGCTTTATTTGCCCGATCTTTGTCAGAAGTTACTCTTATTAAAGCCTCATTCATTGTCTATGCTGTTGCTTTGATTATTACCCCTGCCATTCATCAAGTTTGGTTGCTATTTATTCCGAGTATATTATTTGGTTTAGCTCATGGAATGGTGTTTCCTTCAACCCAAGCTTTATTAGGAGAATTAGCCCCTCAAGAATATCGTGCAGGGTTTATGGCAGTTAATGCAACAGTTTTGTCTTTAGGACAAGCTTTAGGTCCTATTTTAGCTGGGGTAATGTTTACAGTTTGGGGAATGCAAGGGGTGTTTTATAGTAATGCTATTTTTGCCTTAGTTATCCTTGTTTTCTTGAGTTTTCTGCTCATAAAAGTTTCCCCATTTCAAAGATAAGGTCTTCATTTTTTTCCGTATTCAACCACACCTGTTTGTCAATTTAATTCACCCTTGGAGGCATAATCATAATGTATTCTGTTCTCAATATAACTGACGATATTACTCACTGTGGGAATATTGGTCATGTCGTTAATGACTTTAGAACTATTTGTAATTTAGCCCATCAATATGATTTTAAAGGCATTAATATCGATTTTAGATGTCTAAATTCTCTAAGTCTTACTGAAGGGAAAGAATTGTTAGAAAGATTAAATTTAAAACCAGTGGCTTTTGATTTTCCTGTGAAATTATTCGCTAATCAACAGGAATTTGAGAAAAGTTTATCTGAATTTGAATCAGTAGCGAAAAAAGCTCATACAATTGGTTGTCAGTTAACTTTATGTTATCTGCCTCCATTTTCTAATGATCTAAACTTTAATGATCGATTTATTCAAACCAGTAATCGCCTAAAACAACTCAAATATATCCTCAAAAGATATGAGATTAAAATTGGATTTGAATTTATTGGGCCAACTGAAACTCGAAGAAATACAAAATATGATTTTATTCATACAATAGATGGAACTCGCGCCTTAATTGCTAGTGCTGAACTCTATGGGTATGGAGGTTTTAAACTAGATGTTCATCATTGGCAAAATAGTGGGGCAAGTTTACTTGATCTTCATCATTTAGATTTGGAATATATTCTTTATCTTGAATTAAATGATGGACTGGCTGGTTATGACATATTTACCATGCCAGAATTCAAAAGAGAATTGCCTTATAAAACAGGCGTAACAAATGTAAAAGATTTTCTCACATTACTTCATGAAAAAGGTTATCGAGGCCCCGTAGTTGTAGAACCTTGGAATCAAACTATCAAAAATATGTCTTTAGAAAAAGCAATACAGACAGTCAAAGATTCTTTAAATGACTGTTTAGCTTTTGACTAAAATATTAAAAATTTTACTTAATTTTTAGGGTAAAATAATTGGAAATCTGAAATAAAAAATATGACGAATAGACCTAACCGTAAGCCAAAAAGAATCACCCAATCTAGCAAGCTTCTTTACACTTTTTTATTACATCCTTTACTTATTTTAGGAAGCTTATTAACCTTCACTCAATTAACTTTGGCCCAACCTAATCCCATAACAGCAGCACGACAACAGATCAAAAACAGATCCCTTAATTTAAAACAGTTTCACCGAACTTTTTCGAGTTCTGATCAAGCTTTTTCTCAAGTCAATTCTGTGTCTACTTTAAAAGACATTCATCCCACAGATTGGGCTTACGAAGCTTTACGAAGTTTAGTTGAAAGATATGGCTGTTTAAAGGGATATCCTGATCTAACTTATGGAGGAAATAATGCTTTAAGTCGTTATCAGTTTGCTGCGGGATTAAACGCTTGTCTTAATACCCTTGAAACCTTAATACAAGAGAATATTGCTGTCGTAAGAGAAGACATAGAAAAAATAAAAAGACTATCTCAAGAATTTGAATCAGAGTTAACAGCTTTGGGAGCAAAAGTTGATAATTTAGAAGCAAGAGTTTCTTTCTTAGAAAACCATCAATTTTCCACTACCAGTAAACTTTTTACCCAAGTGATTTGGTCAATTGATGAAGCCTTTGGCGATAAAATTGGAGAGGATAAAGACGAGTCACAAATGAGAATGGCTTATCGTATTCGTCTCAATCAAGAAACCAGTTTTACAGGAAAAGATATCCTAAGAACTCGTTTTGAAATTAATACCTTTAGGCCCCTTAGTCTCACCACTGGAACCAATATGACGCGACTCAGTTATGATAATAATTCAGGGTCGCCAAACTTCCGCGAAAGTCAGGTACAAATTCCTCATCTTTGGTATCGTACTCCCTTGGGTTCAAATATTACTTTAACGGTGGGAACTGTTGGTATTGGTTACATCGATTTATTATCAACTTTGACCCCACCGACTGTGAATGATGAAAGTAGAGGAATTCCCTCTTTATTTGGGGAATATAGCCCTGTTTATCGTCGTGGTGGCGGCGGTGGTGGTATCAATTGGGATATTACTAAAAACCTCGAATTATCCCTGGCTTATGTAGGAGGAAATCCTAATAATCCAAAACAGGGAAAAGGATTGTTTAATGGTACTTATCATACCATTGCTCAATTGGCTTTAAGCTTAGAAAAAGGAAAAGTAGGATTTGCTTATTCTCGTTCTTATTTTC
>JAAUYD010064130.1_pt1 | contig 10835 bp, 12 predicted proteins | sample 7278101 | NCBI WGS metagenome assembly JAAUYD01 (sample SAMN14350128, study PRJNA611818) | marine sediment metagenome | isolation source: surface marine sediment (0.6m) | place: French Polynesia: Moorea | collected 2018-08
AGACAAAGCGGGTGAGTTCCGGTTTCGCCTTAAGGCTTCCAATGGACAGAACATCCTCGGCAGCGAAGGCTACAGCAAGAAAGCCAGCTGCATGAACGGTATCGAGTCGGTACGCAAGAACTCTCAGAACCCGGACCGCTTCGAGAAGAACAAGACGGCGTCGGGCCGCTACAACTTCAAGCTCTGTGCTTCGAACGGCCAGTGCATCGGTACGAGTCAGACCTATGACTCCGCATCGGGCTGCAGCAACGGCATGAAGAGCGTTGCCAAATCCGCGCCCGACGCAAGCGTCGACGATCAGACCTGATCAGCGCCTGATTTAACAATAAAGCTCTATTTCGCCGCCGCAGGTGTCAACCACTGCGGCGGCGTTTCGTTGTAGTCCTGAACGCGCAATTTTTGTAGGGATACAAGGAGAACCTCAATGGACACAACGAAGATTTATTGGACGCTTGCTGGCCTGCTTCTGTTGAACACGGCGGCCTATGCCGATGCTGGCGATCGTATCGAGGAACGTCTCGACAATCGCGGCGACCGTGTTGAAGAGCATCTCGACAACCGCGGTGACCGTATCGAAGAGCGCCTCGACAATAGAGGAGATCGCGTCGACGAGCGGCTGGATAACAAGGGCGATCGCATCGATCAGCGCCTCGACAATCGCTCAGATCGTGCGGAAGCTGCCGGACGCGACGGCCTGGCCGAGCGGCTCGATAACAAAGGTGACCGCATTGACAATCGCCTGGACCGCAAAGGCGACCGGGTTGATGGACGCCTCGATCGCAAAGGTGAACGCGTGGACCGTCGACTCGACAATCGCGGTGAGCGGGTCGACCGCAAACTCGACCGCAAGGGCGACCGCGTCGATCGGCGGCATGACCAGCGCCAGAATCGTCGCCAGGGACGTAGCGGCCGGGGCTAAAACCAGTCACAAACCCCGAATCGGCCGGTGACCTTACTGTCACCGGCCTTTTTTTGCGTTAGGCTGTGGCCACCCGACGCCGATACAAAACAATGAACAAACGCAACTGGTCGCTTGATTCACTCGTACTGATCTTCTCATTCATCGTGCTCGCACAGCTGTTGTCCTATGTTGTGCCTCACGGCGAGTTCGAACGAGCACCGCTGCCGGACCAACCCGATCGAATGGCGGTCGTTGCCGGTACCTATGAAGCGCTGGGCCCTGAGCAGCGAGTGGAGTTGCCGCCCTGGCACTTTCTGCTCGCCATTTCCGACGGGTTCTCATCGGCGCAGGGAATCATCTTCCTTATCTTCCTCGTCGGCGGTGTGATCGCGGTCCTGCGAAAGACGGGCGCTATCGACGCAGCGCTGCACGGCGCGGTTGAACGACTGGGCAAAAGCCCTTGGATTCTGATCGGCGGTTGCCTGCTTTTATTCAGTATCGGCTCGTACACGATCGGAATGGGCGAGGAGTACGTGCCGCTTGTACCAATCATCGTGACGATGTCGCTGGCAATGCGTATGGATGCCGTGGTCGCCATGGGGATGGTATGGATTCCCTACGGTATTGGCTGGGCCTGCGCTGGTATCAATCCCTTCGGAGTACTGATTGCGCAGGACATTGCTCAGGTCCCGCTAACATCAGGATGGGCTCTGAAACTACTCATGATGTTTGGCTTTCTCGCAGTTGCGTTTCATCACATCTACCGGTACGCAATGCGCGTCAAGGCGGATCCGTCACAGAGCCTCGTGGCTGACGTAGACTACAGCACCGGCTTTGAACCACCGGCTGACGCTCGCATGACACTTCCGCGCGTGCTGACGCTCGTTATATTCGTGGCTGGTCTCGTTCTATTCGTCTATGGCGTCAAGGTGTACGGGTGGTACATCCCCGAGCTCAATGCGATCTTCCTCGGTATCGGCCTCGTTGCCGCGATCGTGGCGGGACTTTCTGCCAGCGACACGAGCCGCACGTTCCTCGAGGGTGCTGCGGCGATGACACCGGCAGCGCTGCTCGTTGGATTCGCGCGCTCCATCGAGACCGTGCTTTCCGATGGGCAGATTATCGACACGGTCGTGCATTCCATCGCCGGGTTGCTCGAGGGTCTGCCTTCCGAAGCGTCGGCGCTGGGCATGCTCGTGGTGCAGTCGATCTGCAATCTCTTCATTCCTTCCGGCAGCGGCCAGGCATTCGTGACGATGCCGATTATGTCCCCGCTGGCGACGCTGACCGACGTCCCGCAACAAACCGCGGTGCTTGCCTATCAGTTCGGTGACGGCTTCTCGAACATGCTGGTGCCGACCAGTGCACTGGTCATGGGCGCGCTTGCACTTGGCAAGGTTCCGTACACGGCCTGGTTCCGTTTCGCGGGTCCGCTGTTACTCAAGCTACTGGGCCTGTCCGCCGTGTTCCTGGTCCTGTCGATGCATGTCGGCGAGGCGTTTGGCTTCTAGCTGCGCCGATACCAGGTGACACCTTCGGCGTCAGTTTCGGTTCGCATATCACCGGTACCTTCAAGGTAGCGCAGGTGTGCCAGCGATTCGCCTGTGGCCATGATGCGGTTCGTGTCATCGATCTTTGAATTGAACAGATCTTCAAACGTGTCGACGACGCGCCGCGGCTTGGTGCCGTTATCCAGGAGAATGTCGAGCCGGTCCGTGTGGTCCTTGCGAAGCTGTTCGAGGCGCAAGTGCGCGCCTCTGAACGGTTTGCCGTGAGCAGGCAGAACCAGGACGTCCTCGGGCAGCGCCGCCTCAAGCTTGTCGATTGAGTTGAACCAGTCCCGGAGCGGGTCCGCATGGGGCTCGGTGGGCCAGACACTGACGTTTGGCGAGATCGTCGGCAGGATCTGGTCGCCGGATATCAGGATATTGCGGTCAGCATCATACAGACAAGCATGCTCGGGCGAATGCCCGGAACCGACGATGACCTGCCAATCGTAGCCCGCGAAATGCAGATGTTCGCCGTCCTGCATGCGGCGATAGGCGCGGGGCATGCTGCCTACCACCTTGCCGAACATGCCGAAGTTGGACCGGTACATCTCCAATTGCTCGTCGCTGAAACCCGCGGCGCGGTAGAAGTTCACACCTTCTTCCGGTGCCTCGCGACCGGTGTCGCTGACGAGTATGCGACACAGGAGGTACTCATCGCGCGTCATCCACAGGTCGACGCCAAATCGATCAGCAAGCCAGCCGGCACATCCGACGTGATCGGGATGCATATGGGTCGCGATGACATGCGTCACCGGGTTGCCGTTCATCGCGCCGGTAAATGTAGTCTCCCAAATGTCTCGGCTTGTCTTTGTGTCTACACCCGTGTCCACGATCACCCAGCCGGCATCGTCGCGCAGCAGCCAGAGGTTGATGTGATTCAGAGCAAACGGCAGCGGCATGCGCAACCAGGTGATGCCGTCGTCCACGCGCGCGGTCTCGCCGCGTTTCGGCCGGGCTATGGGTTCGTATTCAATTCCTGCCATGCGGCGAGCTTAACAGGACCGAACCCGCGTATCTCGAGATAACGATTTGCCTCTGCGATCGATTTCGGCAAGCCCTCGTCGTCCAGGGCAGGTAGCGTATCGTCAAGCCACCCCTCAAACTCGCGAATGAGAGAGCGTTCCCAGCGGCGCTCGGCTGTGTAGCCGAAGATGTCGAACGGCCCGCCGCGAAGTCCCTTGAGTTTGGCGAGGATACGAAATGCGGGCAGCATCCAGCCGCCGAACTCGCGTTTGTGCGGTCGACCGCGAGCGTCGAGTTTGCCGCCTATGAGGGGCGGCGCGAGGTGAAAGCGCAGCTTTGCCTTGTCGCCATAGTCGCGGCGTATCTCCTCGAGGAATTCGCTACGCGTGTGCAGACGCGCGACTTCATACTCATCCTTGTAGCTGAGTAGACGGAAGTAAGCGTGGGCGACGACACGTGCGAAAGCGTCGTCGTCGCTGATTTTTGCTTCGGCGGCCCGTACGCGCTCCATTGCAGTCGTGTATTTTCGTGCAAGTTCCGCGTTCTGGTAGTCGATCAGAAATGCAGCGCGCCGCGAAATCATGTCTTCGAGTGGCTCAACGATGCGTTCGTCGCCGTCCCCAAGAAGTTTCGCGATCGCTGCAGGATCGTGCGCGGCGACCCGCCCCCAGGTGAAGGCACGTTTATTGTCGTCGATCTTGACGCCGTTGAGTTCAATGGCGCGAAGCAGCGCCTCGAGGGACAAAGGTATGAGACCGTTTTGCCAGGCCGCACCGACCATCATTACGTTCGCGTAGATCGTGTCACCCATAAGCCGCTCGGCCAGGCCGTTGGCGTCCAGGGTCTGCAGATTGGCGTCGCCGACGACGTCCCGGATCGCCGCGACGCGCTCGTCGGCCCGCAGGTTCGCGTCGCGCTGACGAACGAAATCGCCGGTAGGCATTTCGGCTGTGTTCAATATCGCTCGCGTGTGTCCGCGCTGATAGGTAATCGAGGCTTTTGGCGAGGAGCTGACGACGAGGTCGCAGCCGATCAGCGCGTCCGCGCGTGCAGTTTCGATGCGTACCTGGTTGATGCTGGCCGGCTGCTCGCCTACGCGCAGATAACTCAGGACGGGCCCGAACTTTTGTGCAAAACCCATGAAATCGAGTTCGCTGGCGCCTTTGCGTTCGAGGTGCGCCGCCATCGTGATCAGGGCGCCAACCGTGATCACTCCGGTACCCCCAACGCCCGTGACGAGAAGGTCGTAGCAGTGGTTGATCGTCGGCACATCGGCGTCGGGCAGAGCCGCTTCCAACGCGCCGAATGCTTCATCGTGTAGCCCGCTTTGCGCCGTTTTCTGACGCTCGCCTTCGACCGTGACGAAACTCGGGCAGAAACCGTTGACGCAGGAGTAGTCCTTGTTGCAGCTGTTCTGATCGATCTGCCGCTTGCGGCCGAACGGTGTTTCCTTGGGCACAACTGACAGGCAGTTCGACTCAACCGAGCAGTCCCCGCAACCCTCGCAGACCAGATCGTTGATGACCACGAACTTGTTCGGGTCTTCCAGCTTGCCGCGTTTGCGGCGACGACGTTTCTCGGTCGCACAGGTCTGCGCGTAAATCAGCACCGTCACGCCCGGAATCTCGCGCAATTCGCGCTGTATTGCGTCGAGGTCGCGGCGATGTGAAATCGTGGTGCCCGTGGGGAATTCCGACACGCCGAACAGCCCCGGCTCGTCCGAGATGATCGCGATGCGCTCTACACCCTCGGCATGCACCGAGTGGGCAATACCCTGTACGGTAAGTGGACCATCGACAGGCTGACCGCCTGTCATGGCGACGGCGTCGTTGAACAGGATCTTGTAGGTGATGTTGGTGCCGGCCGCGATGGCCTGGCGAATTGCCAGCGACCCCGAGTGATAGAACGTGCCATCGCCGAGGTTCTGGAAGACGTGCTGCTTGCCATTGAACAGCGCGCGTGGAATCCAGTTGACGCCTTCGCCACCCATCTGGATCAGGCCGTCGGTTTCGCGCCCCATCCAGCTCGCCATGAAATGACAGCCGATACCGGCGAGCGCCTTCGAACCTTCCGGGACTTTCGTCGACGTGTTGTGCGGACATCCGGAGCAGAAATACGGAATTCGCTGGGCACCGCCTACCTCGATCGGATGCGCGCGACGCTGGAGTTCTTCCGCGCGCCTGCTGAATCGCTCGCCACCGAGGACGCGATCGAGACGCCGCCCGACAATCGGGACAAGGTCCATTGGCGAGAGCTCGCCAATCCACGGCACCAGCCGGTTGCCGTTCTCGTCTTCCTTGCCGACCATGCTGTTGGGCTTGCGGCCCGGGTAGTCGTAGAAGTACTCCTTGAACTGACTCTCGATGATGCCGCGTTTTTCCTCGACGACGAGAACCTCGGTCTTCTTTTGTACGAAGTCGAGAGCGCCCTGTGGCTCAAGCGGCCAGACCATGCCGACCTTGTAGACGTCAATGCCGAGCCGCCGTGCTTCGCTTTCGTCGATGCCGAGCAGGCGTAGTGCCTCCATGAGATCGAGATGACCCTTGCCCGTTGTAACGATGCCGAATTTCGCGTCCGGTACGTCGAAGATCTTGCGATCGATCGGGTTAGCGGCCGCAAACGCCAGCGTCGCGGCTTTCTTGGCTTCCAGGCGTTCCTCGATCTGCGGGCCGGGAAAGTCCGGCCAGCGGTAGTGCAGTCCGGTTAAAGGTGGTTCGTAGTCCGTCGGCGTCACGAACTCGCGGTAGGGCGGCAGTTCGACCGACATCGCTGACTCGACGGTCTCGGTGATTGCCTTGAACCCGACCCACATTCCTGAGTAGCGCGACAGCGCGAATCCATAAAGACCGTATTCGAGGTATTCGGCGACATTGGCGGGATTCAGCGACGGCATCATGAACGTCAGGAACGCCACGTCGGACTGATGTGGCATCGACGACGAAATACAACCGTGATCGTCGCCCGCAACAACGAGCACGCCGCCCGTTGGCGAGCTGCCATAGGCATTGCCGTGCTTGAGTGCGTCGCCAGCGCGGTCGACGCCGGGGCCTTTGCCGTACCACATGCCGAACACACCGTCGACTTCGCGGTCTGGGTCTGTCTCGACTTGCTGCGAACCGAGCACGGCAGTCGCCGCAAGGTCTTCGTTCACGGCTGGCAGAAACTCGATCTTGTTTTCGGCGAGGAACGACTTTGCGCGCCACAGCTCGAGGTCAACCATGCCAAGTGGCGATCCACGATAGCCACTAATAAAGCCGGCCGTCTTGAGGCCCGCCGCTGCGTCCACAGTGCGCTGCATCAGCGGGATTCGGACCAGCGCCTGCGTGCCGGTCAGGAGGACGCGTCCCGACTCGCGGCGATAGCGGTCGACGAGTTCATAGTTATCGAGCATAGCGACAAAGTATCCCGCAAACGGGTCGAGAAAGGGTGCCAATCATCCCGCCTGGGGCCGCTTATTCGGTATACTGTGCCGAATTTACCGAAATATCGAGACAGTTTTGATGCTGGAGGCAAAAGACCGCAAAATCCTCTCCGAGCTGCAGCGTGACAGCCGGCTGACGATGCAGGAGCTTGGCGAGCGCACCGGCATGTCCAGTTCTGCGTGCTGGCGCCGCGTCAAGAGCCTCGAAGAGGCTGGCATCATCGATCGGTATGCGGTCGTTGTCGATACTCGAAAAGCCGGCTTCGATTTCTCAGCCGTTGTCCACGTTTCACTTGCCCGCCACGAACAAAAGAACGTCGAACGCTTCGTCAATGAAGTGCTGCGACACCCGGAAGTGCTAGAGTGCTTCGCCACCAGCGGCGAGGCCGATTTCCATCTGCGCGTCGTTGCTGAAGACATCGACGCTTACAACGCGTTTCTCGACGATTTCATTTTTCGATTGCCTGGTGTATCGCAGGTGCGGTCCAATATCGTCCTCAAAGAGATAAAAGCCGATACGGCATTACCGTTTAAGTGAGGTCTGAACCTCTGCTGTGAAATGAGAGACAAGATTCGGCAAGAAGTTGAACTGATTCGGCCGCTGGACCGGTTGGAGCAAGAATCAAAACAGAGTGTTCTGGCATGGATCGATTCCGGCGCAGAATTGTGTCGGCTGGAAAAGCCTGCAACGCCGCCGCAACACCTGATTTCCTACATTGCAGTCGTGGATGACGACCATCTGCTCCTCGTCGATCATATCAATGCTGAATTGTGGCTACCGACCGGAGGGCACGTAGATCCGGGTGAGCACCCAAGAGAAACTGCTTTGCGCGAGGTCAGGGAGGAGTTATCCCTCGAGGGTGAGTTTTTGAAAGAAGGGCCAGTGTTTGTGACGATCACAGAAACCGTCGGCAAGACAGCGGGCCATACGGACGTGTCTCTCTGGTATGTGCTTCGCGGTGATCGAACGGCTTCTTTGGTGTTTGACCACTCCGAGTTTCACGACGCCAGGTGGTTTCACAAAACCGATGTGCCTCTTGATCGATCCGACAAACATATGTCCAGGTTTTTGAAAAAACTCTACGAAGACTGACCGCTGCCTGCTGTCTCGTCGTCGCGGGTGACTGCCCATACTGCCTCATTGACCAGCGAAGAATAAGGCGGGGTCCTTCTCGCTCACGTGGAAGAAACGCGAGAAACGCTCCCTGGCCTGCTTCAGGTTTGCTCACCAGTTTGCACAGATTACGGCTTCTCGCCGCAAACCGTTGCTAAGGCGCTTTGAGAAAGGATGACTGTTGCTGACGCAATGCGGAAATTCGGTGCAACCGGCAACCGGCCTTGATTCAGTCAAGGACGCTTGACACTGCCAGCAAGTGATGACAAGGTACCTTGACAAAAATTCAAGGGACCTTGTCATGGACTTCAACTTCTCTTCCAGACCCAATCGCCGATTCCTTCTTCGCCTGGGCGGCTCCGCAATTGTCCTCGGCTTCTCGGCTGTCGCAGCAAGGCACCTGATTGATCAAGAACTCGTTGGTGGGCCGTTGGTCTGGGCAGTTGCCCTGGTTCCGGGTCTGGCCATGGTTGGCATCTTCTACGCCTACGGGATGCTGATGGTCGAGCAAAAAGATGAGTTCATACGAATGCTCATCTTCCGGCAGTTCATCATAGCGACTGGTATCGCACTGTCTTTCGCAACAGTTTGGGGCTTCCTTGAGGAGTTCGGACTGGTAGGCCATATCTACTCCTACTACGTAGCAGTTGCCTGGGTGGTCGGCTTCGCCTTCGGCGGACTCGTGAACAGGCTCGCACATGGCACGTGGGGAGAGATGAGTTGAAGAGTCGCCTTAGGGTCCTGCGTGCCGAGCGGAAATGGAGCCAACAGGACCTGGCCCGGCAGCTTGAGGTATCGCGGCAGAGCGTAAACGCCATCGAAACCGGCAAGTACGACCCCTCACTGCCTCTCGCTTTCCGTATCGCCGATGTCTTTGACTTGCCGATTGAGGAAATTTTCCTGCGTGACTAGAGTGTTGAGTGGAGATAATGATGGATACTGTGGAAGGAGCGAGGATTATTGCAGCTTCAATAATGCTCGCGGGTGGTGCTCTGGGCGCCGGCGTCGGATTGGGTATTCTTGGTGCGCGTTTTCTCGAAGGTACCGCGCGTCAACCTGAACTTGCGCCGCTACTCCGGACCCAGATGTTCCTGGTTGTGGCGTTGGTAGATGCGATCGCGATGATCGCCGCAGCGATGGGTTTGTACCTGCTATTTGCAGCCTGACTTCGAATCTCCGACGTGAGAATCGCATGAAGATTGAATACCAGTTCGTGTTCGACGAAACATATTATCGCGACCATCTCGCGCGAGCGGCCAGTCAGCGTCCGTTGTTTCTTCGGCCGATCTTGCAGGGTCCGCTATTGTTCGCGATGACAGTCTTTGGCTGGTTCTTCCTCAATTCTTTGGGCTTGGAATCACTGGCTGTTGCGTTTGCAGTACTGGGTGCAGTGGCGTTTCTGGGGGTGGTCGTCACACCGGTGTCGCTTCGGTACGGGATGTTGAGACACTACAAGAGTAGTCCGGAGTTCGGTGGTGAAACGAGAGTCGCCCTTACGGAGAATGGAATGGATCTTTCAGGTATGAAGTCCAGTGGCAAGGCAGACTGGGAAGCGATCACGAGTGGAGTTCGTCACGCCGACGGCATAATGCTGTCGCAAACAGGAACGACGGTCTGGCTTCCAGATGCGGCTCTGACCGGGTCTACGCCGACCGAAGCCACGGAATTCGTCAGATCCAAAGTGGTGGTTCGAGATATATCCTAGAATGAGGATTGGCGAAGCAGGTGAACCTCCGGTCCTGGCCGTGTTACCAGCCCTCCAGTTGTAATCATCTACATATACGGCTGTTGACCCATTCCGGACGGTCGCCAAATTCAACAACCAAATGGCTTGCATGCGAATATCTCTGTCCCTGGCGCTCTGGATCCTCGCAGCCACGTTGCTTTCGTCATGTTCCGAAGCGGATAAGGGAATGAAAGAGTTCAAACTAAGCGCAGTCGAGATCAGACCACTCGCCAGAGGGTACGGCGGCTGCTTTGCGACAGACCAGATTACGGTGGAAGGTAAGAAGGTCGGGTACATGTATCGCGAGGAAACGGACCGACCTGAGGACAGCGGCTGGAGGTTCTTTTCTGGCGAGGAAACTCAGGATTACGTCGATAACCTGGAAAACACGGGCGTCTATGACGTAAATACGATAGCCAACTATGACCCGACTATCATTCCATTCCTGGACGCTCCCCCTGGTAGCAAGTTTGGCAGGGTCGGCGATACCTTTGTTGCAGAATGACCGCTCACGGCCGCAACCAGCACTCGAGGAAATTCGCGGTACAATGACGGCTGGTGACCCATTGCAGCCGTTCACATGTGACCATTTCTGACACTCTATGCCGCGCCCTTTGTTTTGCCTCATCCTGACTGCGCTTTCTTGTTTTCCGTCCGGCGCACTTGCCTCGTTTCAGATGTTTTGTGAATTGGAAGGCGAGGTTGTGTCCACGCCAGTCTTCACGGATATCATCGCGTTCGAGTTTGAGGTTTCGAGTTCGAGAGACATTGAAGTTGATGGTCTTGGCACTGGTTGGCTTGATTGTCACCTATTGCAGGGCAAGCGAATCGAAGTCGCTCTAAATCTTGGAGATGCGGGCAAACGAAACCAAATATCATTGGGTGATCGATTGACGCTTGAGAGATATGAGATTGACGTGATTGTGGAACAGACCGGCGAAATCATGCGGAGCGTCAAACACGTTCTTCCCGACCAACAGTAAGGCGCTTACCGGCTGCTCTTGGCCGGCGTCAGCCAATTAAGCTTTTCGGGGTAAGATGACAGCTTCTGACCCAAAGCAGCCGTTGGCAAACCACTCGCTATTCATGAAGCTCTCACTCCAAATAGTCGCGTGCCTGCTGTTGGGGGCGTGCGGTTTCGATGACTGGAGGGAACTCGG
>JAAUYD010115399.1_pt1 | contig 10834 bp, 7 predicted proteins | sample 7278101 | NCBI WGS metagenome assembly JAAUYD01 (sample SAMN14350128, study PRJNA611818) | marine sediment metagenome | isolation source: surface marine sediment (0.6m) | place: French Polynesia: Moorea | collected 2018-08
CAGAAATTTACTAACGAGCAAGCTACCATCGAATGTAGCGGCACTAACGTTAACGAACTTTTCGATGCTCTCGAACAAAATTGCCCCGGTATTAAAGCCCGTTTGTGCGATGAAGAAGGTAAGCCCCGTCGATTCTTAAATTTTTATGTCAATAGCGAAGATATTCGCTTTCTCGACGGCCCCGAAACAACTCTTCAAGATGGCGATGAAGTTAGTATCGTACCAGCAGTAGCTGGAGGCTAAAATAGATTGATATCTTTAAAACTTAGTTTGAGCTGCAGGAAAGTTAACTCCTGTAGCTAACTAAAGTGAAGCCAGCAAACGCTGCTCGAATTCCTTGGCTAGATCTTTGTCAGGGATTTGTTTTGCAAGTTCGGCAATAAATTTTTTGACTTCCAGATTAGGGTTTTCTGCTAAGGTGCGAGTACAAACTACACCAGCGATCGGTCCGATAAATTCTGCCAATTCTTGTTGACAGTACGAAGCAAACTCTTCATTCAACTCTATTTCAATCGATCGATCTTTGCTTTCTGTTTCCGTTGCAATAGCTTCAGATTTGCTTTGAGTTTTACCTGGCTCGTTTTGTTTTGAGGGATCTTTCGATCCTGAGATGTCATCGTATTCTTTCCAAACGGATACGTAAGAAGCATGCTCGACTAAAAGACATAAACTATCGGAATTGTAATAAGTTTCGCAATATTTTTTCGCGCTTTTCCAGAGTTTTCGAGCAAAGTCTGGCCCTCTAGTCAAAACTTTATTGCGGAAAACAATTTGAGAGCTTTTTTGCCCCTGAATGCTTTGTAAATCGAATTTTTCTCTAGTGGTAAATAACAGCATTTGTTAACTTCTTTTAGTTGATTAAATGAACTTATTTTTTGTTCTTTAGTAATAGCTCGATTGTTAAATAATTTTATTCTAACTAATAAATTTGAACTAATATTAAATTAGTTATTTATTTAACACTTTGTTCGTTTCGGAATTTTGGAGTCGATCTTTCTTGGGATGGAATAAAAAGTTTAAATTCAATGTTTCTTACTGAATTTTCCTCTTGATTGTCCTCCGAAGAATTGGCAATTTAATTATGTCATGTTCGTCAACAAATACTAGGATTTATGTAATGATACTTAAGTGATTTCCAAAAATCTTATATTTTTCCTTAAAAATTTAAAATCCACTGTTTAGTTCAGAAACAATACAGCCATAGTTAAAAGTTTAACGTGTCAATTATTCTAAATTACCAAAGTTTTTTGAAATAATTGAAAGGAAATTATAAGAGCGGGCATGAATCTTCAAGACATATAACTCTTTCATTATGTCACGAAGGATTCTAAAGTGTCTTCTGACTTAAACGATGATTTTTTTTAAGTCAAATGTATTGGGGATTTGGTTTCAGCAGCGATCGCCTCAGTTTTTTTGAGATATTCAGGCTCGAAAGAGCTAGAAAATAGACATTTTCAGACATTTTCCCGAGTCAATTATTATCTTTTAAGTGAAAGTTTTATCTTTACTTTCCCATTGAGAGAGTTGATCTCTATAACTGTCACCAGAGATCCGCTCGACCAATATGAAGATTTGTGTGAGATAATAAGACGGAAACTATAACAGTTTTCAGCAGAAGGAGAGCGATCGCCCAAATCTGCAAAAATAAATTAATAAGAGTCTCATTACTATTAACTTACAAAAAATCTCGAACCAAATATGGCAGAAGAAACTAAACCAAGCGAAGCCAAAAAAGCTAAACCACCAGCAATAGAAAAGAAACCCTTTACGGAGTTTATGGAGGAGCATTTCCTTCCAGGATTAAAAGATGCATTTCCAGGAGTTGGGGTTGAAGACATGAAATTAAGTTTTGTTAAGGAGAAGTTACCAATAGCCAATATCAGTAATGAAGAATGTTGGCAGGTTAAAGGTAATTGGGACGGAGGAAAACGTCAGTTTAACCTTTATTTTCCCGACGAAAGCATCACCGGACAAAAAGGCTTTTCTTATTCCACAAATGGTTCTCAACCAAGCACTCTAGAGTCTTTTATGATTGACGAGCGTAGAATAACCTTAGACCTAATGGTTATGTACACCATACAGCGTTTAAACAGTCAAAAATGGCTGACTAGAAATTAAATGCAAGCGATCTTGCGATTGACAACAAAATGCGATCGCCCTAATTACAAACAATATCGAAATACTAATTAAGCTTAAATCGTCTAGAAAAGAAAATATCTAGACGATATTTTTATGCGATCGGGATTAAACTTTACTAAACAATAAGCAAAGGTCAAAAGATGCGCTCATAAGCGATCGCTCTTGGAGAGATTTGATTCCGATAAGATATTAATAAAAATCGCTCCTAGTGATTTTTGGCAATCGTGTGAGATAGTTATTCCATCCTTTCAACATCTAGCAGTCTATAAATCTAATGGTGAAACTAATCAATCAAAAGACTTAATAATGCATTAAGACAAAATATTTCTAGATTGTAGGTAAAAGCCTTTCTTTTCCAAAAATACTAACAATCATACTTAAGGCAATTTGAGATTTTATGCACAATTGCAATGGTGAGATTGCTAATAGTTAAAAGTTTCTCAGTACATAAAAATCATTATTAAAAATATTTTATAGATTCTTTTTCAAAAAAGATCGAAAATAGATTCTATAGTAAAGAGCGATTGCTTAACACGTAATTGTCACAAATCATTATTAGGTTTCAGCTATGCGCGTATTTGTTTTGTTATTTAATGCTCGAACAGAAAATGAAGGTATTCATACCGTTCAGATTGGCGATCGCAATAAAGTTTTGATGTTTGAAAACGAAGACGATGCGACTCGTTACGCTCTCTTACTCGAAGCCCAAGATTTTCCTACCGCAACCGTAGAAGAAATGGACTCCGAAGAAATTGAAGCATTTTGTCGCAGTGCCGATTACGATTATCAAATAATCAAGGCGGGCCAATTAGAAGTTCCTCCAGAAAATAATGTTGAAGCAACCGACTGGTCACAAGAGCAAGAAGAGCTAGTCGTTGACGAAACAGCGAAAAATTCCCAAATGTCTCCAGAAGAATTAGATAGCATTCGCCGCAAATTAGAAGGATTACTGTAACAAAATTGGCGGCAAAGTCCTCAGAAAATATCAAAAAAAGCGCAGATCTCAAGTCAATCGCCAACACGCAAAAAATTCTTCAACTAGGTCTAATCTTTGCTTGAGAGGTAGAAGAGATAAAATTAAGAGATGAATTATCTAGAACAAAGAAGTCATCTGCTGACAGAGCAGGTCAACCCAAACAGCGAAAATCTCGATCTACTAAGCAATGAAGAGATAGTAGACCTATTCAATCGAGAAGATGCAAAAACAATAGAAGCGATCGCCAAAGCCAGACAACCACTAGCTCGAGCGATCGAACTAACTAGTGTAGCCCTGGGTCAAGGGGGCAGACTATTTTATATTGGTGCGGGAACGAGCGGACGTTTGGGAGTATTAGACGCTGCAGAATGTCCGCCAACCTTTTGCACTCCTCCCGAAATGGTTAGGGGAATTATTGCTGGAGGCGAACCAGCACTAGTTAAAAGTTCTGAAAACCTCGAAGATAGTAGCAGCGACGGAGCTGAGATAATTGTAAAAAATCAAGTAAATAAATTAGATATAGTAATCGGTATCACTGCAGGAGGTACGACCCCCTTCGTGCGGGGAGCATTAGCACGAGCCAAAGAATTAGCCGCTACAACAGTCTTTATCAGTTGCGTGCCGAGGGCGCAAGTCGAAAGCGATGTCGATCTAGATATTCGCTTGCTAACCGGAGCGGAAATATTAGCCGGATCGACCAGATTAAAAGCCGGAACGGTCACTAAAATGGCACTAAATATTATTTCAACCGGAGCGATGATCCGTTTAGGAAAAGTTTACGGAAATCGGATGGTAGACGTAGCCGTAACTAATCAAAAACTGCGCGATCGCGCCTTAAATATTATCGAAGATTTAACCGAATTAGACAGAAATTGTGCCAGCCAACTTTTAGAAAAAAGTCAAGGATCGGTAAAACTAGCTTTATTAATGCACTGGAAAAAACTAGACAGAAATTGTGCCAGCCAACTTTTAGAAAAAAATCAAAACAACCTCCGAATCGCCCTCAATTCAAATAAATCGAGCCATAAAAATGTTTAACGCAACAGAAACTACAACAATATTTGCGATCGTTTTAATCGCCCTAGGAATCGGAGTTTGGGGCTATAACCGAGCAAAATCCTACGGAAAACTAGGAACGCTGACCTGGTTGCAATCTGTCGTTTTGATCGTACCTTGGTTGGTATTCTTTGCCTGCTACGCATTAGGAATTTATCTTAATTTAGTTGGGGTTCTATTTTTAATCGTCTCATCTTCGATCGCCTATATTATTATCGGCAATCGCTTGCGAGCGGAAAGTCAAGAAACTATCTTGCGTCAACGCCTCGCCAATGCGATCGAAAAAGATAAAGATGCTAACAATCTCGATCGAACCGATTCTCAAGCAGAAATACCCGAAGTAGCCACTCAAGCAAAAGATCCGCTACCGAAAAAAGACCCAAACCAACTCGGGCCGGAAATACATCCGATCGAAGAAGAAGATCTCAAAATAATTAAAGGGATTTTTGGCATCGATACCTTCTTCGCCACCGAAACAATTTCATATCAAGAAGGGGCAATATTTAAAGGCAACTTGCGCGGAGAAGCAGAAAATAGTCACGCTCGACTTTCTCAGAAATTAAAAGACGCATTAGGGGAAAAATATCGACTCTTTTTAGTCGAAAGTCCCGAAGGAAAACCCGTAGTTATCGTTCTTCCCGCCAGCAACGATCCCCAGCCCTCGACCTTAGCATTAAAAAATTTAGCTTTAGTTCTCTTCCTCGCAACCATAGTTACCAGTCTAGAGGCCGCCGGATTGCTGCTCGGCTTCGATTTATTTGTCAGCCCCGATCGCTATCTTGAAGCCCTTCCCATCGGTTTAGGACTGTGGACGATTTTAATCGGCCACGAAATCGGTCATTGGCTCGCCGCCAGAAAATACAAACTGCGCCTATCCCTGCCTTATCTAATACCCAGCTTGCAAATCGGTGCTTTTGGTTCGATTACCCGTTTTGAATCCTTAATTCCCAACCGTACCGCCCTGTTTGATGTGGCGATCGCCGGCCCGGCTTTAGGAGCGATCGTCTCCTTAGTAATGTTAATTTTTGGCTTCATTATTTCCCATCCTGGCAGCACCTTTCAAATCGAAACCCAATTTTTTCAAGCTTCAATTTTAGTTGGTAGCATTGCCCGCATTCTCCTCGGTTCTCAAATGAGCCAAGCCCTAATCTCAATCAGTCCTCTGGTTATTGTTGGTTGGTTGGGTCTAGTAATTTCTGCCTTAAACTTAATGCCAGCCGGACAACTAGACGGAGGCCGGATCGTACAGGCAATTTACGGTCGCAAAACCGCCAGACGCACCACTATTGCAACCTTAATCGTACTGGCGATCGTTTCAGTAACCAATCCCAACAACGCCATTCCTCTATATTGGGGCATTTTAATTCTGTTTTTGCAAAGAGATTTAGAACGGCCCAGTCTGAACGAACTAACCGAACCAGACGATACTAGAGCTGTCTGGGGCTTGCTAGCCTTACTTTTAATGTTAGCTACTCTGATTCCCCTCAGTCCTACTTTAGCCGCTCGCTTGGGAATTGGAGTTTAAAGTAAGGAGGAGGGAGCAATTATACTCCCTTCTTACTTCGATCGGAGATCTCAGAAATAGCTAAAATTATATTATTAATAACTATATTCAATATATTATTTGACGATCGATTGCGCTATCTTAAATTCTGACCACTTCAATTGATAGTTATAGAGAATGAATCCGATAATTTCCACCATCGATCTATTAAAATTAGCATCTGGCGATTTCCTCTCCCTTCAAGTTTATAGATTTATCGGTGCAAATCCGGGTAAAAAAGTATATTTACAAGCTAATCTTCACGGTAGTGAAATTGTCGGTAATGAAGTCATTCATCAATTAATTCAATTTCTGATTGCTTTAGATTCCGAGCAAATTAAAGGCGAAATTTGTTTAGTTCCAGTTTGTAATCCCCTGGGAACAAATCAACGCAATCACTTTTTTTCCACCGGACGCTTTAACAGTTACGACGGCAAAGACTGGAATAGAATTTTTTGGGATTATGAAAAAGAAGCAGAAGACCTCGGTTTTTTGGCTAAATCTTATTTAAAATTAAATCCAAAAGAAATTGAAAAACGATATTTTCAAGAAATCAAAAAGGCGTTCATTCAACAAAAAGAAGCTCTAGCAACCGCAAAAAGTGCCCCTTACAACAAACATTATCGATATCAACTGCAATCTCTATGTTTGGACGCTAATTATGTTATCGACATTCACAGTTCTAGCAATCAAGGGATAGACTATATTTACTGCTTTCAAACCCGCGAAGAAAGTGCTAAATATTTTTTATTAGATCGCGGAATTTTAATGACAAAATACGACGGAGATGCCTTCGACGAAGCTTTTATGAAACCTTGGTTAGCCCTAGAAAGAGAATTAGCTAAACTGGGGAAGAAAATAAAATTTCCTAGAGAATCTTGGACTCTAGAATTAGGATCGGGAATGAGTATGAATCCAGAATCGATCTCCAAAGGAGTTAAAGGGATTAAAAATTATTTGGTAGCCAAAGGCATCATTGAATTAGAAAATTACAATCTAGATAGCACTAAAATTAAATTAGTTCAAAAAAATAAAATCGCACGATATTACGCACCTACAGGAGGAATGATTCGTAATAGAGTAAGTCTCGGAAGCAACGTAAGTGCGGGAGAAAAAATCTATCAAATTCTGAGTTTTAATAAAAAAGGAGAACTACCGACAGTAACCGATATCCTAGCGATGCAAGACGGTTTAGTCTTCGATAGCTCCACAAACCAAACAGTCAATCAAGGAGAATACGTACTATCAATTATGAATGATGAATGATTCAAAACAAGATCTAAAAGCAATAGTTCCCATCGCTCCAGCAGGATTTAAATCTGGATTTATCAGCATCATCGGCCGGCCCAATGTCGGTAAATCTACGATTATGAATCAACTTGTCGGACAAAAAATAGCAATTACTTCGCCTGTAGCCCAAACTACCCGCAATCGTCTGCGAGGTATCCTGACAACAGACAAAGCCCAACTAATATTTATTGATACTCCAGGAATACACAAACCCCATCACGAATTAGGAAAAGTATTAGTAAAAAATGCCAGAGAAGCAATCGCTGGAGCAGATGCAATTCTATTTGTGGTTGATAGTTCAACTCCAGCAGGAGGAGGCGATCGATTTATTGTTAAGCTATTAGAAAAAATTGAAACTCCTGTTATTTTAGGGTTGAATAAAAGCGACCTGCAAACAGATAAAGATGTTAACCAATTAGATGAAACTTACACAAAAATTGCGATCGCCAATAACTGGCCGGCAATTAAATTTTCTGCCATAACCAAACAAGGACTAGAAAGATTATTCGAGTTATTAAGCCAACATTTAGCAGCCGGCCCCTATTATTACCCTCCAGACTTAGTTACGGATAAGCCAGAACGATTTATCATGGGAGAATTAATTAGAGAACAAATTCTACTGCATACCAGAGAAGAAATACCTCACTCCGTAGCCATTACAATTGAAGAGATTGAGGAAACTTCCAAAATAACTCGAGTGTTTGCTGCCATTAATGTAGAAAGAAACTCGCAAAAAGGAATCATCATTGGCAAAAAAGGTAATATGCTCAAAGAAATCGGCACCAAATCCCGCCAACAAATTCAAAAGTTGATCGACGGAGCTGTTTATTTAGAATTATTCGTCAGGGTTCAACCAAAATGGAGACAATCTCGATTGCGACTAGCAGAATTTGGCTACAAACCAGAATAAAATTAAGATAGTGCGAAGGATAATTGTAAAAATTAAACAATTATTACCAAGGGCAAATATATTAGAAAGAAATAAGCTAACTGAAGCCCAATAAAATAGCTAATTATTCGGGAAAAATAACAATATGTTGGAAGAACAAATAGAAAAAAAACAAGAAGATAACCCCGACACTACAGGATGGGAAGAAACATTCCATAAAAACGTCCTCCAAGAGTTGTGGGAGATGGTGAAAATTATCAAGCAAGAAGATAAAGAAGAACACCGCAGCGAATTACAATCTTATTGTCAAAAATTATTAAAAATGGGACAAGATCGTCCTTTTTCACCAGCTTGGAATCAATTATTAGAAATATCATCTCTAATTCTGGCTAACCCAAAAAATGTTTATCGCAGCTCTGGAAAATTAGTAGTAAAAGAAATCAAACAAGCAGCAGACTTAGTTTTAGCCGGTCAAAGCAATCTGATCGAAGTGAGCGACAAATTAAAAAAAATAGCTCCAGAATCATCGCACAAGATTGAAGCAGAAGAACTAAAATCAAATTCACTAGAAAAAAATACAGCAGAAAGTGACGATCGCATCGATATCGAGGCGGATTTATGGTCTGAAGCTAAAGAACAAGAAGCATTTTCTAACTCAACGGAGGAGGCGCGATCGGAACAAGTGATTGATAATAATAAAGATGCGATCGAAGAACTAAACGGTTTGCTCGACAAAGAAGAAGTAGGAAACGGATCGCCAAACGGAACTGTCGAAGCAGATCTAGACGATCTTTTGGGCACAGAAAAAAACTCTCAAAAAGCAGCAGATCCAGCAAGCTCGTTATCTGAAGAGCCTTTAGAAGCAGTAAGCTTAGCAGAATTAGAAATATCCGATTTGGATAGCGTAGATTTAGAAAATCAAAATCTAGCAGAAGAAAGTGTCGAGCTAGAAGCGATCGGCGAGGAACATCAAGAATTAGAAAGTCTCTTAGATAGCGACAGCAGCCTTGAAGATGGAGAATTAGAAGCGATCGGCGAGAAACATCAAGAATTAGAAAGTCTCTTAGATGGCGACAGCAACCTTGAAGATGGGGAATTAGAAGCGATCGGCGAGGAACATCAAGAATTAGAAAGTCTCTTGGATGGCGACAGCAACCTTGAAGATGAAGAACTAGAAGCGATCGGCGAGGAACATCAAGAATTAGCAAGTCTCTTAGATAGCGACAGCAAGATTGAAAATGGAGAACATGATGCGATCGGCGACGAACATCAAGAATTAGCAAGTCTCTTAGATAGCGACAGCAAGATTGAAGATGAAGAACATGATGCGATCGCTCAAGAACATCAAGAATTAGAAAGTCTCTTAGATGGCGACAGCACTAACGAGTCGCAAACAACTCCAGCAAATGAAGAGCTTGATGGATTAGAAGACTTATTAGACGAACCAATTTCAGTTGAAACAGAAGCAGGAATTGACTCTAATATTTTTGCAGGAATAGAAGCAGATCTCGAATCTACTCCTATCGATGAAGATTTAGATAACCTAGATGCAAGTCAATTCGGTATTGAAGAAACAGAAATCTTAGACGAAGAACTAACTTTAGAAGATCTGACTCGAGAAACAGAAATTGTCACCGAAGCAAACAATCTAGAAGGATTCTCAGATCTAGACAACCTGCTGGAAGAAAAAACAGCAACCCCCGCACCACCAAAAACACCCGCTCCAGTAGCTGCTCCAGCCGCGCGATCGCCCAGAGTTCAACAAAGACCAAAAGCTCCTCCAAAACGATTAGAACAAAATATGAGGGTGCCGGTCAAACAACTCGATAACCTCAACAACCTGATCGGGGAATTAGTAGTTAAAAGAAACAGCCTAGAACAAGATCAGCAAAGACTGCACGGCTTCTTAGATAATCTCATGTCTCAAGTCCAAAGTCTCAGCGATGTGGGCGGTAGAATGCAAGAGCAATACGAAAAAAGCTTGCTAGAAGGGGCCTTGATGGCAAGTCGATCGCAAGGATCTTCATTTGTCGAAGACACCCCAGATCCAGAAGAATCTAAAGAAGGAGTCAGCGACTTAGAAGATTTCGGAGCCTTAGATCTCGATCGATTTACGCCAATTCACATTTTGTCTCAAGAAATGATCGAATTGATCGTCAGGGTGAGAGAATCGGCCTCCGACATTCAATTCCTGGTTGACGAAACCGAAGAAGTATCGCGAAGCTTGCGACAAGTCACCACCCAACTCCAAGAAGGGATGACAAAATGTCGGATGGTTCCCTTCTCCCAAACCGCCGATCGCTTGCCCAGAGCCGTCAGAGACATATCCTTAAAACTAAATAAAAAAGCCAAATTAGAATTGGAAGGTCGAGACGTACTGATCGACAAAATGATTCTAGAAAGTCTCTACGATCCGATGACTCACCTAGTCAATAACGCCATGACTCACGGTGTAGAAACTCCAGAAGAGAGAAGAGAGCAAGGTAAAGAAGTTGAAGGACAAATTAAAGTCAAAGCATTTTTCCAAGGAAACCAAACCGTAATTTCAGTATCCGACGACGGTGCGGGAATTAACCACGATCGAGTTAGAAGCAAAGCAGTCGAAAAAGGTTTGATCGAACCTGAAGAGGCTAAAGGACTCTCGAAACAAGAAATATACGACTTCCTGTTCCACCCCGGTTTTAGTACCAGAGATCGAGCCGATGACTTCGCAGGTCGAGGTGTAGGCATGGACGTGGTTCGCAGCAAATTAAACGCCATTCGCGGCACGATTACCACCGAATCGAAGATCGGTTCTGGGACTACTTTTACAATCCGCTTGCCTCTGACTTTAAGTATTTCCAAATCTCTCTGTTGCGTGAGCGATCGCTCCCTGATTGCCTTCCCAATGGATGGGGTAGAAGATACCCAAGATTTCGCACCGAGCGATATTGAAATCAAC
>JAAUYD010144750.1_pt1 | contig 10833 bp, 10 predicted proteins | sample 7278101 | NCBI WGS metagenome assembly JAAUYD01 (sample SAMN14350128, study PRJNA611818) | marine sediment metagenome | isolation source: surface marine sediment (0.6m) | place: French Polynesia: Moorea | collected 2018-08
AAATACACTGCGGACACCAGTAACTCTGGAGACACTTAGAAGTTTACAACTTTCTGGGTGCCAATGAATCCCCATCTATAATCTTTGATTTAGATGGGGTGTGTTCAAAACCGCTCTATGAGGGGAACGCTCCGATAAATTGCAACCTTTTGACTAACACCAATGGCTTATGATTCCAGTTCAATTTGATTATGCAGCCCCGTCAAGTCTTGACGCTGCCATTGATCTTCTAAAAACCCATGAAAAAGCCCAGATTTTGGCCGGTGGCCACACCCTAATTGCTGCCATGAAGCAGGGACAGGCTTCGCCCTCGTTCCTCGTTGATTTAGGAAAAATTACCGCTTTACAGGGGATTACAACCCCAGAGTCGGGGATTCTCCCAGTGGGAGGAATGACCACCTATGACCAGGTAGCCAGGGACCCAGCCATTAGAGAGCATTATCCGGCCTTAGCTGAAGCCGTTCAGGGAATAGGAGACCCTCAAATCCGTAATTGGGGCAGAGTGGGTGATTTATTCGCCTATCAAGGGCTGGCCTGTGACTTAGCTGCTGTGGCCTTAGCCCTGGGAGCCAGCTTTAAAACTGTGGGAGTAGGGGGAAATCGTACCCTAACCGCCTCTGAACTCATCGACCTTTGCCTGCAAACCCAATGGCAACCCCAAGAAATTGTCATCTCCCTTGATTTTCCCGTTGCCACTGCTGGAGTGGGGACTGCTTATCAAGCGTTAAGACATCCAGCTAGTAACTATGCTATCTGTGGTGTTGCTGTTTGGGTGGAACGCTCGACTGATAATGTGGTGAGTCAATGTCGTGTGGTTGAAGTGGGTGTAACTTCCTCTCCTCTTCGACTAGAAGCAGTGGAAGCGGCCATCACAGGTAAAACGCCTAGCGCAGAAAAGATAGCGGACAGTGCTGCTCTAGCTATGGAAAATGCTATTCAAGCAATCAACGAGAAGGAATCTTTAACTTTACTATCTGACCTTTATGCTTCATCGGAATATCGCACCCAGATGTTAAAGGTATTAACCAAGCGTAGCCTAACCCTTGCTGTTGAACGGGCTAAATTGGCCGCTTGACCAATCTTTAACTGCATCTCAATTAACATAAAGACAACCACAAAATGAGGAAAAATTGATTATGGATACTATCGATGGGCAAAAGTTTTTTGAAGAACACATCAATTATCTAACCACAGGGGATGTGGAGGGCATGGTTAACAATACTTACACAGAAGATGCAATTTTGTACAATGCTTTTCCTTGTCTGGATACGCCTCCTCCCAACGTGATTAAAGGTCGGGAAGAATTGATCAAGCTGTTTAAAACTTACTTAGCTTATCAAGGAGAAATCCAAGTCGACTCTCTCGATAACTTTCTGGTAACAGAAGATGTCATTTCTTTCCAAGGGACCATTACCTCTCCTAAGACGGGTAAATGGGTAGTAGCTGATATTTGGTTAATGGATGCTGGACAAATTGCTCGCCATTTTGGGGTGGCTCATCGTTTAGGAGATGCTTGACCCTTCAAGGGAATTAAGGGAATTAAGGATAATGATGCCATGAAACCGATACTCGATGACTTAGAAACTTGGCTGCAAAAAGGTCAAACCGTTGCCTTAGCTAAGATGGTTTATAGCGAAGGCTCAAGTCCTAGGGAAACGGGAGCCGTTATGGCGGTAAACGAAACAGGGGAGGTAATCGGTTCTATTAGTGGAGGTTGTGTGGAAGCAGCCGTGGTTGAAGAAAGTCTAGAGGTTATGAGCGAGGGGCAATCGAAATTATTGACCTATGGCATAGCTGATGAACTGGGGTTTGAAGTAGGTTTGACCTGTGGTGGAACCATTCAAGTCTTTGTAGAACGGTTATCATCCACAGATTCTCAATCCCTTCCCTTATCAACTCTGTTGCCAAGCATCCGAGGAGCCTCTCAGGACCCCGTGGTGCTATGTACAGTAATTGAAGGGGAACCCCTGGGCAAAAAACTCTTAATTAAGCACCATGGCCCTGAAGGAAACCTAGGCAATGAGTTGCTTGAGCAAAGGGTGATACAAGATGCCCAAGGATTGCTAGGACTTGAAGGAACGGCTATTCGCCATTATGGACTTCAAGGAGAACGGTGTGAGCAAGAGGTGAGAGTTTTCTTTGAGTCTTTTGCTGGTGAACCGAAAATGATTATTTTTGGGGCAGTGGATTTTTCCCGGTCCCTGTGCCAAATGGCTAAATTGATAGGGTATTATGTCATTATCTGCGATGCTCGTTCGGCACTGGCTACCCCTAACCGTTTTCCCGAAGCGGATGCCATTATTGTCCATGCCCCTGGCCAGTATCTCCAAAACACTGAGGTGGATGAGCGCACAGTCATTGTTATTTTGACCCATGACCCTAAATTTGATGTTCCCATCCTCAGCGCAGCCGTCAAGACTCAGGCGCGCTATATTGGGGCGATGGGCAGTCGTCAAACCACCCAAGATAGACGCAAACGTTTACAAAGCGCAGGACTTACCCTAGCTGAAATTGACCGTATTCATGCCCCGATTGGTCTAGATATTGGTGCGAGTACTCCCCAAGAAACGGCAGTTTCCATCATGGCTGAGATTATTGCCCATCACCATGGCCGCTCAGGGGAATCCCTCAGTGCTAATCAAAATCCCATCCATCCCAGGACAGTGAACTTGTTCGAGTCATCAGAGGTGGGATCAAGATGGTAAATACAACAAAACAGAAGATAACTGATGAACTTTAATTGGCTTAAAACCGCTCAAAACCCTTGATTAATTCTTTTTAAACTCAATTTTTAAGGAAAATGAACCGACATCAACAATTGATTCTCGACCATTATAAACAACCTCGTCATCGTGGACGAACAGCGATTGTTGATCGAGAACACCAAGGGAATACCCCCTATTGTGGTGACATCATTGATCTAACCATTCAACTCAATGCCACTGGTGATATCATCGAAGACATTAAATTTGAAGGAGAAGGGTGTGTTATTTCCCTGGCCTCAGCCGATTTGATGGCAGAGGCAGTCAGAGGAAAAACCATCCATGAAGCTTTAGACATGGTTCAGAACTTCCGCGACATGATGCAAGGACAAAAGAAATTTCCTGAACACCCCAAAGCGATAGGGAGGCTCAATAGCTTACAAATGATTACTAATCCTTTACGGATCAAGTGCGCCAATCTAAGTTGGTATATCCTCAAAGCCGCCCTATGCACCAGTCCCAACGGTCAAAAAACCGAACAAGATTGAGAACTGGCTAAAGAACAGGAAGACTTAATCTTTGATTGTTAATTGTTGGAGCAACCATTATGTTACAAATTTTTTCTCAAGTTGCTATTACTTGTCAAGACGCGATCGCCACTGAAAAATTCTACAGCAAACACTTTGGGTTTAAACGGGCCAGGGTGGCTAAACTCCCTGATGGCGATCAAATTGTCTTTATCAAAATGGGGGATAGTGCCTTCTATTTGGAGATTTTTCAAGCGCAAGAAGAAACCCCTGATGGTCTTCAACCAGCCCAAAGAGATGGTTATCAGTTCCCCTCCGTAAGACATTTAGCCTTTAAAGTGGATGATGTGGATGCCAAGTTAGCCGAAATGGGAGAGGATGCCAAAATTACCCTTGGTCCTCTCAATTTTGATGACTTTATTCCAGGGTGGCGCACCGTTTGGTTGGCTGATCCCGATGGTCGAATTATTGAGATCAGTCAAGGATTTACTGATGATGAAAATCCTCCCCCATTAGAAGAGGAACGAACATAAATTATCAGTAATTTTCACTTTTTGACTGTTGTTTTCTAAACTCTGCCTTGTATCCAATTAACAATGTTGGGAGAAAATCATGAAAATTGCCATTTTTGGCGCAGGTGGTGTCGGCGGTACTTTAGGGACTGTTTGGGCTGCAAAAGGCCACGAAATCTTTTTCGGGGTTCCCAACCCCACCAGCGAAAAAACCCAAACTTTATTAAGCAAAATTGACTCAAACGTTCAGGCAGGGACTGTGGCCCAAGCCAGTGGTTTTAGTGATGTCATCGTACTGGCGACCCCTTGGGCAGCGACGGAAAGTGCCATTAAAGCTGCTGGCAATCTTAGCGGTAAAACCATTCTCGACTGTACCAATCCTCTCAAACCCGATTTTTCAGCCTTAACAATGGGCTTTACGACCTCGGGGGGAGAACAGGTAGCCCAATGGGCAGTGGGGGCCAATGTGGTTAAAACCCTTAACCAAACAGGGTATGAAAACATGAGTGATCCTGTCTATGGGGGTCAAGCAACAGTCATGTTTGCCTGTGGGGACAATGAAAACGCTAAAGCAACTGCTTTAACCTTAGTTTCTGATCTAGGGTTTGATGCCGTTGATGCCGGTGGGTTGGAAATGGCTCGTTTACTCGAACCGTTGGCGATGCTTTGGATTAGCTTAGCCTATCGTCAAGGACTAGGGCGCAATACCGCTTTTGCTCTGATGCGGAGATAATTAACCAGGGGGGAGGCTTATACCATTTTCCTGGCGATAGTGCCGAAACTTCGTTTAGGAACTTCTGAATTCTGTGCGATAGCGCCGGAACGTAGTGAGGAACTTCTGAATTCTGACTTCCTTAACTTTCCCATCCTTGTCTCAACCAGTCGCTCGTTTTCCTTTAACAACCTTTTAGTTTCTATTTTCTAGGAGCAAATTTCATGGCTAATGCCGTAAATTTCACTTTCTCAGACCTCATTTCGGGATACATTACTCAGTATCATCCCGATAAGGATGCCTTTGGCCTCAAAACTTCAGATGACCGCGAATACACTGTTTATTTGACCCCAACAACGTTTGCGGAATTAATCCGTAACTTGGGACAAGGGTATCAGGATGCCAGTGGACAAATGCGGGATCTCATTAAAGCAGGTGAACCCAATCAACCTGGAGCCCAGGGGAAATATGTCACAGTTTATGGGCTTTTTTACCCAGATAGTGGCAGTGAGTATCGTTTTGAAGGAAAGCACGTGGTTTTTGCTGGACGCTCTTTAACCGATGATGCCAATGATTATGTCTTTGAAAAACAAGACTGGTGGATTAATCAAATTAAGCAATTAGCGGATTTTTACCTGAAATCTGAGTTTGGGGTATCCAGTACCACCATTAATATTGATTATGCTGCCTACCGAACCAATTTAACTATCACAGGGGAAAAACAAAAAAGCGGACGGCAAGAAACCGATACTATCTCCCGTTTAGTGTATGGGTTTGCGTCTGCCTTTTTACTCACAGGGGATGATCGTTATCTCGAGGCCGCAGAAAAAGGAACGGAATATTTACGGGAACATATGCGCTTCAAAGATAACAGTGAAGGCATTGTTTACTGGTATCATGCGGTTGATATTCAAGATGATGGCAGTCAAGAAAAGGTCTTTGCTTCGGAATTTGGCGATGATTTTAATGCTATCCCCTGTTACGAGCAAATTTACGCCCTTGCCGGTCCGATTCAAACCTATCGCATTACGGGTGATCCCGACATTTTAGACGATACCAAGAAAACGGTTCGCTTGTTTGACCGTTTCTTTAAAGATCATTCAGAACGGGGTGGCTATTATTCCCATATTGATCCCATTACGTTAAGTCCCCATAGCGAGTCTTTAGGACAAAATAAAGCCCGTAAAAACTGGAACTCGGTGGGAGATCACGCCCCTGCTTATTTAATCAATCTTTGGTTGGCCACAGGACGAGAAGAATATGCCAAGTTTCTTGAAGAAACTTTCGATACTATTCACGCTCACTTCCCCGACTACGATGAGAGTCCCTTTGTGCAAGAAAAATTCTTTGAGGACTGGCGTAAAGATCAAACCTGGGGATGGCAGCAAAATCGCGCAGTTGTCGGTCATAACCTAAAAATTGCTTGGAACTTGACCCGGATGTTCAGCCTAAATCCTAAACCTGAATACAAGGACTTAGCCAATAAGATTGGTAATAAGATTGCCGATGATGGCACTGATCGTCAACGGGGCGGTTGGTATGATGTGCTTGAACGGGTGGAAAAAAATGGTAACTTCCATCAGTATGTTTGGCACGATCGCAAGGCTTGGTGGCAACAGGAACAAGGCATCCTGGCTTACTACATCATGGCCGGTGTCTATCGGGAAGCGGAAAATGTTAAGTTTCTCAGTTATGCTCGTGAAGGAACGGCGTTCTATAATGCTTGGTTCTTGGATCATTATAGTGGTGGGGTTTACTTCAATGTCCTGGCCAATGGACATCCCTACGCCCTTGGTGGAGAACGGGGTAAAGGTAGCCACTCAATGGCCGGTTATCACTCCTTTGAGTTGTGTTATTTAGCAGCAACCTATATTAATTTGTTGGTTCTCCAAGAACCGATGGATTTCTACTTTAAGCCCACCACTGGCGGATTTGCTGATAAAATTTTGCGAGTTGCTCCTGATATTTTACCCCCTGGTAGCATCAAGATTAAACAGGTTTGGATTGATGGCATTGCTTATAATGATTTTGATGCTGATGGCTTGTTTGTGCGTCTTCCTGATGACTACGCCGGTAAGAAAATCCAAGTCCGTATTTATCCCACAGGAGTCGCTTTTGAGGCTGCTTTATTAGAGGTTACTGCTAATGGTGTGGCTAAAGTAGATTTGACGGGAGATTTGACGGGAAGCGGTGCTTTACAAGAACTGGATGACGAGTTTTCACGCCCAGAAATTCAACAAGCGCAAGGATTAACTTTGGTTGTGGCAGACTTGAAGGATATTTCTTCTGAAGCGTTACGCTACATTTCCTTCTTTATTAATGGCAAAAACCGCTCAGTGGATAACTTTACGGTTGCTGTGGAAGGAGCGACAGGAGCTGTTAAAGAGAAATTTGATAATGCTCAGATAGGTAATTAGTTCCAGGTAGGGTGGGCAATGCCCACCTCACTCATGTTTCTGGCAAAAGGAGAAGGAAAGATGTTTTCAATTTTGGTCAAATTTGAAGTTAATCCTCAGTACAAAGATACTTTAATTCAGGCTTTGGCAGAAGATGGAGAAGGATCTCTTAAAAATGAACCTGGGACTCTTCGTTTTGATGTAATACAAGACTCATCCAATCCTCATGTAATCTTTCTTTATGAGAGTTATCAAGATCAAGCTGCCTTTGAAACCCATACTCAAGGAAGTTACTACAAAAAGGCCATAGAAATCTTGAATCAAATGACTGCTAACAATTATGGAACCATTGAGGAATTAGCTAGAGGAAATACTTTATTTCCCCTTACATAAATTCTCTTAAATTTTTATCTCCCCTTCGGGGCAAGGAGTCAGGAGTCAGGAGCCAGGAGTCAGAATTAATATTAATAATTAAACAATTTTTCTCCTGATTCCCTTCTTGCCTAATTGGGTTTAATACCCCAACTTCTATAAGTTGCTAGAAATAGATTGGGGGAAAGAATCCCCATTCTATTTCTCTCCTGACTCCTGACTTCTGACTTCTGACTTCTGACTTCGTTAATTGCATTGCCGATTCAAAAGTAAACCAAAAGCAATCACAAGAGGTGTAATATGATTGAGCAAAAGCGGTCTATTTATAGCCTAAAATTGCCAAATTTGATTGATGAAAAAAAGATAAAAATTTTGCCAATATTATTTATTATCTTAGTTGGCTTGATTTGGACTATTTCTGCCTGGATACTGATTCCTTTTTCAGCTTGGGCGGTTACTAATTCAGAGCTAATACCGAGTCCAGAATTAGCTAATCAACCCACAGAAGGAATGGCTATTCCTGTTTTATGTAATCCCGATTTTCAGCAATGTAAAGAAAGCGCACAATTATTAGGAACCGTTAATAATAATCGCGGTCATTGGAATCCATTTTTACCTGAAAATAATATGGTAAAAAAAGGTGAAACTTATTATAAAGAGGTTGAACTAAATGCTAATGGAGGTCGCCACCACGACGGTATTTATGCTTTACGTTTTGTTGTTAATCATGATTTATATCAGACGTTTAAAGCTGAACATACTCAAATTGATAGTCGTGGTAAACCTCAATTAGTCAATGGAAAAAAAGCCAGTCAGTCCCAAAATGTTATCATTAAAATTGATAATGATGGGATTTATAAAATTAGCTTTGATCCCAAGACTGCTGACTATAATATTAGTCCTAAACCTACTTACCTAACTCAAATTAATTCTATGCAGCTTAATGGGTTTGTTTGGGATGATGAAAATATGTTCCAGAAATTTAATGAAACCCGTCCTAATCATGAAATGACCCAAAATGGAGAAAATTGGGAAATAACTGTTCCCTTGAAAACCACTGGTGGACTCAAAGATCAGGATCTTGGTAAACCTTCCAGAAATGATGGTGTTTACCAGTTTTTATTCTCTGCTAATCATAACGAAGATTGGGGATTTGCGGCCTATAATGATGGACAAAAAACCTTAACGGGTGGAACAGGTTTTGGTAGCAGTGGTGGACAAAGTCATCACTCAGCTATTACTATTCAAGTGTTTGCAGATGGAGACTATACCTTTCGTATAAATCCACTGGCCTACAAGTTTGATGTTGTTCCCCCTGAAGGAGTTAAACCCCCTAAATTTTGGAATGATATTAACTCGTTTCAATTACTGGGAACCTTTTATGAAAATGCTCAGTTTGATCCCACTCTTCCTGAACATAATTTAAAAGAAATTGGCGATAATATCTGGGCAAAAACCCTAAAATTAGAACCAGGAATTTATGGAAGTAATATTGCAGTTAGTGGTGAACTCTTTCTTGATACAATGGCATTAGGTGCTTGGTTGGAATCGGATCAAGCTAATAAATTAATCGGGAAAAACTGGCACGGTAAACCCAATGAACCTAACATCTTTTTTCAAGTTACGGAATCAGGTAATTACCAATTTACTTATGATGCCAATAAAGATCAATTTTCTCTTGAATCATTAGATAACATTCCTTGGCAACCGTTAGTAACCATTAACACCGTGCAGTTAGTGGGAAGTTTTAATGAACCCTTAACCCCTTGGGACCCCACGAGTTCCGCTAATAATATGGAAAAAGTCGGAAATCATCTGTTTACCAAAGCGGTAAAACTCGAAGAGAATCGCACCTATAACTATAAATATACCGCCAATAATTGGCCGTGGTTATGGGTCTTTTCTGACTACGAATTAGATGGATATGGTCATGACTTTTTAGGGAGCAATCCTGATCCCATCAATTGCAGACTAGAAAATTTAGAAACCTATGGTCAATTAACCACCCACGGCGATCCTCCTCCCTTAGAATTTACCCCAAGCACTAGCGGTTGTTATACCTTCACGGCTAACTTAGAAACGGGAGCTTATGCGGTTACACCATCTCAAAACAATGATTGTGAATAGTTAATGGTTTAACCAAATGTCGAGTAAAAACCGCTAATAGTAATAGCACAAGTTATGAGAGAGTAGAGGCTACGCCGTTTTATTTGCTGGTCGGGCATTCATCCCTAACCTGTAGAGGATGAGGGAATTCTGCCCGACATTAGGTTAAACATATTTTTTTGGCATATAGCTTGCTCAATGGCTTAAATATGATCTATAATTGTAAATAGTATAGTGAAATATAGCAGCTAAATCCACCCAAAATCTCCACAAAAAATCCCCTTAGCTTAACTGTTTGGCTGGAGAAGAGTTGTTAAAAAGAATGTTTTAATCATGGAAAACAAAAAGAGAAAAGAGTAAGGAGGAGGTAGAATCATGAACTTCTTACAAGCAACAGATTCAACCACAAAAGTTGTCAAAAAACTGGTCAATGGATTGGAGACTTGTCTGTTAGATTTGCGTTCGGTTCCTCTAAGGAAAGTTAAGGGACTGTTGGTCATCAGTAGCTTAAGTATCGGGGTATTTTTGCTCCCTGGATGCACTCAACCATCAACCTCTCCAGGAACAGAAAGTACCTCTGCTACCAAGGCGTTTAGTAATAGTAGCCTTCAGGGAACTTATGCCATGATTGATATAGGTGAAGGTGGCGAAGCTCCTATTGTAGGGACAACCCTAGCGACGTTTGATGGACAAGGAAAATTTGAAGGCCGAACTTTGCAAAGTTTTCCAGGAGGAACCCCTAACACCAGAAGAATTAATGAGACGACTTTTAGCGGAGAATATCAACTGGAAGCTAAGGGTGATGGGACAGGAATCATTGCGACGAACTTGCCGAATGGTTCTGTCAGTGAGAATAATCTCAATTTCGTGATTACCAAGGCTCAAATTGCCAATAATCAACAACAAGCCCAGGAATTTTATTTAATCCCGCAACAGTTAGTTCCTGCTGCTAATTTAATGACCGTTATGGGAAAAAGACTGCCGGATGGGGGAGAGTTCAGTAATGGCAGTCTCAAGGGGAATTATGCCTATACTCTTCTCGGACAGGGTGGACAGACCCCTCAATCGGGATTAGGTGTTGTTAGCTGTGATGGTCAAGGAAGTTGTTCGGGCCAAATTAGCTTCAATCAACCAGGAACCTCCGAGGAAGGGCGGACTGTAGTTATGACAGATGTAGTCCAACCTTACACTATCAATGCAGATGGGACAGGCAGGGCAACCCCCGCTAATGAAAGCGAAATTCTCTTATTAATTACCCAAGCGGAAGTTATGGATAATGTCAAGGTGGCTCAGGAAGTGTTTTTTATCGTCCAAGATCCCGATCCAACCACTCAGAATGTGATCACAGGGTTCATGACCAAACTGGTAGAGTAAACTACCCACGCACGTCGCTACGCTATGTGCGGGGCTTTTAGTAGCCCTAAATTGACTGGAGTTGCCAATAAATTTGAACCTCCAGGCGTGTTTACAGAACGCCCCACTAAAGCTATCATCAACGCGCCATTG
>JAAUYD010212760.1_pt1 | contig 10832 bp, 7 predicted proteins | sample 7278101 | NCBI WGS metagenome assembly JAAUYD01 (sample SAMN14350128, study PRJNA611818) | marine sediment metagenome | isolation source: surface marine sediment (0.6m) | place: French Polynesia: Moorea | collected 2018-08
CAGCCATTGGGGTGAACCGTAACTCATAAGTCGTATTTGCCGTCTTTAGGGGACTGGCGACTGGTGACTGGCGATAGGGGATTAGTAACTTATCACTTATTATTTATCACTTGTTACTTTTGATTACTCACAGTGTTTTTGATTATTACTAAATATGAAAATTTATGATTGGATTATTATTGGTGGGGGTATTGCTGGTGCTGCGATCGCATATGAATTACAACAAAAACACTTGGCAGTACTGCTAATAGAAGAACATATAAAATCAGACAATGCCACTCGCTATAGTTATGGTGGTTTAGCTTTTTGGTCTGGAATCAATAATATTAATCGCCAACTGTGCGAGGAAGGAAAAGTTCGCCATCTCATATTGTCGGAGGAATTGTCAGCAGATACTGAATTTCGCGAATTGGATTTATTACTGACAATTCCTGTTGATATCGATCCCCAAAAAATTAAGGAACAATACACTCGTTTTGCCACTCCTCCAAAATTACTGACAATCCAAGAAGCTACCGAGTTAGAACCTTTGTTAAATCCAGAGGCAATATCAGGTGCTTTAACTGTCAAACACGGTCATATTAATCCAGAAAAAACGACCCAAGCTTATCTTCAAGCTTTTTTGCGATCGGGGGGAGAAATCGAAATTGACAAAGTTATCGAATTGCAAAATCTGGGGGAAACACAAAGCCTGGGGGTTAATTATGCAACTATAAAAACCCTTAAAAATACTTATTATGCTGCAAATATTGCTGTGTGTGCTGGTGGTTTTAGCCGACAACTACTTCAAAAATCTGGTGTCAATCTGCCAATATATTTTACCCATGCAGAAATCATCAAAACTCCGCCTGTGGATTTACAGTTAAATACCTTGGTAATGCCAGCAAATTTACAACGGTTTCAATTAGAAGCAGGATCGACAAAAAATGATAAATTATGGAATGAACCAGGTAATAAACTGGGTAATATTTTAGATCCTGGTGCGGTGCAATTCTTAGATAGAAGTATGCGCTTAGGCCAAATTAGTTATGTTTTAAGTGATACTCATACTAATGTAAACCCTGCAGAAAGCGAAGGGTTAATACGACATAGTGTGGGAAATATCTTACCAGCGATCAGCGAATTACCTGGAACCTTTCATCATTGTTTGGTGGCTTTTAGTAAAGATAGTCTGCCTTTAATTGGTTCCATTCCCAAACAAGATAATATCTACATTTTTTCAGGTTTTAGCAACCCTCTAGTAATTATTCCACCCTTAGCACGACGTTTTGCTGATTGGATAACCAACAAAGAAGATAATATTATTTCTCAGTTATCTCCTGAGCGTTTTGGAAGTGGTGATTCGTAATAGGTAATGGGTAATAAATTGGTAGTAGCTTTGTGAGGTATTGGAGAGATATTAATTTGTTCATGTCCAGCTTGACAGATGCTGATTTGAGCGATCCCAATTTGAGTAATGCTAACCTTAGTCTTGCCTATTTAGATGGTGCTAACCTCAGAAATGCCAGTCTCAGATGTGCTGATTTGAATGGCGATTTGATTTTCCTAGACCTATTTTATGTAATAGTTCACCCTAAAATCCTGGATATCATGCTGTTGGCTTGTCCTACATAACCACTACCAAACAAGTTGAAATGATTGATAATGTGATACAAATTATATAAAATTTTTCGCTTTTCATAGCCCTTGTTCAAAGGAAAAACTTTGTTGTAACCGCGATAAAAAGCCGCAGGAAAACCACCAAAAAGCTCCGTCATGGCAATATCAACTTCTCGATCGCCATAATAGGTAGCAGGATCGAAAATTACTGGTTCTCCTTCTTCTGTAAATCCGGCGTTACCTCCCCACAAATCTCCATGTACCAAAGAGGGTTGAACTTGATGACTTGATAATAGTTTGGGGATCGCATTGAGTAACTGTTCTGCTTGGGGAAAATGACTACCGCGCCGCTTTGCAAGTTCAAATTGATAAGCTAATCGATTTTTCAGATAAAATTCCACCCAGTTGTGTGTCCAAGTATTAATTTGGGGTGTGGCACCAATTGTATTATTAATTTTCCAACCAAATCTTTTTTCGGCACCAGTATTTAAATTAAATTTATGCATTGTGGCTAACCTATTTCCCATCTCTTCCCAAGACTTAGGATTACCCTTACCTATGTTTAACCACTCCATCACTAAGTAGCAGGAGTTACCAGCAACACCAGAACAAATTGGTTTAGGAACGCGGATAGTACTTACATCATAAATTTCTTTTAAACCCAGTGCCTCTGCTTCAAACATAGCTAGTTTAGCTGCTCGATTCATTTTGACAAAGTAACTAAAATTTCCATCGGAAATAAAGTAACCTTGGTTGATGCATCCACCACCAACCGAACGCCATTGCTGGGTTTGGAATTTATTACCAGTAACTTGGCTTATATGGGTGTCAATTTCAGTCCACATAATTAAGATTAGATTTTGGGGTTCTGAATTTTAGGTTTGGAATCCTGAATTTTGGAATTCTAAATTTTTTAGCTTTTTTAGGGAAAAAACCCACAACTATGCGAGCAAAACACGCCCTAACGTGCTAACATCACCCAACTCATAATTTATGACTTTGCGCTAATGCACTGTTAATCGGCGTTGACTGCATACACAAGATGATTTAGTCAAGCCTCTTGCTCCGCTTACACCGTGAGGTGCGTCTTTGCTTCTGGCTGCTAATATCCATGTTTGATACGTCTGTCGCTAACATAATTTATAACTCATCATTTATAACTCAAAAGAAACAGAATATGACCTTACACTGAGGTTACATATTCGAGAAATCAGGAAATATTAAAACTATAGCCAAAATTATAACCAAGCTACGCTACTGCTAATTTGCAAAAAAGACCGTACATAAAGGCACACAAAAGCAACAAAAAGAAGATAGTCTGCTTTTCTCATTATGTTACTATTCAAAAAAGACTATTTTGCTTTTTCAGAATTTTGTCTTTTCAGAATTTTATTTTCAGGTTTTGATTTTTAGATTTAAATTTTCAAGATTTTAACTTTTAAAATTTTGATTTTCAATATTTTATTTATATCGCAGGTTTAAGTGATATCACGCCGTAAGCAACCGGTGATAAATATTTTTGTGCTGCTATCATCAGATCGCTAGCTTCTTGCGCCTGAATATAGTTCGGATAGTCAAAAGCTACTTCAAGATTGTTAAGTAGGGTTTGGTAATAACCATATAAACCGGCGCGATCGCTGGGCTTCTCATTAGCAAAAATAAATCTATTCGCAACTCGCTTGCGCACTCGGGCGATTTCTGATTCTTGGATCTCTTCCTGGCTAAGTCTGGCAATATGTTTAACTATGGCTGTTTCAACTAAAGACAAATTTTCTACGGGACAATGAGCCGAAATATAAAATGTTCCTTGCCACTTATTAGTCATATTACTCGCAGAGATATAGGAAACTAAGCCTTGCTCTTCCCGCAAATCTCTAACTAATCTGGATGTGAGTCCTTGACCCAAGACACCGGCTAATACATCCAATGCAAAAGTTAATTCGAGTTGGTCTAAACCTGGAACTCGCCAAAGCATCATCAAACGTGCTTGCTGTAGATTTTCATCGATGAATTCTTGGCGAACAATTTCTGTGAATGGTTTTTCGCGATCAAGTTTTTTGTTATCAAATGTTTCGCTATTAATAGCAGTTCCGGAAAATGAGCTTGTATTTTCAGATAATTGGACTTGTTGGGGTGATTGAACTTGCTTACGATTAAAAACATCCTCAAATCCTTGTTTGAGAATATCAAGTAATTCTTCTTCAGGTAAATTACCCACTGCAACCGCCGTAATTGCATCTGGCTGATACCAATGATTATGAAAATCGCGCATTTGCTGCGGCTTGAGTTGGCTAATAATGGATTCTGGGCCTAATACTGGGCGTCGATAAGGTAAATTTTCATAGGCTAATTCCATCGCCCGACGAAAGCTACGACGACGAGGATTGTCCTCTGAACGTCTAATTTCTTCAAGTATCACCAAGCGCTCTCGCTCAAAGGCATCATCTGCAATTGTTGGATTAATTACAACATCAATTTGTAGGGGAGCTAAATTGGCGAAATCCTTGGGAGCCGTGGTGATGTAATAATAAGTATAGTCCTGACTAGTTGCAGCATTGGTAACTCCACCCCTCTCTTCTACTCGACGCTCAAATTCACCTGCTGCTAATCTTTGTGTACCTTTAAAAACCATGTGCTCAAGAAAGTGAGCCATACCATTAATCGTATTGGTTTCTACTGCTGACCCGACTTTACTCCACAAACTAAGGTTAACTGCTTCTACCGGAATTTGCTCCACAAGTATTGTCAAGCCATTAGACAATCTGTGAATTTTTGGAGCATTTAAACGAGGAAATTTTAATAGGGTTGAGGTCATTGGTTGCGCTAGCGTGAAGCTTTTATCTTTTATCTTACATATGACTTTAATAAACACCGAACCTTTGCTTTTAGTATAGAGTTTTCACTTAGTTACTAATAAGACAATATCATCTGTTCATAAAATCACAATATTAGAAAATATGCAAGCAAAACCCGAATAAAATCCACTCAAATTTCAAAGCAACATACTATAACTATAGCAATCTATATTTTACAAAACAAAAATATTATTTAACAAAATTTAAATTTGTAACCAATTTAAATCAAAAATGTACTTAATACAAACAAAAGAAATAATATCCAGATCTAATCTTGATTCGACAATAGTCTTTATTCCTTAAGCGCCTAGCAATCTAAAAGATTAAAAGATTTTAGGTCGAACAGTGATATTTCAGTTTTTTGTCAAATTTGATATATCTGTCAACGTGTTTACATGGTTTGTGCCCTACGGGTTTATTTCAATAAATCTGTGTATTTTGAGAAAGGCAATATTGCTTTACAATAACTATTTAAATAAATTAAAGGATATATACTTTTATTGCAAACCGATTACAAACCTTTCGCCCAGAGAATGTGTAAATAATATTACAGTAATCCAGGATTGTTGATAATTAAAAAGATATCGATATTAATTTAGTCTGTAATTTTAAAACCAATCAATCAAATTTCTATAGTCAACAAAACATAAATTTCAAAAATTATGATACATGATAGTAAGTGATTAATACTAGATAAATAGTAAGTAATAATTATTTCATACTAAATTACACATGATAAATACTTCAGGATATATTTACTTATAATTTAATTAAGTTTTTGTTACTCAGTGTCAAGTTTAATTTGTAACTCTTACCCTTACAAATTCACTGTTCAAAATTTCACAATCATCCAGGATTATTGGTATGCTGGTATGCATAAAAGTAACATTCCACCTTCTTCCATAAATGTTATTGCAACAGTGGAAAAAGAGAGTAGGAGGAGACTTTGTTCATTTGAGGACATGGAATCGTGAAGTATAGCAAATAATAGTTCTTTAAGGATGTCGATAAAGCGTGTTGGTGTAATTGGTGGCGGTCAACTAGCGTGGATGATCGGTAAAGCAGCGGAAAAATTAACGATAGATGTAATCGTACAAACGCCCAATGCTCGCGATCCAGCAGTTAGCGTTGCTAGTGATACAGTATTTGCCCAGGTTGCTGATGCTAATGCAACAGCTAATTTAGCAACAATGTGTGACGTAATTACTTTTGAAAATGAATTTATTAATTTAGATAAACTATCAAATTTATCACAACAAGGAGTTTGTTTTCGTCCGAAATTAGATTCATTAAAACCTTTATTAGACAAATATAATCAACGACGATTTTTGTGCGATTTGGGATTACCCGTACCTAGGTTTGTAGCATTCGATGTGAATATGGATGCTGGTCAAGATTTGATTTACCGACATTTGGGTTTGCCACTAGTTATTAAAACTCGTCGTCATGGTTATGACGGTCAAGGTACTCATATTGTTGAAAATTTAAGAGATTTAAACGCAAAATTACTGCATTATAAGGAAAAATCAACTACTACAAGTTTATTACTAGAACAATTTATTCCTTTTGAATCTGAGTTAGGGGTAATCGCTACCCGTTCCGATAGTGGAGAGGTTGTTATCCATCCGCTCGTGGAAACTCAGCAAGAAGAACAAGTTTGTCGTCGGGTAATTGCTCCTGCTGATGTTACTTCAGCGATCGCTGAGGAAGTAGAAATTATTGCTTCGACGATTTTAAATGGCTTAGAAGTTGTGGGAACTTTCGGAATAGAGTTTTTCTTAAGTGCTGAATTTGGTTTATTAGTTAACGAAATCGCACCTCGTACCCACAATTGCGGACATTTCTCAATTGACGCTTGTCAAACTTCCCAGTTTGAACAGCATTTGCGAGCAATATGTGATTTACCTTTGGGTAGTACAGCAATGATTTCTCCTGGTGCTGTCATGGTTAACCTGTTAGGGACTGAGGATTCTGGAAGTGACTGGATGGAAAAATGTCAGCAAATAGAGCGTATCCCTCAAGCGCATCTACATTGGTATGGTAAAACTGAATCACGCCCCGGACGCAAGTTGGGACATGTCACAGTTTTACTGGATACTCAAAGCCGCGATCGCGCTTTAGAAGTAGCCCATCAAATCGAATCTATTTGGTATCCCTGAGTTGGTAATGTGTGATTCAAACAGTCCAATCACCAGTCACAGTTAAGCGGTGTAGGTGTATACCAATTACCAATTAACAATTACCAATTAACAATTAACAATTACCAACCAACTATCAGTAACAAATGACCAGTAGACAATTTCGAATTAAAAGCTATAATGATGACGGTTGGCTACGACGTTGGTGACTGCCATTAAAGTTTTGTGATCTATGACTTTAATAAGTGAGGGAACCAAAATCGTCTAGTGGCGGTAAACCGGACTAGTATCCGGAAACTTTAAACAGGATGTAAGGTGCCCACCTGGTTTAACCAGGTCATAAACTTAGGTAAAACGGCGTTGCGGTTAACCTAGAATAATTAGCTCCTGGAGCCAGCAATGAGGCTTAGGAGCTTTAATTTTGGAAGCTTTAAATTTATGAAGCTTTAAATTTATAAGTTGTGAATTTATAAGCTATGAATTTATAAGTTATGAATTTATAAGTTGTGAATTTTAGGCTCTATCCTTAATGGCGTACTTAACTCATATTTCACGCTTGGATTAATACATTTTCTCAGAGAAAATATGTAAAGTACCCAAACAATAAAAATAATGTGTGTACCATATTCTCGGCTCAATACAAAGCGTTAATACAAGGCGTTAGCATAAAGAGGATATAATTTTATTTTATACAAGGTATTTAAAAATATATTAATATTGTATGAGAAGATCTTGGTACTATGACAGGCACAGATTAATCGTATAAGTAGACTCTAATTAATTGGTCTACGAAAGTTAAAATTACAGGGAATTGGATGAAATTATCCTTTAAAGCAGCAAAATTTATTAAGGCACTGAAATAATAACGTGTTTCCTGCTTCGGTTTTAAAATTAGATAACGGTCTAACCTTCATACATCAAGAGGTTCCTACGACTCCTGTGGTTGTGGCAGATATTTGGGTACGTGCTGGTGCAACTTTGGAGCCTAAACCTTGGTTTGGGATTGCTCATTTCTTGGAGCATATGATTTTTAAAGGAACTCCTAACTTAGCCGCAGGAGTATTCGATCGCAAGATTGAGAACCAAGGTGGAGTCACAAATGCGGCGACAAGCTATGACTACACTCATTATTCTCTAACTACAGCGGCAAATCATCTCCAAGAGACCTTGCCAGATTTGGGAGAATTAGTCTTAAATGCGGCGATACCTGAAGATGAATTTCTCCGGGAGCGAGATGTGGTGTTGGAAGAAATTCGTCAGGCGCAAGATAATCCTGACTGGATGGTATTTCAGTCCTTGGCTGCTGATATTTATCAAAATCATCCTTATGGACGTCCAATATTGGGAGGAGAAAGCGAAGTCAGAAAGCACTCTCCCGAGGCGATGCGATGTTTTCATCATACTCACTATCAACCGGAAAATACTACCGTCGTTGTTGTGGGGGGAATCCAATCAAATTCTGCATTGGATTTAGTAGATCGCGCATTCGAGCATTTTCCCGAACCTGCTGGGTATGAATTACCACAGCTAACCAAAAAACCAGTCCTATCAGGTATTACTCGTCAAGAAATGAGTTTGCCCAATTTAGGACAAGCAAGATTAATTATGGCCTGGACAGCACCAGGTGTTGATAATTTGGATGTGGCTTATGGCTTAGATATACTTTCAGCTATATTGGCGCAGGGACGAACATCTCGACTCATTAGAGATTTGCGGGAAGAGCAACGGTTAGTGCAGTCAATTTATAGTAATTTTTCATTACAAAGGGAATCGAGTTTATTTACTATTACTGCTTGGTTAGATTCAGAAAATCTCGATCGGGTGGAATTGTTAATTCGCAATCATTTAGAAGATTTAATTACTTCTGGAGTTAGCGAACAAGAAATTACTCGTTCTCGACGATTGCTGTGTAATGATTATGCTTTTTCAACGGAAACCCCAAATCAACTTGCGGGTCTTTATGGTTATTACAATACAATAGCCGAGGTTGAACTTGCAGTTGCATATCCTGAAAAAATTAAGTCTTTTGATAGCCAACAACTTCAAAAAATTACACAAAAATACCTCTCACCGAGTAATTATGCGGTAGCGGTATTGAAACCCTAATAAACGTTATTAGTCATTAAATGTAGATTGTTCACTAGTTTTTTTTTGACTAGTGTTTAATGGCTTGTGACGAAGGACAAAGGACAGAACACAAATGACAATCTCGCTGCTCAAATCTACCATTAATCGCACTGTTCTTCCCAATGGAATTGTGGTGTTATCCTCAGAAAATTCAACTTGTGATATTATTGCAGCGCGGATTTTTTTCCGGGCGGGGAGTTGTTACGAACATCCCCAGCGATCGGGTTTAGCCCATTTACTTTCAGCCGTTTTAACCAAAGGATGTTCTGGACTCTCCAGCCTAGAAATTGCCGAACAAGTGGAGTCGGTGGGAGCAAGTTTAGGTGCAGATACTACTCCTGACTATTTTTTGCTGTCCTTGAAAACCGTCACCACTGACTTTACACAAATTTTGAAATTAGCTGCCAAAATTTTGCGATCGCCAACATTTCCCCAAGCAGAAGTAGAACTAGAACAACGTATCGCCCTACAGGATATTCGCTCCCAAAAAGAACAGCCATTTTCGGTGGCTTTCGAAAAACTGCGGCAGGCAATGTATCAAAATCATCCATACTCTATGTCAGTGCTGGGAAATGAAGCGACGATGGCAAGTATTTCTCGGGAGGACATAGAGCAATATCATCAAACTTATTTTCGCCCGGATAATATGGTAATTAGTATTGCCGGAAAGATTACCTCTACTGAGGCGACTGCTTTAGTAGAAGATGTTTTTGGCGATTGGGAATCTACTAAGGAGTCAGGGGTACCACAACTAGATTTACCGGATATTAGTATTACGCCACAACATCAAATTACTCCCCAAGCTACTCAACAATCAATTATTATGTTGGGTTATTTGGGAACCTCAGTACTTTCCCCGGAATATGCTTCCCTGAAACTACTCTCAACATATTTGGGAAATGGTCTTTCTAGCCGTTTATTTGTAGAATTACGGGAAAAAAGGGGTTTGGCTTATGATGTTTCAGCTTTTTACCCAACTAGACTATTCCCCGCTTCATTTATAGTTTATATGGGTACAGCGCCAAGTAATACAAGTACAGCTCTTGCCGGATTGCGTCAAGAAGTTGATTTACTTGCAAGCAGAGAAATTCCTGAATCAGCCCTAACGGCAGCAAAAAACAAAATTTTGGGACAATATGCCTTAGGAAAACAAACAAATGCCCAAATAGCTCAGATCTATGGTTGGTATGAAATTTTAGGTTTGGGAATAGATTTTGATCGCAAATTTCAAGAACAAATAACTGCAGTTACTCCAGCAGATGCACTTGCTTGTGCTCGTAAATATTTATGGGAACCTTATGTATCATTAGTGGGTCAAAAAGAAGCGGTTAATACTGTTTCGTTAGTGTAGCTTAATCAACAGGAATCAGGAGCCAGCAGCCAGAAGCCAAAAGCGAAAAATGGGAAGGTGTTTTCCCATAAATGGTTTTAAAGTCTGGTACAGGGCAAATTTTTCCTGTAAATCATGAAATCAAAAGCCCCTATCGTTTAAACTGAAACAATTTCAGCAGTATTTACCAATTTTAGAAGTTGTCTTGGGAAAGTTTTCAAAACTGCAGTATGAGCATGAAATATTCGGGGGCTAATACCATGAGCGCGGTCAACAAAGTAATTATTTATAACTGCTTGCACTCAGTATTTTCATTGAAGATATTTTCCCATTTTACATTTAATTCGTTACTACTTTATTCCTGTATACCTTTGGCGATTGGTTCTGTTAGTACAGTATCAATCGCCGCACCAAAACTGACTTCCCAAGCTCTTAATTCTCAAGTTCTTAATTCTCAAGTTTCTAATTCTCAAGTTCCTAATTCTCAAGTTTCTAATTCTCAAGTAATTATTAAAGGAAAAGTTTCTCGTCCAACTTTAGAAGTGGGTAGCAAGGGGGAATTTGTTTCAGAATTGCAAGCTGCTTTGCAATTGTTGGGTTTTTATTCAGGGAAAGTAGATGGTGTTTATGGGGAAAGTACCGCGAAAGCCGTTTCCAACTTTCAGGTAGCTGCTGGTTTGAATGCAAATGGTATTGTTGATGCTAATACCTGGCAAACTTTGTTTCCTAGTCCGTCAACGGATAACTCAGTAAATAACTTTCCCAGACCGAGTCAAGTTTCTA
>JAAUYD010046100.1_pt1 | contig 10831 bp, 14 predicted proteins | sample 7278101 | NCBI WGS metagenome assembly JAAUYD01 (sample SAMN14350128, study PRJNA611818) | marine sediment metagenome | isolation source: surface marine sediment (0.6m) | place: French Polynesia: Moorea | collected 2018-08
CATGCCCAGCGCACGAAAAGTCGATGTAGCGACTGAGATCGTCGGATTTGACCGCGATCTGACAGCTATTCAATGCCCAAACGAACACGAACTCGAAGAGCCGGTGGAGGGACTTACTTTTGGCGTCGCGATCATGTCGGAGGATGCTCCACACGGCGGTGAACGGCACTTGGGCGGAGACGAAGTGCTCTATCTTATTGAAGGTAGAGCAAGACTGGTGTTCACCGACGATCCGGAGCCGGATGTGGATCTGCGGTCAGGAGATGTCGTTGTCGTGCCGAAAGGTCTGTGGCATCGCGTGGAGATTCTCGAGCCGTGCCATTTCGTTTATCTGACCCCAGGTCATAGCAACGAAGTCAGGCCAATTGCTCCGAAGACTCATCTCTAAGTATTTTCGATACGCCGTCGACCGCTGACCCTCCGCAGACATTCGAGATTTCACGAGATCCAAACGAACAATGGCTGAAACCGTAGTTTGTGTAGGTGCTGTAGTCAGGAAGGAAAGGAGTGTTCTGCTCGTTCGTCAAAGCCCGGGGCATCCACTTGAATGCCAATGGACGATTCCGTGGGGGCAGATTGATCGCGGTGAGTCACCGACTGCTGCTGTTCTTCGGGAAATCGAAGAGGAAGCAAGCGTCACAGCTCAGGTCGAAGGTCTGCTCGGCGTGCAAGAGCTTCCTGAGCCGTGGTTGGGAATGATAGGTATCCTGTTTCTCTGCAAGCACATTGATGGCATGCCTGGTCCCGACGGGCGGGAGACCGATGCCGCTCAGTACTTTGATGGTGATCAGCTCAGCTCGATTGCCGACTCGCTTGAACCATTGAGCGCATGGTTGGTACAGCGAGTCCTTGCCAATGATTTTGCGTTGCTTTCAAAGAACGATTCGGGCCCATTCGATCCCAGCCCGACGTACCTTTGACGCAGTTCTCGATCGACCGCTCCTGGCCGTTCTGAGACGGTCACCTTATTCGTGCTATAACCCCTCATTCTGACCCTTCTTTGCCGTACGACACTCGACTCAAGAGGTAAGGCATGAGCACCGAAACAAGCAATTCCCTGAGATTCCTGCGTGCAAATTGGTTCTTTCCTGCAGCGGCAATTGCGCTCCTGATGAATGCAACTACCGTTTATCTGGATCAGTGGTCATCGCCAGGACTGCTCGAGGCGGGACTGCTTTTCGATTTCGCGATCCTTCTCCCGGCGCTCTATCTGATTTGCTACAGGTCCGAGGGAGTTCGGTCAGTCGTTCGTGCTGTCGCACTCGCATGCCTCGGAATCTGGGCTTTGGGACATGTGGTACCCGAGACCAGTCAAACGCTTCTCCCGGATCTGCAGTTCATTCGCTACGTTGGTCTTGGGGTGCTCCTTCTCTTGCAGATCAAACTGATTGTCGCCATCTTTCGCGCCGTCTCCGGCGCTTCCGCCAAAGTGGAACACGAGGCATCGAGACTGGCCGATGAGACCGGGACGCCACCCTGGGTACGAAAGCTCTTGGCCTGGGAGGCCGCGGTTTGGATAAAGGTCTGGCGTTTCGTCCGGAGAGCTTTCCGAAACGAATAGGCGGAGAACAGCGCCTGGCCAATCGGCGGCTGTTACCTCGGCTCTCGAAACTACCGGCCGTCGATGGCCAACTCGTTTCCGTCCAGATGTCCGCCCGCGACAGTCGGACCACGACCGGATATTCGACAGACAACCACTCGGTCCTCGTGAAAGCAGAAGCCGTGCGCACCGGTCACGGGCAGTTCGATTTCTTCCCGGCCATGCCACACGATTCTGACGGGGCCGGCTGGCCAATGAGCGATATCTTCGATCATCTGTAGGGAGTATATCGCGTCTCCAAGCACGTCAAGCAGGCCGCGTAGCGGCCGCATTCGGGGTACGATGAGGCTCCGCCAATGACCCTTTGCGGTCATTCGATCTTTCTTTGATATCTAGCGCATGATGAGTACGGCGTCCAACAATGGTCGGATAAGTGATCGTGAAATCACGTCCTGCGCACTCGTTTTCGATGCAGATGGGGTTGTCATTGAGCCGTGGGGATTCGCGAGGGCGCTCCAGTCTGAGTACGACATATCACCCGACGTGACAAAGGAGTTTTTTGCGGGGCCATTCAAGCAGTGTTTGAGCGGTCATGCGGACCTATTTGAATCGGTAGCGCCGTATCTCGATAGGTGGCACTGGCCGGATACCGCTCAAGCGTTTATCGACTTATGGATGGAGTCGGACGATAGGCCGAATACGGAGGTTCTTAGCCGCATTCAGGAACTGAGGAGTAGGGGCGCGAAGTGTTATATCGCATCAAATCAGGAAAAGACTCGAGCGGAGTATATTCGCGTTCGAATGGGTTTCGAGTCGATGTTTGAGCGGCTGTTCTTTTCATGTGAGCTGGGATGCACAAAGCCTGATAGACAGTTCTTTGATGGGATAACTACCGAGATTGGTTTGGAGCCGAATAACATACATTTCTGGGACGACTCCGGCCCATATGTTCACGCCGCCAGAAGTGCTGGGTGGAATGCACACGTTTACAAGAGCGTTGAGTCAATACAGTTCGATCCACAGATGTAAGATGAATGACGGCTTCTGGCAGGAGGCGGCCGGTCGGGCGATTCGAGGTAGCATGACTCCTTCTGATCAGTTGCGGACTTTCGCGTCCTCGAAGCTCGGTTTCCTGACGGTTCTTACCCTGTAAATGAATCATCTCTCGAAAGTCTTCATCATCAAGATCGCAGCGACGATTTTCGTCTGGTGTATTCCATTGATTCTTATGCCTGCCGCTTGGTTTGAGGCGCTCGGATTTCCTCGGCAGGAAACTTACATGTTTGTGCGCATGTTGGGTTGGGCCTACCTGGCTTTATGTGTCGGATACTGGTTCGGTCTCAAAGAATCACTGCAAGGGCGACGCGCGATGGGGCCTATTTGGGTAGGCATCGTCAGCAATGGCGGCGCCTTTCTATATCTTCTTTACTATGGTGCTCTAGGAACCTGGGCGTCTTGGGGTATCGTTTTGCAGGTAGTTGGCTGGGGGTCGGTACTCGCTACATCGCTGATTACACTTGGCCTTGTCATCTTCGGGATTCGGGGCCAAGACGAAATACCTGTCTTGCCCAAATAGACTGACCGAAAAACAAGAGGTGCACTTTGGAACTCAAATTCAGTACCTGGCAGGAAGTCGAGCGCTACCTGCAAGACAGCAGAACAATCGTATTGCCGATAGGTTCCACAGAACAGCATGGGCCCAATGGGCTCATCGGCACCGACGCACTTTGCCCGGAAGCCTTGGCGCTCGAGCTGGGCAACAAGACTGGCGCGTTGATAGCACCAACGATCTCCGTAGGGATGGCGCAACACCATCTGGCATTCGCGGGCTCCATCACTCTGAGACCCTCCACACTGATCCTGGTTATCTTCGATATGGTGAACTCGCTGATCCAGCACGGTTTTGAGCGTTTCTACTTTCTGAACGGTCATGGCGGAAACAACGCGACAGCTCATGCCGCTTTTTCCGAAATCTACGCGCAAGCCAGCTTGGGCAATCGGTCAATGGAGTATCCGGAGGTTCGTTGCCATCTAAAGAACTGGTGGGAAGCTGCAGGCGTGATGGAATTGAGCAAAAAACTGTTCGGCGAAGCTGATGGCAGCCATGCAACCTGTGGCGAAATCTCGTTGACGCAATACGCGTATCCCGCGAGCGTAAAGTCTGCGGAGATGGACCCGCCGATCGCGCCAACGGGACCGATCTACGACGCCGCTGACTATCGCCGCCGTTTCCCGGACGGGCGCATCGGTTCGAATCCGTCGCTCGCCAACGCGGATGCGGGCAAGGCGCTGTTCAAGACAGCGCTTCGTGGCATCATCTCTGACTACACGAAATTCGCAAACGCGAGGTCCTAGACCGTCTATTGCGGACGAAAATCTGTTTATGGCCGAATCCAGACGTCCAGGCTTACCAGGGTAGGATGGCTCCTGCTGACCCTTTCCGGACGGTCGCAAGTACGCAGGGGGGCGCATCTCGTGGTCGAAGTCTATCGGCGTGCTGGTGCATGAGAGCGTGGCACGGGCAGATTGGTGGGCCGATTCGGTCCTTGTTAGTTCTTGCTCTATGCGCGTTGCCGTCTGCGGTAATTGCGGGTTGGTGGACTGAAGTCCCTTCCACTGAAGAGGAAAATGTAGCGATAACGCGGCTAGCCAAAAGCAAGCTACATCCAGAGTACTCCGATGTCGACTTCGATTCTGTCACGATCAGAAAACAAGAAATTGAGTATGAGATAGGCGAACAGAATCCGAAGAGCGGAAGGACTGAAAGCCTCAGTTTGTACGGCACGTTTCCAGACTCTTATCGAACAGATGACTATCGGGAACGACATGCAATTCGGTGTGAGATATACGCGGAATTCGTCGAAGCCGAGGTCACGAAAAAGCGAGAGAGTTGTGAACAGAGATTCGAGCGATACCTGAATTTCGAAGGTGTTACGGCCGAACTGCGTCTCGACAACGGTGTTTCCCTAGATCTGGCGAGAGCCTATTTGAAGTTCCTATCTACTCAGATCGGTCCAGTCCGTGGGCAGCCATTGATCACCCGGTCAGACTTTTCAGATTTCGAGCGAATTGGCGTACGCCCGGGGCGACCGAAGCGAGTGGTTGTCTACTGGTCGGGCGGAAGCACGACCTACGGTATTTCATTCGAGGTCAAAGGCAGCGACGAATACCAGTTTGACCACATGCAAGATGAGAGTTTCGTGGTTGACTAGCTCTCGGCATTTAGCAGAACGTCCGACGATCGCCGAAAGGCGACGGTCTTGCCGTACTCAGTGTAGACATAAACCAAGTGCGATTCGTGTAAAGGAGCCAAAGAGTCAGGCAAGACTACCTGGTGCTCATTCGGATCAGTTTTCTGATTTCAAGTCGTCGCCATGCTTCACGCGGAACTTGTCTTCGTCGCTCAGGCGCTCGAATTCACCCTCTGAAAGCGGCTTCTTACAAGTTGGGTCCATTTCGCAGCTGAGCCGCTGATTCGGGACGTGGAAGATTTCCTCTTCACTATACTCAACATCATATCCGGTCGGTGTCGGATCGACTTCCTCCCACACCTCTTCGGCAAACCAAGACAATTGCTGCGAACTGCAAGCACTGACGCCGATGACCAGGAACAGAGCAAAATAGACATTGCGCATACCGATTCAAGCTATCAAACTGCTGCTCGTATTGCCAGGTAGCAAGTCCCGAAGACGAAGTTCGACTGTCCGATTCTGACCGTTAGCGGAACTTTTTTACTTCCCCAAAAACAGACATTTAGGCGGCCGCTAATACTCCCGCGACTTTCGGTCGAGCTCGTCGAGCATCTGGTTGGACTGGCTCACGAACGCGATTAGACTGGCATCGGCCGCGATTTGCTCGTGGATCAGCAGGTTGAGAACCTGCCGCTGTACATCGAGCACTTCTTCCCGCAACGCGAGGTAGTCGGCATCGACGGCCGCCATGCTCCGCCGCACATCGAGCAGCTTGTCGAAGAAGGTATCGACGCGATCCTTGCGAACCTGCAGCCGGTAGCGATAGACCGCGATCGCGCTGCTGACGAGCGTGATGAACACGGTGAAATACAGCGCGATCACCTCCACGTTGCGCTCGATGAATCCCGGTCGGTCGCGCTCCAGGAAGCGACGAGCACCGTCCTGGATCGGAAGCATCAGGTCGGCAACCTGGACGTTTTCGTTCAGCTCGCGCGTCACGAGAGGGTAGTCGAGGGAGATTTCCTGTGCGTTGACGAAGAGGGCCGATGCGATGTCATAGGCAAGCTGTGCATCGAGGTGCTCGTTCGCGACCAGCACCGTGCGTATCGCCAGCGTAAGGACGGCGTCATCAGCCAGATTGCTGTAAACGCCTTTGGGCAGCAGGAACGGCCGGACATGGTGGTGCCGCAGCGCGATGCCGTCGGCCACAGTACCGCCTTGCATGTCGCCATCGACCGCGAAACTGAACAGCCGATAGCCGGTGAGGGCAGCCGTGTTCTCGGAGGAAAGCAGGCCCCCGAATACGAACCACACGTCCGGCGTCACGGTCCAGGGGTTGTCCAGCAGCTCGAACTCATCCGTACCCAGGTCGAAGTCGGCGGAAAGCTGCATCAGGAGCCGGTACGCAGCACCGCCGGCGGGCCCGGCATACACGTTGGCGCCGCGCATCAGCTCGGCAAAACTCGCTGGATTCCCGGACCGGTTGTGCATCACATGCAGCACGCTGGGGTAGAGCGGCGCGAGCGTCGTGGCACCTGCCCTCGGCCGCTCGGGCTCTTCGATGATCGCGAGGTCGATACGACCTTCGCTGACGGCCGCAAGGATAGCGGTCGGGTCTGCGGATTCCTCAATTGTGATCGAGATGCCGCTGGTCGCGAGCGTGCTTCGAACCGTCTCTGCGATCGACGGTGCTGGTTCCTCGGTCGTATGGGCGAGCGTCAGGTCACGGTCCTGCAGTTCGCAGCCCCCGGCGAGCACCAGGCAGGCCAGGGCGAGCGTCGCGCCGGCGCCGCGAGGAGCGGAAGCATTCACCGCGAGTCGTTCAGTAGTTCGAAGTTGTCGTTTGCCTGTTGGCGAAACGTCGGCGCGTCGGTGTTCCACAACGTGCGTCCGTTCGTGAAGCCGGTGACTTCGAAGAGCAGGAGTCGGTCATCTTCGATCTGGAAATTGGTGTAATCCGGGCAAACGACGCGGCCGAGCGCCAACGTCACAGCACAGAAGCCCGCGTAGGCCGGCACGTAGCGATCCGGGTCTTGGAGGAACGTCTCTAGGTTGGCCTCGTTCGCGAATCGGTACGTGGCGCCGTCGTGATCCGCCGAGTAGTCAGCAAGGCCGACGACCGGCCCGTCCGGCTGGCGGTAGCTGACGGGATCGAAGCCCCCAATCGCCACGCCATCATCGCGACACATGTTCCAGTCTACGCTGGCGTCCAGCGGAACACCGGACTGGCTCTTCGCCATCATTGGGGGCTCATCCTGCGCGATCGCGATCGACGTTGCGCAGACCATGAGCAACGTGCCGAGGGTGCAGAGACGGTTGTTGTTCGACGTCATTGTGTTCCCTGGAATTCGAGCAGTACGCAGAATAGCAAACTTCGTTCGGACGACTGGGCCGACGCCTCAGGACCCACCCGGCATATACCCACCCACGGCCTGTATCGGCGCCTGGGATCCTCGCTCCGCGACCCACGCAACCAGCGCCAGTTCATTGGTCGTCAACGAGAGCTCCGGCACCCTCGTGTCGGCCGTGAAGTGTTTCTCAGTGAGCTCCAGCGGCGTCGAGCGCATGCCGAGCGCGACGAAATCATGCGTGAGCGTCCTGCCACGGTTTTCACCGGCGCGGACCTGCGTCTCAAACCCCATCCCCAGCACGACGACGTAGAGGACCAGGTCCTCGTACTCCTCGCCCCACGGCGAGAAGGTCGCGGCGATGTCGCGGCCGTCGACCTGAACCGAAAGTTTGCCCGGGGTTGCCGGTTGCGACGCGATCGACCGGCCCTTGCGCCAGCCGAGCCAGGCCTGGCCATCGGCGAACACGCCGGGCGTGTACACGCCCCGCGCTGCTCCCTCAGCCGCGTACCGGCGCTGCCGGTCGCTGTAGCGGGAATTCGCGAATCGGTCTTTCCATCCGATGTAATCCCAGTAGTCAACGTGGAGCGCAACGGGCACGAAATCTTCGAAGAGACCTGGCTCCAACTTCAGGCTATTGAGCCAGCGCTCGGCAGGCGGGCAGCTGCTGCAGCCTTCCGACGTGTAGAGCTCAATCAGCGTCACCTGGTCGTCGCCGCTGGAGAATTCCACCGCGGCGGGTTCTGCCGAGACCGGGCTCGCACCGAGTGCGAGCAGGGCGAGAGCTGCGTATCGAATGCTGTCCATGTCACTACCGGAAAGTACTTCGTCAAAGAAATCGACCGGTCGTGACGGGGAATTGTTACAGGTTCAAGCCAAGGCGATCGCTTCGAAACCGTGGCACATCGCCGCGTCATTGCCTCGGCCATACCGCGTGATTTACCCGAGCGTACGGCCCTGCACGTACTCTGCGATGGTGTCGTAGACGAGCCGGATGCGTCGGCTCGTGTGAAGCTCGCGGTGCGTGACGAGCCAGGCCGGTACGTCGAACGGCGGCAGCGACGGCAGCACCTGCTCGAGCGCAGGCCGCGTCTCCGCGATGTCCTTGGTCATGACGCTCAGCCCGAGGCCTCGCTCCATAAGTGCCAATATCACGACGCCACTTGCGCTATACACCTTGAAATGGTCGCGTGTCACGGGAATTCCGATGCTGTTGAATAGCTCCACCAGCCGTGTCGGGCCTTCGAAGCCGATGAAATCGTAATTCGCGAGATCGGCGGGCGCCCTTGGCCTGCCCATTCGATCGAGATACTGCCGGGCTCCGTAGAAGTGACCCGTGGTTCCGCCGATGCGCTTGGCGATCAGATCGCCGTGCTCGGGCCGCGCGTGGCGGATCGCGATATCGGCCTCACGGCGAATCAGGTCCAGCGACTCGTTGGCCGGGATGATCTCGAGTTCGATGCCCGGTGCGCGTTCGCGCACGCGCTCGACGATCGGCGGCAGGTGCTGCATCGCGAACCCTTCGGTGGCGGTCACGCTTACGTGGCCGTCGATGAGTTCGGTGCGGCCCGTGGCCGCAAGCGACACGCGAGTGGCCGCATCGCCCATCGCGCGTACGTGCTCGAGCAGTGCCAGGCCCGACTCGGTGAGGTTCATCGAGCGGTGCCCGCGCTCGAATAGCGTAACGCCGAGGTCGGTCTCGAGACTGACTACCTGGCGGCTCAATGTCGGTTGTGTGTAGCCGAGCGCTCGCGCGGCGGCCGAGAGAGAGCCCTCCTCAGCCGTTGCGAGAAACGCCCGCACTTGGTTCCAGTCGAAGCTAATTGCCTGCCAGTTCATCATTTTTGCATACCAGATATCGAAAAATTGGGAATTCCTATTGGGTATTCGCATGGTTAGCATGCCACCTCAATTTGGAGGAACCAAGTCATGCCCCGCGCCGCAGTACTTTTCTTACCCGTTTTCAACCGTTGGTTCGGGTCGTCGCAATCGCACACAAAACAAGCGTCGGCATCGCCGGCAGGGAGTTGAACCTGTGAGTACCCTCACCATGAACAAACCGCACGCTGATGCTCGCTTCTGGGACCGCATCGCCGCGCGCTATGCGCGCAAGGCAGTACCCGATCAGGCGGCCTATGAGACCAAACTCGAGAAGACGGATAGCTTCCTGAAGCCCGATGATCGCGTGCTCGAGATCGGCTGCGGCACGGGCACCACGGCGCTGCACCACGCGCCCAGTGTCGCCCACGTCCTGGCCACGGACATTTCAGCGAAGATGATCGACATCGCGCGCGAGAAGGCGCGCGTGGGTGGCGTCGATAACGTGCGCTTCGAAGTCTCGAGTATCGACGACCTCGACGCTACGCCCGGGCAGTATGAGGTGATCCTTGCGCACAGCATCCTGCATCTCGTCGCCGATGTGCCGCGCACGCTGCGTCAGCTGCGCGGCATGCTCAAGCCGGGCGGACTGCTGATTTCGAACACGCAGTGCATCGGCGACAGTGCGGCCTGGCTTGACTGGGTCGCACCGCTCGGTCGCGCGCTGGGTGTGCTCCCGCGTGTCAACGTGTTTCGCGAGCGGGAGTTCCTGCAGTGGATTTGCGATTCGGGCTTCGACGTAGAAGAGGTCTGGCAGCCCAAGCCCAACTCGAGCCACTACATTGTCGCGAGGGCCGTCGATGCGTAACTCGCATAGACCCGTCAGGCAATCGACCAAGATACATTGGCTGTCTCCGTGAGGGTAAAGACCATGTTGTCGAAACGAGCCACAGAACGACTAACCGGTTTCCTGCTGGGAGCGAGCGTCTTCCTAATGCTCGCTCACATTGTTGTGGACGTGGCCCTTGGCCACGGGCGTGCATCTACCTTTCTGGTCCTGTTGTACGGTTTTCCGACGGCTCTCGCGGGCCCGGCCTTGTACATCACACTTCGCCGACACGAACCAACTCTTGCCATGTTCAGCGGGTTTTGCTTTGCGGGACATGGATTGCTCATTGTCCTGACAGCTGTGATCCTTCTAGTCGGACTCCAGTTCCCAGCTGAATTCGCACTATATGGCGCGGAATCGAGTTCTCTTGCCGGGATTGCAAGCCCGCTCGAGCTAACGATGGACAAAATCGGAAAGTCAGCCTACGCATTCCTGGGGCTCGGCCTGAGTCTGGTTGGCTTGTTGATTCTTATGAGTCGTGCCCTGCAACGTTGGATTGGGTGGCTGGGTTTCGCAGTCGGCATCTCTGGATTCTTAATGTGCCTAGCAGCGTTAGCGGACATATTCGCCCGTGATAAAACCGAAGTCCTGGTGGGGGTCGCCATTCTCGCGAACTTGGTCTTTATGTTGATTCTAGGTTTTCGTTTTGTTCTTCGTGACACGCAGGGTGAACGCGCTACTCTGCCGATACTGGAGAGGGCCGGGAGTAAGAGGCCCCGTAACGAGCCCGAAGGTCCTTTCCAACGATTTCAAGAATACGCGCGGTCTCTTCTTCGTTGTCTTTAAGATCGAGGGAATGCCTGCCGGAGAATCCTCGGAGCATCTGACCGCAAGCGCACTGTTCGATCCTTTTTGTGAATTTCCGCCATTGTCCGCAGCGTCCGTGCGTTCCACGTTCGCGCTGACATGTGCCGACGCCCGATGCGTCCAAAGGTACGTCAATCACTGATGTTGCGTCCTCAATAGACTCAAACGGAAAGTAAGCATATCCACACTCTTGATTCCGACACTGTCGAGCACTGAATTTGCTGACAAACGACTCCCC
>JAAUYD010164628.1_pt1 | contig 10831 bp, 14 predicted proteins | sample 7278101 | NCBI WGS metagenome assembly JAAUYD01 (sample SAMN14350128, study PRJNA611818) | marine sediment metagenome | isolation source: surface marine sediment (0.6m) | place: French Polynesia: Moorea | collected 2018-08
ATTACGGCAAGTTCTGAGGTATAAGGTCCCTAGAGTATCATAAAATCCCATGTCAGGGTTTAGCGAATCAACTTCCTGGCACCTAAAAACTTCGATAAAAAAAAACCAAAATCATACCAACACGCGGTCAACAGTATTCACAATCTTAACCAACGGAAAATAAAGATGACCATAGAATCAACCATTGAAGAGATGGCAACAGCGGCCAGAGAGGCAGCCAAAAGACTGATGCGGGTTTCCACCGATCAAAAAAACGGGGCGCTGCTGGCCATCGCAACAGGACTGGAAGAAGAAGCTGATTTTATCAAAACCGAAAATCAAAAGGATCTTGCCAGGGCTGAAGAAATGGGACTTACCAGCGCCATGTTGGATCGGCTGGCGATTAAAGACGCCACCATCACCGCCATGGTTGATGGACTCAAAGAGGTCGTGGGTTTAAATGATCCGATCGCCAGCATGGGCCCTAGCTGGATTCGGCCGAATGGGCTTCAAATAGCCCGCATGCGGATACCTCTGGGCGTCATCGGAATTATCTATGAATCTAGACCCAATGTGACCGTCGATGCAGCCGGATTATGCTTAAAAGCTGGAAATGCCGTCATTTTACGTGGTGGCTCGGAGGCTTTTCATTCAAATCAGGCATTGTCGTCTATCATTGACCGGGCGTTAAACAATGTCGGCATGCCGGAAAAATCCGTCCAGGTTGTGCCGGTTAGGGATCGTGAGGCAGTCTTGATGCTGCTAAAGCAGGAAGAATGTGTGGATCTCATCATTCCGCGGGGAGGCGAGGGATTGATCAGATTTGTGGTCGAAAACTCTAAAATCCCTGTATTAAAACATTATAAGGGAGTTTGTCATATATTCGTTGATGCAGTAGCCGATCTGGATATGGCGCAAGATATTTCCTTTAATGCCAAGGTCCAGCGTCCCGGGGTGTGCAACGCTATGGAGACCCTGCTGGTGCATCAGGCGGTGGCCGAACCTTTTTTGCCGCCCATGGCCAAACGATTTAGCGAAGCTGGGGTGGAGCTCAGAGGGTGTACCGAATCGTGCCGGATATTGCCGGATATTAAAAAAGCGCAAGAATCGGACTGGCCGGCCGAATATCTCGACCTGATTCTGGCCGTCAAGGTGGTTGAAAATATGGATGAAGCCGTCAGCCACGTGGCGAAATACTCGTCCAACCACACCGAGGCCATCGTGACCCGTGATTATGCACGCGCCAGACGTTTCGTTCGCGAAGTCGATTCTTCGGTAGTGCTGGTAAACGCCTCAACGCGGTTTAATGACGGCGGGCAGCTGGGCCTTGGCGCTGAAATCGGTATCAGCACCTCCAAACTTCATGCTTTCGGGCCCATGGGTGTGGAAGAATTGACGACCACAAAGTTTGTGGTGATGGGTGAGGGGCAAATTCGGGAATAGTACAATATGATAAGTCCCCCGGCTTGCTTGAGGTCTTCCGGTAGTGAATAATTATGAAATTAACAATCAAAATGACGAAAATTCAAAATCAGAAACGGATCCATATTTGGTGTGGGTTGAGTAGATATTAAGTCTGTTTCGAACAACTAATAATGATTAACAATTAACAGGGTGGTTATGCGTTTCGGACTCTTCGGCGGTACGTTCAACCCAGTTCATTTGGGACATCTTCGAGCGGCGTTGGAAGTAAAAGAGGGATTTGAGCTGGAAAAAATTTTTTTGATACCGGCCGCCCTTCCTCCCCATAAAATTCCCGGTGAGTTGGTGGATGCCTCGGATCGCCTTCAAATGCTCAATCTGGCGATTGATGGCACCGAGGGATTAAGTGTATCCGATGTCGAGCTGAAGCGCTCAGGCCCTTCATACACCATCGATACGGTCAACCATTTCAAACGCGAACTACCTGAAGGATCGAAAATTTTCCTGATTATGGGTTTGGATGCGTTCCTGGAGATCGATTCCTGGAAATCATACGAGGCGTTGCTGATGCAGATACCGATCATCGTTATGAACCGTCCGAAAACAGTCAGCACCTTAAGCGGATCTGGATGGGAGCTCATGGATGATTATTTAAAAACCGGAATAAGGGAAAACTACCAGTTTTCCAGGCCTAAATCCAGCTATCTGGCCGATGGCAAACAACCGATTCATATTTTTGAAGTAACCGCTCTGGACATTTCTTCAACCAGAATTCGCAACCTGATAAAAGGGGGCCGTTCGATCGGATATTTAGTGCCCCGCAAAGCGGCTGAATTCATCAACTCCAGAGGACTTTATTTATGACAGAAAAAACAGATCCGTCTCTGGATCTCTATATTAAGGCAGTCCAAGGCAGAAAAGCCACCAACGTGGTTGCACTTGATGTCGCTAATCTAACCTCCTATGCAGATGTTTTTATCATCTGCAGCGGCCGGTCAAATCGCCAGGTCAGTGCAATTGCGGATTTTATCAAAACGGATTTAAAAAAACATAAAATTAAGCCCTTAAGCGTTGAAGGCACCAAAGATGGTCACTGGGTGCTGCTGGACTACGGTCATGTAATCATTCATGTGTTTTATGAGCGGGTGCGAGAGTTCTATGACTTAGAAGGTCTGTGGAGCGATGCCAAGCGGATTAAGACACCTTCCTTGGGTAATGCTACCTCCTGACAGCCGAAATGCCCTTATTCGACAGACCGGACCTTTTGGAGAGTTTTGATTAATTTTATTGCAGAATCAGGTGGATACGCTTTTCCTGCAAGAATATCCGCCGGACTGTAGGTTGCATTGTAGTAGGCTTTGTTCAGCTCCTCTTGGGTGGCAATTCCGGCACCTTCTAAAGATAACCCGATGAATGCACCCTTTGTTTTGGAATATGAATATATGCCTCCGTTCAAAAAGATTTCTGTGGCGGCGGTGGCCTGGGCGCCCGCCGGACCGACTGCTGCAGCGATATCGGCACCGAGTTTAAACTTGGTTTTTAAAAAGGAATCCATGGTCTTCTTACCGAGGACGATTAAAATCAGATCTACGGATTGCCCACCAAGCTGCAGCCCAAGGCTCCCGGCTCCGATACTGATAAATGACGGACCGGACCATTGCCCGTTATTGTGTTTTAGAACAACCCCTTTACCGTAGGAGCCGCCGATCAATAAAGCGCCTTTGAACATGCCGGGTATGATCGCCAGGCCGGAACAACTTTTGATGAGATCCACCGGTATGGCCTTCTCCTTTGGGACGTTGAGAATCATCTCTTCGACCACGATACGGGATTTGTCCACAATGATATGGGATTTATCGACATTAAGATCCGGAGCCTTTTCCTGATCCGCAAAAGCCATTGAATTCATTCCGATTGCCACGATCATACCGGCTACCAGCAAAGCGATTAATTTTTTCATTGAATAAGTCTCCTATCCCGGCCCGGCCGGAACTAAATTAGGAATGGTAATTCCTCTTGTTGCAAGGTTAGCGTAAATGCTGAATAATTACCGAATGAGCCCTTGCTTGTCAATGTCGACTTTTGATAAACATGCTTGAGTCCTTGCTTTCTTTTCCAGAGCAGTCCAATATAGTAAACTTTTCCCAGAATTGACAGAGGAGTTCACCGTGGCCGATCCACTCAAACCATATAAAATGATCACTGATTTTGTCACCGGCAAAGAAGTGCCCAACATCGGGGCGGAAGAAAACAGGCAGGTTGTTGAACGGTATTTAATTGAGCAAAAAGGGTACTTGAGCGAAGATATCCAAATTGACGCTGACATCGAACTAAACATTGACGGTGAGGTTTACTGTTCCCAAATTGATCTGGTGGTAAGCACCGACGGCGGAAAGACCCGGTTTATGGCAATCCGGTGTGCAGCGGGCTCATTGGGATCGCGAGAAAGAGAAATTGTCGCCGCAGCCAGATTGCTGGATAGTTACCAGGTTCCCCTGTCTGTGGCTTCCGACGGTGAGACCGCCATTGTCCTGGACACTGTGTCCGGCAAAAAAATTGGAACGGGTATGGATGCCATTCCCTCTAAAAAAGAGGCCGTCGCAAAGCTAAAAGCCCTTGTGCTTCAACCTTTGCCGGAAGAGCGACTGAAAGGGGAGAAATTGATTTTCCGCACTTATGACAGTGAAAATGTGAACGTTCAAAGAAACCTGTAACGCGGTTCATCCGAAATGAAAATTATAATTTTCACAACTGGTGGTACAATCGACAAAATTTACTTCGATCAGAAATCCGAATATCATGTTGGAGATCCACAAGCGAACGGCGTATTGGAACGGGCGAATGTGGTCCTAGATTACGAGGTTGAATCTATTATTAGAAAAGATAGCCTTGATTTCACAGATGAAGACCGTGAGCTGATAAGGCAAAAAGTTGATTCGACACCATTGGAAAGAGTTGTTATCACCCACGGTACGGATACCATGGTCGATACCGCAAAGGTACTTGCAAATATTTCAGGCAAAACCATCGTAATGACAGGCTCGATGTATCCCGCCCAATTCAGAGACAGCGATGCGGTGTTTAATATCGGATGTGCCGTCACTGCGGTTCAGATTCTCGAAGCCGGTGTCTACATAGTGATGAACGGTCGCATTTTCAAACCAGACCACGTCCGCAAGAATGTAAAATTGAATAGATTTGAAGAGAAAATTATTTGACCTGGTGGTTCGGCAGACATCCAGGGCGAGCCCCTTTAACGGATCAGTGACCGCATATTTATTAACTGCTTTTTAAGACTGGTAGAGATCACCAGGTTTCTAAACCACCGCCGTTAGGTTTTATCAACCATGCACAATCGTAGAATTCTTCGGAAAAAAAATAAAGCAGCAAATCGTCTACCGGTTGACGCTTCTAAGCTCAATATGGGAAACACCTATGACTCTCCACCTGAATACTACTATGACATTGAGTTCACCTGCCAAGACTGTGGATCGATCGAGGTCTGGAAGGCATCCCAGCAAAAATGGTGGTACGAGGAGGCGGGCGGATACTTTTTCACCACTGCAATTCGCTGTCGAGCGTGTCGTGCGAAGGAACGAGCCCGCAAAGAAAATGCACGAAAAACCCATCTTGAAGGCATCCAAAAAAAACATGGGTCAATCCGCAATGGCTGAACCCGACCAGAAAAATAACCTTTTGTTTGGTTGAAAACACTGGATAGCGCTATATCTTCCCTTCGTGCCCCCCCAATTGTAGGAATGACGCCAAGTAATGATTTAAGACTTTTTACAAGACCATCAATATTCAGTTTTCAAAATAGGAGATCCGCAAATGCCACAATATTTTATTGTTTATTTAGGCGACGATCAGCCTTCGAGCCCGGAGGAAGGTAAGCAACATTTTTCAAAATATATGAATTGGTTATCTTCATTGGGCGACGCGGCTGTTAGTCCTGCTAATCCACTTAAGGATACGAGCACAGTACACTCTGATGGTACAGTTACGCCAGGAGGTACAACGTCCATGTCTGGATTCACTATTATTGAAGCCGATTCTATGGAGGCGGCACTTTCGATTGCAAAGGGCTGTCCCTTTCTCGATATCGGCGGTTCACTAGAGGTGTCGAAGTTAATGCCGATGCAGGACTGTAAATAAAACGGCTAAAGGCAGGGTGATGTGTGCACCCTGCCTCTATTGAACAAATCTCATCGACTAATCCGAAAAAGCAATATCCTCGGTATGTGCAAAAGAAATCGTGTTGTCAGTTACAGAGACTTCCTTTAATACCACTTTAACCGCGACGAAGTCCGAGGGATCTCCCGGTAAATTTTCCATGAAGGGAAATTTTTGAATCAACAGTCCAAAGGCCTTTTGTGCTTCTTCAGGATCTTCAATGATGGCTGCGGTCCCGGTTCCCTTGAAATACTTTAATTGCTGAAGGTCTTCCCATTGCGGGCAATCATGGTCGACGGCAATAGCAACATTCCCATTTTTTTGAATCTGCTCCACTTTTCTTGAATCCTTGCGGGTGACAAAATACAAGACATTGTCCCGATCCCCGGCCGCATAGTCAACCCCCCTCACACAGGGCATTCCATTGCCATCAATCGTCGCAATATGCACCAGGTTATGACTTTGAACGACTTCATTTAATGTTTCTGCTGCGCTCATGATAATTCCTCCTTTTTGGTTTTTTTGACAGTTAAAATTGGCCCCAATGACCAAAATTCACTCGTTTCAAATCGCAGTTGCGCCTGAGGTAGCGAATACAATTTAAATTTTCATCCCAATTGATTGGGGTGGCTTGTGAATTGAGATGTTCTTATGCAAGGTGTTAACAGACCGGTCTATTCTATTTCGATTAAAAAATATGGTGTTAGGTTCACTATTTCGGTCTGAGTCAGGATATTAAAATGTAATCGAAAATAAACCGCTGATGGTTTTCCAGCGGTTCCAGGCTTTTTTCAATCTTCATGTGCAGCAACGCCCCTTCCCAACTGGAAACGAGAAATTCGGCCGCTTGCTTTGCATCCAGTCGGGATGATATTTCTCCAGATTCCTGTCCCTCACAGATGATGCCGGCATACATGTCGACCATGGCGTCCATCGCCTCTTTAAGCTTGGCCTGAAAAGAAGGACTTAGATCTCCCATTTCTTGGGAAAGATTACCAATTGGGCAACCGTAAGCGCAATCTTTGGATCTAAAAAATTCAATGAACCGCTGGAGGATCCGACTGATTTTTTGAAGGGGCGAACAGGCGGCATCTTCCAGAATATCCCGGCATGACCCAGCGAAATACTGGTTAAAATGGTCAATGACCTGAAGCCCAAAGTCTTCCTTATTTTTGAAATAGTGATAAAACGAGCCCTTGGGTACACCGGCCGCGGTTAAAATTTCCTGGATGCCCGTATGGTTGAAACCTTTTAGGTGAATTATTTCCGCACCAGTCTCCAGGATTTTGGATTTGATGGTTTCTTTCATAAAGTGCCCGCCAAATGATCATTGTGTTGTTAATTTTAAGGAATAGACCAGTCGTCTATTCCTGTCAAGTGGTTTTTAGGATATCGTGCTAAACAAAGTATGGATATCGAAATCAAAAGCTATTGTTCGCTAAAATTTCATTTAATTTCGAATGGGTTTGAAAGATGATTCCGCCACAAATTTGCTTACATTCTGGTGTGCCGACCAGGTCGCCAGCAATATCCCTGCAACGTGTGCCGCTATATTTGGCCCCGATTTCCTCCTGGAACCAGTCGCCTAAATCCTGAAGCATTGGGAGCAATTTTTCGGATTCTTTTTCTTTATCAGAGCCCTTGCCTGCATACCAGCCAAGCAGACTCGCGGCTCCGGTCATAATGCCGCAAGTTTCCTGGAAAAAACCGCACCCATCCCCCAATCCAGACATGGCCCTGACCAATCCGGGATTCTCTTCGCCTTCCTGTCGCAGGGCCAGAATCATCAGAATTTGACTGCAATTATATTCTTTTTCAGCCAGCTCGATCATTTGCATCACAATTTCATCCGCTGTCAGCTGTTTTTTTTCCGCTTCCATCTTACTTTTCTCCTCTTATAGGAACATTTCAATAGTTGGAGTTGGTGCTATCTGAATTTTGTAGGTTGGGTTGAGTCTGCTACAAACCTTGTTGGGTTTCGTTGCACTCTCAACCCAACCTACATTTTGCCGGTGTTATTGCGAAATGCGAAACCCAACAACGGCCGAATTCCAAACCAATAGAATAAAATTATGCCACTAAGACATAAAGTTTTATTCAAAATTTCAAACTCGATTAGATCGGCCGTTTCTATTAGGGCTTCACAGCCTTTATATATGCTGAAACGACATAATCCCCGGCATTTTTGCTTTTACCCGGAACCCACTCCGAGATAAGCTCGCGGCTTTCATCCTTGGGGATGATTTCGATATTCTCAAAACCGGCTTCTTTCAGCATCCTTTCCGTATCATCGATCGTGGCCGCACCACCAACACAAGCCGATAACAGCGCCAGATCCTGCTGAATTTCCTCCGGCAGCGGGGCGGTCGCAACAACGTCGGAAATGGCCAATCGACCACCGGATTTGAGCACCCGAAAGGCATCATCATACACTCTTTGCTTGTCCGGGGAGAGATTAATGACGCAATTGGACATGATGATATCGGCAGTGTTATCAGCCACCGGCAGATGCTCGATTTCACCCAATCGAAATTCGACGGTCTTGGCATTGATTTTTTCAGCGTTCATTCTGGCTTTGCTGATCATATCCGGCGTCATGTCAACTCCGATGACCTTTCCGGAATCACCCACCTGCTTGGCCGCCAGAAAGCAGTCAAAACCGCCGCCGCTGCCCAGATCCACAACCGTTTCTCCGGTTGTTAACGAAGCCAGGGCAATCGGGTTGCCGCAACCCAACCCCATATTCGCTCCCTCGGGGACGCTATCAAGGTCTTCTTTAGAGTAACCCATCAATGTGGACAGTTTCTGCGAAGTGACTTCCGGACTGCCGCAGCAAGGGTCTGCCGAAGTATTTGCCGTGGAAGTACCAGACGGCCCGCAACAGGAGCTTTCGATACCTGTCAAAGAGGATAAGCCGGCACCCCGGGCGACATTACCATATCTATTACGAACCGTCTGTCGAATTTCTTCTTGATCTCTGGTTTTCATTTTTTTCTCCTTGGTATTAGAAAATGTTTAATATTTCGAAAACAATCGAACAGATTGGGTAAAAAAACTCTCATATCAGCTTTATAAGAAAAAGCCTTGCAGTTGAGCCATGGTTTCCGGGTCGATCCAACACTCGATTCTCTGGCCGCGTCGTTCCATACGAACAAGGCCTGCTTGGCGAAGTTCCTTCATATGATGTGAGATCGTGGAAGCCACAATGTTGAGGTCCTTACCAAGCTCTCCGACACAGGCGCATCCCTCCGTATCGGTATCGGCGCTGATGCTGGTCACCGTCCCCGGCTTGCAGCAGGTGACCAGCCGCATGAAAAGTCTCAACCGATTCGGATTTGAGAGAGCCTTGAAAATATCTGCAAATTTATCGATATTTTTACTTTGATTATTCGACATATGTCGAATATATATAACTTACGTCTCCCTCTGTCAAGATGTTTTTTTGCACCAATTAAACTAAGTTTTTCCGACCAAATTTGAATTGTCTGCGGCCATCAGCCGGTTTGAATTTAAACTACCCGCAGCAGCCACCCGTTGATTTCATAGTATCCGCCGGACACCCTTCAGATTTTTTGGGTTCCGATAATTGGGTCCCCGCCAGTGCATCAGCGGCTTCTTTCATAAGGGCCGCCGGTTTGTCCTTTACGAATTGACCGATTTCCACCGCTTTTCGGATATCATCTTCGGCCACACCGGCCTCTATCAGATCGGGAATTATCTTGTTCAGGCAGGGTTCACAGTTGGCCGCCATGGCGGCACCGGCCGCTATTAACATGGTTACTTCATAATCAATGATTGGGGTAGAATCCTGAGATGATTGCTCGTCCTTGATTTTAGATGCGTTAGTTAGGGTGTGCATGGCAATTCTCCTTTAATTTTAACAGTTTAAAAGCGTTAAGAAAGGTCCCAAAAAATCACTTATCCCAGCTTAAAATGATTTTCTTTTTCTCATACTCTTTTTCGTCTATTTGGCCAGTCGCATACTGTTTGTCGAGTATTTCCATTGCCGAATCGGATGAGCTGAAGACTTGGCTTTTTTTTCGACGGGCGCCAAAACAACATATACCATTGCCCTTTCGTCCTCTTACCATAAAGAAAAGGCAAAGCCCCATCATCAAACCTGGAATAAGCCACCAAAAAGAAAAATTGTAGAATCCGGCACCAAAAAACATATGTATCACCTCCTTTCACCCTCATAGACGGGATAGGGGATAAAAAGGATACAGCTTCAGTGATGTTTTTTTTATTGATGGTTCTTTTCCGGGAAATGAATGACAATGGGGGCCAATAGACCTGAAGCGATGCAGATTTAATTTCAAGTCTTAGGGTGTTTGGAATAAACCAGTTGGTGTGTCATTATTATTATAAGAAGCATTGCAATACTGCCGATAGCGGAACGTTATTCTGCCAAACGCTCAAGCAGGAAACGACTCATTTTAGGACAAACCAGAGATGGGGTTTGCAGCAAGAAACGTTCGGAGGGATGATAATCAGCGGCCACCAGCAAAGGTGGTCCCGGCCCCTTCCAGGGGCAAACCTCATACCCCAAGCTCTGCTGGTGGTCGCTGATTGTGGGGCACCGGTTCAATCAATCCACTGGCAAGATGATTACCTTAACAGACGATTTATATCACTTCCAAGGCCTGTTCGATTTCATCTCTGACCGGACTATTTTCCCGAGATCGCTGACCTTCCAGAGCCGTTCTGGCCCGGCTGCCACCCAGACGGCCCAATGACCAGGCACTCATGCCGCGCACCATCTCGGAAGGGCTATTATTGAGGGATCGGGACAGAAGAGACACATTGTCCGGGTCACCCTGGTTACCCAGCGCACGAGCAGCGTTCATTTGCCATTTGGCGAGGTTTTTCCGAGAAATGTAAAACGCCAGCGGCCAGACCCTGTTTACATAATGGTCATCGTCCATCGTCAGCAATGTGCCCAGCGAAAAATCTTGAGCCCGCTGCAGCAGGGTTTCGTTGGGCGGCAAATCCTGGTTCAGCCAGGGTTGATTCCGGGGGCAGACTTCCTGGCAGCGGTCGCAGCCATAAACCCAGGTCCCCATCGGCTCTCTCAGTTCAAGGGGTGTTATACCATTGGAATAATAGGAATTGTATGCGATACACCGCAGGGGATCCATCTTTTTGGGTGCATACAGGGCACCGGTTGGGCAAGCGGCGATGCAAGCATTTTTACACCATTTGGGACAGTTCAGCTCAATACTCGGTTCGTCCGGCTCAATATCCACGTCCAAAAGAA
>JAAUYD010280654.1_pt1 | contig 10831 bp, 4 predicted proteins | sample 7278101 | NCBI WGS metagenome assembly JAAUYD01 (sample SAMN14350128, study PRJNA611818) | marine sediment metagenome | isolation source: surface marine sediment (0.6m) | place: French Polynesia: Moorea | collected 2018-08
CTAACAATAGGAACTTTTTGTTCTGTTGGGTTTAGAGGAACTCGCGGTTTATTTTCGGTCCCTATGTCATCACTAATGAAATCACGTATCTCTTGTTCTCTTAACAATTCTTGTACATACTTTGCTTCTTTATTTCTTTTTTGGGAAATAAGTAATTCTGCTAATTGGCGATAAATATCAGACCTTTTAACGCCCTTAAAACTAAATTTACCTCCTAAAAAAGAGGCTTGCAATTCTGGTGGTAAGCCTTCAATACTCCGTCGGATTATTTCAATACCATTGACAGCTTTTTTATAGTAAGTAATAGCAATATTGGGTTGATTTAAGTCACGGTAAATTTGACCCAAACCCCCGTATATACCAGCATTAGCACCGGCAATTTGTTCATCTATTTGAATTGCTAATGCTTGCTGATATGCAGTTATGGCTTGTTGTTTTCTACCAAATTGGAAATGTATACTACCAATAATAGTCAGTGCTGACTTTTCCCAAATCGGATTTTCTACTTTTCTTGCAAACTCTAAATAACTTTTGACATTCTCCATAGCTTGGCGATCTTGACCTAACTCACCATAACCAATACTCAGAATTAGATTACTAAGTTTTTCCAGCACAGGTACTTTAATCTCACGGGAAATTACTAACGCTTTTTGAGCAAATTCCACAGTTTTTTGTGCTTCTCCTTCAGCAAAATGAGTAGTCGCTAAACTCAATAAAATTATACCTTCACCCCGGCGATTTTTCAGTTGTATTGTTGTTGCAAGTGCTTTTTGGTAATACTCACGGCTTTTTTGGTATTCACCCAATTCAGTGTAAATAATGCCGATATTTATTAGGGAATGTAGCATTAAAGGTGGACTTTTGATATCTTCAGAAATTTTTAAACTTTGTTGCGTCAATTCCAGGGCTTTCTGATAATTTTTTTGTGATTGGTAAATACTACCAAGCTTATCTAGTCCGTAAGATTCGAGAGCAGAACTTTTGATTGTCTTGGCAATTTTTAATCCTTGCTTGACCAAATTTTTTCCTTTAGTATAGTCACCAATATTTGTATAAGCATTACCTAAATTAATCAGTAAATATCCTTCTTTTTCACGATTATTTATTTTTTGTGCCAATGTTATCGCTGGTTCTGCAACTGTAATGACTTTGTTAAATTCTCCCAATGCTGTATAGGCTTTACTCATTAAATTTGTTGCCAGTACTTCTCCTGTAAAATTTTTTGTGTTTCGGGCTATATTAAGGACATTTTGCAATAATTTAATTGCTTTTTCGTGTTCTCCCTGTTTAATATATACGTCTGCTAAGTTAGCTAAAGCTAGCTGTTCGATTTGGAAGCTTTTTGTTTGACGTGCAATAGACAAAGCTTGCTTTGCATTCTCAACAGCTTTAGTTGTATTTCCTAAAGAGGTGTAAATCTCACTTAGATTAACTAGTGTAAATATTTCACCGGGAAGATTTCGGGTTTGACGTAATATTGCTAAATTCTTCTGTGCCAATTCTAGTGCTTTTTGATAATCACCCTGCTGTTTGTAAATAACAACAAATAGTTTCAAAGCATCCCCTTCTATTTTGGGATTCTGTAAATCTTTACCAATTTTTAAAATTTGACTTGCTAATTCCAAGGCTTGAGTATGATTTCCTTGTTTGGTGTAAATCTCACTCAATTCCTCTAAAGCCTTTACTTCTAATTTATGTGTTTTGATTTGTCTCGCAATGCTTAAGACTTGTTCAGTAGCTTTAATAGCTTTTGGGAAATTGTTGAAACCATTTCTATATAAAAAAGCCAAATACAGCAAATTATCTGCTTCTAGCTCTGGTTTGCGGAGGTTTTGGGCTTTTTTAACTGATTGTTGTGCAAAGTCGATGGCTTTGTTATATTCACCGAGCTCCTTATAACTACGACTCAACCCTTGCAGTCCGTAAAGCTCAAATTGCAAGACACTGTCTTGTAAAGTTGGATGTATTTTCTCAATTTCAATTGTTCGCAATATAGCTAAACCTTGGTGATAGGTATCAACTGCTTTTTGATTTTCTCCTAATACATGATAATGACTTCCTAAAACTATTAAACTATTTGCCTGATTATATTTATCATGTTGTTGTTCTGCAATTTCTACTTGTCTGATTCTAATGTCAATATTTTTGCGAAACTTACCTTGATTGTTGTAAATCGAAGCAAGTATTGACAAAGCGGTTGATTCTACTTGTAAATCTTTGATTTCATTAGCAATACTCAATACTTTCTCAAGTAATGTGATTGCTTTTTCATAATCTTTGAAAAAAATATAAGCTGTCCCTAGTACTGTTAAAGCAGAAGCTTCTATTTTTCGATTTTTCAGTTCACTTGCAAGAGTTAAAGTTTCTTGTCCTAACTCAATTATCCGATTATATTCTACTTTGGCTTGAGCATATAATCCTTTATTAGCTAAATTTCGTGCTTTTAAGTCATACTGTAAAATTAATGCATTTAGGCTATTAATTTGGGCAGGTTTATTATCAATTTCTCTTTGAATAGCTAATGCTTGTTGATATAGCTCAATCGAGCGTTCTTGATTATCATAAGCACCTGCCATAATAAATAGATTATTAGCTTCTTGTAGCTTATCATTTATTTCTCGAGTGATAGTTAACGCTTGTTGCAAAATTTTTATAGCTTTCTCATTTTTGCCCTGATAATAATAAGCATTTCCTATCATTCTGAGATAAATATGTTCCAGTTCTCTGTTGTTTATTTTTCGTGCGACTAGTAATGCTTGTTGGTAAAATACAATTGAATTATCATATTGTTTTTGACTCAAGTAAGCATATCCTATAGCACCAATATTTACAACTTCTAATAGTTGCATTTGCGCTTCTCGAATCATGGGTAATGCTTGCTGATAAAATTCAATCGCTTGCTTATATTTTTCCTGATTAGAGTACAATTCACCTATTAACAATAAAGTTCTACCCTCAACTGCATGGTTACCAATTTCTCTATTTGCAACTAAAGCTTTTTTATACCATTCTAAAGCACGAGAATAGTCTTTTTTGTTACTATAAACTACCCCTATTCTGAGCAGTATGATTCCAATTTGGAATTTATCACCTACTTCTTTTTGTATTGCTAATGCCTGCTGCAAGTTTTCTAATGCTTGGGAATATTTATTAAATCCAGAATTGTAAACATTCCCAATGTTACTCAGAGTTTTACCTTCTCCAATTCGATCTTTTAATTCTTTACGAATCACTAAAGCTTGTTGGAAAAATTCCAAAGCTTTTTCATATTGCTGTTTACCATAGTAAGCCAAGCCAAGGTTATCTAGGGCTTCTCCTTCCCCTGCTTTATCTTTAAGTTCCTTACGAATAGCTAAAGCTTGTTGCAATACTTCTAAAGCTTTATCGTTTTTTTGTGACCAGTAATAAAGTTCTCCCATATTATTGAGGGTTTGGGCAATTCCAGCTTTATCTTTAAGTTGTCGGCGTATTTCTAACACTTGCTCATAGGTTTTTAGTGCTTGGGGGTATTTACCACGACGATACTGTTTTATAGCTTGTTGAAATAGCTTATCGACTTCGGTTTTGGGAGCAACATTTGTGGGTTTTTGTGCAGAAATAGATAAGTAAGAGAAATTATTGTGTCTGTATGAGGGAATTACTAAGGAGAGGATGAGGCTAACGGTTATCAGGGTGAGGTATTTGAGACGATAGTTCATAATTAAAACTTTGCTGACTTATAAATTACTAAGGGTTTATAAATTAATTAATTGTTGGCGTTACTAATTTTTAGGTATAGAGAAGCAAGCTTTACAACATGACCACAAAGTCATAATTATGACATTATGGTTACAGTGCGTTAACGCTTCTCTACAAGACTTTGAAAATGACGCAAAATCATTCTTGGGCTAATGTTAGCCATCTCTGGAGAATTTAATTATTTCTTCACAGACTTAACTGCTGCATCGGCGTTAATTATTCCACTACCAAAGAATAATTGTTTCTCGGTGATAGAAGAAGGTATTAGACCTTTACGAACTAAAGTACGATATTGTTTCTTTTCTTTCTCAGAAATCTTCAAATTATCGTAACTTGCAGTAGATTTGAGGATTTTAACTAATTGTTCGCGACTCAAATTTCTACCAGTTTCTTCACCTTTCATTAACGCAACTACCCCCGCAACCGCAGGAGAAGAGAAAGAAGTACCTTGCATCCACCAGTATTTTCCTCTGAAATCAATTGTAGGAGACCAACGTGATTTAGGATTGGCTAAACCCCACCAGAATGTATCCATCCAAGTCCCTCCCGTAGTTGCAATTCCACCCAACCATCCGACTGATGTTTTCAAATCTCCACCGGGTGCAACTACATCTAATTTCTTACCGTAGTTACTATAATATGCGCGATCGCCAAACAAATTACTCGCACCAACAGATAACACTCCACTATATCCCGAAGGATAAGCAACTGTAGCATAATTCTCATTACCGGAAGATGCAACTATGACTAATTTGGGATTTTGTTGTAGTATTTGTGATAATGCAAATTCTTCTACATCTGTTGGTAGCATTTTACCCAAACTCAAATTAATTACATCAGCGCCACGATTAGCTGCATAACCAACAGCTTCAATGTATGAAGAAGGAGAAATACTTCCATTTAATCCAAACACCCGCACCGGTAAAATCTTGGCCTTGGGTGCGACTCCCCATATACCTTGAGCATTTTGAGTCTGAGCATTTTGACCTTGAGAATATTCAGGTTTCGCAGCGATCACACCACTAACCAAGGTTCCATGAAATTCACCACCTACTTCATTACGAATTATCCGACGTAACTGTCGAGCCAATTTTTTTTCTGAAGTTGTGAATTGTATTCGCTGTCGTCTCCTTGGTGTCAAGTATAGTTTGATTAATTCCCTGTCAGATAACTTGAAAGTATCGTGTAATTTCCTTTTTAAAATATTGAGTTCTAAAAGGCTCATACGGGTATCGGAATCCCCAATTTCACAAGGATTTTTACTAGTACTGGGCTTGGAAAAATCCCATCCATATTCTTCCCCAGGACATTTATCGATAGCCTCTACTTTGTATAAATTATTTCGCAAGTCGGGATGATTCCATTGAATAAGACTGTCGATGACTGCAACAACTACACCTTTTCCACCATTACTATTTTTCCAAGCTTCGGTAACGTGCAAGTCGGTACGAGGGGATGTTGATTTTGATTGTTGATTTGTTGCAATTTTTTGCTGGAGACATTTTTGCAGAGACTCAAAACTATTAATTTTCTGTTGCAAACATTCTTTGAGGGGAGTACTATTTAAATGCCACTGCAAACCTAAGTAATCTGTTGCTGAATTACTACCTCGAGTTGCAACCTCTGTAGATTTTTTGTTGCTTGACCCAAGATTTAAAATCTGAGAATCTAAATTCTGAGAATTTTCTTGAGTGATATTGATATGGTTAGAAACAGACTGTAGGAAATTAGGGACAGCAGAATTAACACCTTTAATTTGATTGAGTTGATTGGCTACATTTAATATAGTCGTATCGGAAACTGTTGTCGATTTAACAATATAAAGATTGGGGAAGAAGCGTAGGGGGCGAATAATTTCTAAGTTATTTTGTTTGAGAATGGATTCTTTGTGGCTGTCAGAAAGATCTGATTTTAAGTTAAGGACAATTTGGTTCGGTAAAATAATTGTATCTTGACTGTTAGCACGGCTTAATACTGGTAAAGCAGACTTGACATAACTTTGATTTTGAATTTTATTCTTAATAAAATCAGCGCGACTACTAGGTAAAGTGACAACGGCGTAATTTTCACCTAAGGGTTTAACTTGTACCTGAGATTTAGCCGCGCCTCCACGAGTACGAGTACCTGTTGGTGTTTGTAAATCTTTTTGCAGTTGGAGATAAAGAGGATTAAGACTTGCACCACGAGTGCGAGTTTTAGGTAAAGCTTGAAATTCAACAGCAATAGTGTCCTTTTGCTGAGTTAAAGGAATGCGCTGTCCTTTATAAATATAAAATAATTGGTTATTGTTTGATTCTGCTGTTTGAGCAGAGACAATTGTATTAGATCTATAATGATTAACTGCAAATGGAAAGATATTTGTTAATGCCAAAATACTACTAGTGAGAATAATTTTGGATACAGTGGATTTGTGATTCATAATTGATTAGTTTTTATTGAATAACAAGTTATGGGATTGGGACTTACACTTTCTTTAATGGAAGAACAAAGGTTTTAAGGTTTTTGCTCCTCTCAAAAAGTAGAGCTTGAGTAAGTTCTGGGTATATTGGTAGCGAGTGAGTGAATATTCTTTCCTCGCTGATTTATCTATAATTCTCAGTGATGAAGGGGGTATGCAGTTTTTTGGTGCAAGAAATAAACTTGATGTCTCTAAAAATTTCTTATACGATTGGTGATTGGTTTGAATATACATAGACGTACCGTAACGCTAGGGTGTTGACTTTGGGTGTTTTGAGATAACCACTAGAATTTGAATTTATAGCTAACGACAAACCTTAATTTGAGCCATTTTTGAAAAAAGCCTACACCTGTCAGTCCTCTCTTCCTAACGAGAAATATAGAACCCATTTGGTATCTTTACAAAAGAAGTATAATTAGGGAAAAATGTCTTATTCAAGCAGTTTGACAGATAAGGAGTAGGAAATTATTGAACCTCTCTTACCTAAAAAGAAAAGAACTAAACCCCCAACCTGGAGTAAAAGAGAAATCCGCTTATGGAGTTTTATATCAACTCAAAAATGGTTGTAACTGGTCTGATTTACCCTCTTGTTTTACCTCCCTACTCAACAGTATTTTGGCATTACAAACAGTGGCGGACAGAAGGAATAATAGAAAGAATCAGGGATACTTTGCATGAGCAAGTGCGCCAGCAGGTTAAAAAAAACCCAAATGGACAACCTTAATCATAATTGACTCACAAGCGGTAAAAAATACTTGTAATGCCAGTGTGGAGTCGAAAGGGTTTTGTTTTTACAAATCTACGAATGGAATCAAGAGGCCTAAACGCGGTAGATACATTAGGGTTTCCTTTTTTTGTTCACTGCACCAAAGCAAATGTATCTGATGACAAAGGATTAATCGAAATGTTGTCAGACAATATCGATTATTTCAAGTCCAAACCACTCAACATTCCCAAAATCACTATCCTTCTTGATAATGGATATCATCCCGAAAAATTAGAGGAAGAATTGAAAAAAATTTATCCCCAAATAATGACCAAGGTTAGATTTGAGCTATCACCAAAACCGTCCAAAGCTGAAAAAGAAAAAGAAGGAAAGATGGGTTTTATTCCAGTAAAGGCGAGGTGGGTCATAGAAAGAAGCAATTCTTGGATGGAGAGATGTAAAAGTTTGGTCAAAAATTTTGAAAGAACTCTTGATCATTCAATCGCCAAAGTAAATCTTTGTTTTATAAGACTGATGCTTAAAAGACTGGCGACTGCTACCAATTAAAAAGATCCCAAATGGGTTCTATAAATGCTAATTAAAAAATCACTCCGCTTCCCCAATCAAAGTAAAAGCAGCCCAATCACGGGGATCTGGATGTTTTTTCATCGTGGTTAACATCGCCTGTCGTAACGCCTGAGCTTTATCCGGATTTTTGTTGAGATTTTGATAAAATTCAGTCATTAATGATGCTGTGGGTGAATCTGGTACAGACCACAGTGAAACTAGAACGCTGGGAACCCCCGCACTAATCAAGGAACGGGATAAACCAATTACACCATCCCCAGTAATGCGTCCACGTCCGGTGTCACAAGCACTTAATACGACTAATTCGGCTTTAAGTTTTAAATCGAGAATTTCTCCCGCAGTTAGTAAACCATCACTTTTTTCATTTCCTTTATTAATGGGTGATGCTGCAAGAGCTATTCCACTATTTAAACCTTGAACATCATCAAATATACCGTGGGTTGCCAAATGAATAAATCGTGCTTGGGGTAAACGTTGAGTTACTTCCATTTCTGTGGCTTGATTACCGATGAGGGCTTGAGTTTTGAATAACTTAGCAATTGCTTTTGCTTCTTCCTCAGCCGCAGGTAAGGGTGTTAATTGTTGTGGTGCTTTGCCGACTTTTGGTGGTATTTGTGGCATGGTGGGATTGCCGACAATTAACATATTCTGTGGGGAAGAGGTGCTACGGTTGATTTTTAGACGTTGTCTCTGTTTGCGGGTTAAGTCTAAAACTTGAATTGATGGAGATGTAAGAATAGTATGTTTTTCTATCAGATATTTACCATCTGTATCTTGGAGTGCGGGGAAGGGAATCAAGAATAAACTATCTTGGGGAATGAAAATAACTCTATCGTTAGGATTTTTGGGTAATAAGTCTGCGATCGGGTCGATCAAAATTTCGTGTAGACGCTTTAGTTTGTTAGTTGCTTTGGGTGCATTGGGGTTGTAAGATACATCAATTCCGCGAAAAGCTGCACCTCTAGCACCAATAGATTGACGACTGATGGTTACGAATTGACGTAATGTTGTATTTTCTTTTTGCCACAATGGTTTGAGGTCAGCTTTACGAAATGTAATTTCACCTGTGGGTTTGATGACCCAAATGTATAATTCTGATTCTTTAGTTTGTTGCTTATCTGCAACTTTGAATTCATCATAAATAATTGAATATTGGACAAAAGTGGCGTTTTGTGATTTGGCAATTTGTTTAATCTGGTTAACTGTAGGTGGTGAGGGAGATTTATCCAACTGTTTGTTATTAGTATATAAACGGGATGCTAGTGATTCTACAAAAGCCCTAGCGCGTCCCCGCTCGGATATTTCTAAAGCAGCATCAGTTTTATTTTGGGCGATATAGACTTGTTGTAAAGTCAGATAGATTCCTGTTTGGGTATCGAAAAATGAAACCTTCTCATTATCCTTTAATTCTGAATTCCGGAGAGATTCTTTAACTTTGATACTTTCCATTAGAGTATTTTCAGCTAAAGTGAGTTTTTCTTGTTTGTAGTAAGTAAATCCTAAATTATGTAGGGCACCACCTTCACCGGCTTTGTCACCGATTTGTTTGGCGATTGCTAAATCTTGTTGGTAGTACTCAATGGCTTTGGGGTAGTCCCCTAATAAATCGTAGGCAACACCAAGATTTCCCAGTGCATTACCCTCACTTTCACGGTCTTTTATTTCTCGTGCGATCGCCAACCATTTTTGTTGGTAATTAATAGCTTTAGAGTAGTCTCCCAAGTTCTTGTAGGCAATACCGAGATTTCCCAATGCTTTACCCTCACTTTGACGGTCTTTTATTTCTCGTGCGATCGCCAACCATTTTTGTTGGTACTCAATGACTTTGGGGTAGTATCTTAAGGAATTGTAGACTATACCTAGATTTCCTAGTGATTTACCCTCACTTTCACGGTCTTTTATTTCTCGTGCTATTACCAAGACTTTTTGATAGTACTCAATGGCTTTGGGGTATTCTCCCAAGGAATGGTAGACAAGACCTAGATTTCCCAGTGATTGACCCTCACCTTGACGGTCTTTTATTTCTCGCGCAATCGCCAACCTTTTTTGTTGATAATCAATGGATTTGAGATACTCTCCCAAGGAATGGTAGACGAGACCCAGATTTCCCAGTGCAGCACCCTCACCTTGACGGTCTTTTATTTCTCGTGCAATTGCTAAATCTTTTTGGTGGTACTCAATGGATTTGAGATATTCTCCCAAGGAATGGTAGACGAGACCCAGATTTCCCAGTGATTGACCCTCACCTAAACGGTCTTTTATTTGCCGTGCAATTGCCAAGCTTTTTTGTTGGTAATCAATGGCTTTGGAGTATTCTCCTAAAGAACCATAGGCACTACCTATACTTCCGAGTGCAGCACCCTCACCTTGACGGTCTTTTATTTCTCGTGCGATTGCCAAGCTTTTTTTGTGGTAATCAATTGCTTTGGAGTATTGTCCTAAGGAACGATAGGCACCACCTATACCTCCGAGTGCTTTACTCTCACTTTGACGGTCTTTGATTTCTCGTGCAATTGCCAAGCTTTTTTGGTGGTAATCAATGGCTTTGGGATAGTTTCCCAAGTTACCGTATGCAAAACCAAGATTTCCCAGTGCTTTACTCTCACTTTGAAGATCTTTTATTTCTAGTGCGATTGCCAACCATTGTTGTGAGTATTCAATGGCTTTGGAGTAGTTTCCCAAGCCAATGTAGGCAGTTCCGAGATTTCCCAGTGAATTACCCTCACCTAAACGGTCTTTTATTTCTCGTTTAATTGCCAAGCTTTGTTGATGGTACTCAATTGCTTTGGGGTAGTTTCCCAAGGAATCGTAGACAATACCAAGATTTCCCAGTGAACGACTCTCACCTAAACGGTCTTTTATTTCGCGATATATTTGTAGTGCTTGTTCCCAAGATTTCAAAGCGGCTGGGAATTGACTGGTTTGTAACTGTTGTATACCCTGGTTGAATAACCTGCCTGCTTCTGCCTTCCGTGCTTCCGTACTCTGCGCTAAAACCTGCTGTGTTGGTAATATCCCTGGTAAAACCACGGCAGATTGTAAACTTGTGGTGATGATAGTTGTGACAGCGATGAACACAAATCGTTTGTAATCCATGATGATAAGTAGATGCTAAGTAATTAAAACTAACTGTTTTTATATATCTCTCATGGCTGATGAACCTATGCAGGTAATAGTGTTCTGTCCCATTAATTTTGATTGATTTGTGTAGTGCTAGTTGGAAAGCTCTCTACCCGCATTTCTCACAAACTGATTTGAGAAGCTGATTTGAAAGTTGAAAACTTAGGTTTTTAAAAATAAGAAAAAATTTGAACAGTAAACCTAGCTAAATTTGGTTAAAG
>JAAUYD010256289.1_pt1 | contig 10827 bp, 10 predicted proteins | sample 7278101 | NCBI WGS metagenome assembly JAAUYD01 (sample SAMN14350128, study PRJNA611818) | marine sediment metagenome | isolation source: surface marine sediment (0.6m) | place: French Polynesia: Moorea | collected 2018-08
GGCTTTGAGGCTTTTTCCTTCTTGTTTTTTGTCTAAGTCCCGCTAAGAGCGACTTGCAGATAAACATCGGCAAAACATCACAATTGAGAAATCAAAAAAAATAATACAAAATCAGGTAAAATCACCTGATTTGTTTGATATACTTAGAAGTATGTAAATAAAAATACTGTAAATGCTGTATATATTAAAATAAAAAAAATTATCAGCATTTAGATTCAGGGTGCAAAAAATACAAATAATATACTTAAGTGTTGAGTGATTAATCAGTGCAAAAGCGTCTGTCAATAATCATTCATAGTATTTTTACTCTTGAGAATACTGAGTAGTAAAAGTATTTAATTATACTAAATATAATCAGGGAACAGCATTGCAAATTTTAATACATATTCATGTGCTTATGGTGTATGAAACCACTGTTTTCAAGTGGCCCAATGTAGGTTACTCAAAGCAGTTTATTTAATACCTATAGGAGAAAATTACGGTGACTATAGAAGAAGCTTTAGTATTATTAGATAAATTATTTCTCAACAAGCCTTTAACAGACTTACAAGAAATCGTTTTCCGCGAATCTTGGCAGGGAAAAACCTATGCAGAAATTGCTGAGAATGAGGGTTATGATGACGACTATATCAGGGATGTAGGCTTTAGGTTATGGCATAACCTCTCAGATGCATTGGGAGAAAAGGTAACTAAAAGCAATTTCCAATCAGTGTTAAGGCGTTATTACCAATCTCAGGAAAGCATTCAATCTAAGCAGAACATAATTACAAACAGTCAAGAAGATGAATTTATTTGTCCAATTCTAGATTCCTGCCCCCATACACTACAGTACACACACAAGACTTCAACTTTCAAAGATAATACCAAACCTCACCAACACTGGGGCGAGGCGGTTGATGTCTCGTTTTTTTATGGGCGCAGGGAAGAGTTAACCACCTTGAAGGAATGGATTGTTAAGTCAGGTTGTCACCTAGTTGCTATTTTAGGGATGCAAGGAGTGGGTAAAACTTGTCTATCTGTGAAATTGGCCCAGGAAATTCAAGGGGAGTTTGATTATTTTATCTGGCGATCGCTCCACGAACAACCCCCCCTGAATCAACTGCTTACCACCACTATTGATTTTCTCTCCCAGTCAGCACAAATCAACCTACCAGAAACCACAAGCGGTAAAATTTCCCTGTTAATCAAATATCTGCGTCAACATCGCTGCTTGTTAATCTTCGATGGTTTTGAGGCTTTATTCAAAAGCGGAGAAAAAGCTGGAACCTATCTTCCTGGTTACGAAGAATATGGGGAACTGCTACAAAAAATAGCAAACTTACAGCATCAAAGCTGCTTGCTAGTAATTTCACAGGAAAAGCCAGCAATAATTGCTACTTTAGAAGGTGAGTTTTTACCAGTGCGAACGCTCCTGTTAAAGGGATTACAACCAACCGCAGCCCAAAAACTATTGAATGCAAAAGGACTTGTGGGTTCTACGGATGAAGTAAGTAAATTAATTGCCTGTTACCAGGGTAATCCTTTAGCATTGAAAATAGTTGCTAGTGCCATTTTAGAATTATTTGATGGTGATATTTCTGCATTTATCCAGCAAGGGACGATGGTTTTTAATGGCATTCAAAAAATTTTAGCGCAGCAAATTAACCGTCTTTCATCCATAGAAGCACGAATTATATATTCCTTATCACTTCACCAAAATTATGTTTCCCTAGCACAGTTAGAAGCAGATATGGAGAATGAAGAAATAGCACCAGCACAATTATTGGAGGCTTTGGAATCCCTAACATGGCGTTGTTTAATTGAAAGCCATACCGCAGGTTTGAGTCTACAACCTTGGGTGAGGGAATATGCGATCGAACAGTTTCCAAATAGTTACACTACAGTAGTTTGTAGAGTTCATTGAGAGGCGTTGCTGAATCCAGGTATGAATTTATTTCACGCAGAGGCGCATTAGACACCGAAGGTGGCTTCTTGAAGGGTAGACGCAGAGAGTAGGAGTGAGAAATAATATCATGTTCGGTTAAATAGTTGTCATAAAAGCTCACGCATTAGACGCAACAGCGGCTTTCGGCAGGATAGGCGCATTAGACACCGAAGGTGGCTTTCCGCAGGATAGACGCAAAGAAACAAAGAAGTTTTTATTGTAACTAATTAAGCGAACCTGATATAACTCATTTTTTAATTTCATACTTCAAATCAGCAACGCCCATTGAGAAGCTATTCTGCAAACATCTCAACTAAGGTATCGAGAACAACCCTTTGCTCATCAGGGCTGATTTGACCAAGATGTTTGACTAATCGAGTTTTGTCAACTGTACGGATTTGATCGAGAATAATTTGCCCATCTTTGTCCTGAAATTGACAAGGGACACGTGTGGGATAGCCTTGACCCTTTGTAGTCATTGGAGCAACGATGATGGTAGCAATATGGTGGTTCATCTCATCTGGTGAAATCACGACACAGGGTCGCGTTTTCTGAATTTCGCTACCAATTGTGGGATCGAGATTAACTAGGAAAACATCGAACCGTTTTATTACCATTCCCATTCAATTTGATCCCAGTTTGTAGTACTGACATCATCTAGCAAAACATCATCATTTCTCTGTGCCATTTTTGCAAAAGCTTCGTCCCATCCAACGCGCAATTGCGGTGCTGCACGAACAATCAGGCGATCATCTTGCACCTCAATCTCAACCTCTGTATGAATCCCGCTTTGCTCCAAAAGGGGTTTGGGAATACGAATGCCTTGGGAGTTGCCAATTCTAACAATTCTAGTTCTAATTGCTGCACTCATAGGTAACTTATCAGAAATAGTAGTATTTACATTGTAATTACATAGCTAGGATATAGTCAAGAAGGTGAGTTGAATACTTTTCTACCGATGCAATTCTTCCAAACCTTCCTACAGTTCAGGTATGGGTTCATCAAAATTCAGGTGCAATCGCAGGTTCAAGCCTTTTTTTATAATTCACCAGATTGATGACCGATGATTTTATGGCAATATGGGTTTGGTAATTTGAGCCAGTTAAATAAGATTCTTAACTGTTGACACGCAACTATTTTAGGTAAACTGCAATGAAAACTCAAAAACGTCTGGGTATTCTGACAAGTGGTGGTGATTGTCCTGGACTTAATGCCGCCATTAGAGCGGTGGTTAGCCATGCAACTATCACTTATGGTTGGGAAGTTATTGGTATTCCCTATGCCACAAAGGGACTGTTAGAAAAACACTCAATTCCTCTAACTGTACATTGTATGGATTTACGAGGTATGAACCCTTTATTAAATATGGGTGGTACTATTCTGGGTAGCATCAACAAAGGGGATACCTTGGCTCAGATTGATGAAATAATTGCTGGTTACAATGCATTAGAATTAGATGCTTTAATTGGCATTGGAGGAGATGGTAGTTTAGCGATTCTTGATGCATTGCAAAAAAAAGGTAATTGGCAGTTTATTGCTATTCCCAAAACCATTGATAATGATGTGGCATTTACTGAGAAAGTAATAGGTTTTGATACTGCCGTGAATACGGTAGTTGATGCCTTAAATCGCTTAACTTTTACTGCTGCAAGTCACGATCGCGTGATGATTGTTGAAGTGATGGGTCGCAGTGCAGGACATCTAGCCCTCCAGTCTGGAATTGCTGGAGGGGCTGATTGTATTTTAATTCCAGAGATACCCTACTTAATTAAAGGTGCTTGTTCTCACTTACGAGAATTAAGGGATTGCTGGGGACGCAGGTTTGGGATTGTAGTTGTGGCAGAAGGGGCTCAAGTTGCTGAAGATGGTTGTTGTCATCATGAATTGGTAAAAAATAAGCAGCCATCCCACGGCATGGGACAATATATTGCTGATGAAATTCGCAACTGTTCCCATAATCAATTAGATATTAGAGTTTCGGTATTGGGGCATATTCAACGGGGGGGTATTCCTTCAGCAGGGGATAGGTTACTTGCAAGTGCTTTTGGGAAAGCTGCGGTGGATTTGCTCGCCCAGGGGGAAACTGGAAAAATGGTGGCTTGGCAAAATGGACAAGTAGTAGGCATACCTTTACAAACAATTACAGCTAATAGCCCATCCCCGGTAAAACCTGATAACTTTTTAGTAGGGACAGCACAATCTTTGGGTATTTATATCGGCAATACCGAGCAGATTTCCAGATGAGCAAATTCGGGCTGAATGAATAAAGATTGAGGAGAGATGCATTGTCATGACAAACTCCCTACAAATCCATAATCAAGTTATTATTGATAGACAAAATTTACAGCAACTACTAGATGTACTGGCACAACAAGAATATCAGCTCATTGGCCCAACCATGGCAGAAGGTGCAATTGTCTACGATGAAATATATCAAGTAGAAGACTTTCCCATTGGCTGGACTGATGAGCAAGATGGTGGAACTTACCGCTTAAAACCCCGGGACGATGGAGCCGTTTTTGGTTATTCTGTAGGGCCCCATTCATGGAAAAAATATTTATTTCCCCCCCGGGTGCGTTTATGGTCCGCACAACGCCAAAATCAAGAGATTCAAGTTACCCCAGAAACTCCCGACTCCACCAAAAGAGCTTTGATTGGAGTCCGCGCCTGTGAGTTAAATGCGATCGCCATTCAAGATCGAGTATTTATGGAAGGGGTTGCAGTTGACCCCTATTATCAAGCAAGTCGAAGTAATATTTTTATTGTTGCTGTTAACTGCGCTCAAGCTGGAAAAACCTGTTTTTGTGTATCAATGGAAACTGGTCCCAAGGCAAATCAGGGATTCGATTTAGCTTTAACAGAGGTTTTATCACCCCAACGCCACTATTTTGTAGTCGAAGTTGGTAGCGAAGCAGGGGCACAAGTACTGAGTCAAGTATCCCACAGTCCAGCAACCCATGAGGAGCAGGTAACAGCAGACGAAATTGTTGCCCAGACAGCACAAAATATGGGACGCAAACTAGATACAGCAGGTATCAAAGAGCTACTTTATGACAATTTAGAACATCCCCAGTGGGATGATGTCGCCTCACGGTGTCTTACCTGTGGTAACTGTACCCTAGTTTGCCCCACCTGTTTTTGCTCCACCGTAGAAGACGTTACCGATTTAACTGGGGACCACGCAGAAAGATGGCGACAGTGGGACTCTTGTTTCTCTGTAGATTTTTCCTATTTACATGGGGGAAGCGTCAGAAACAGCGTTAAATCCCGCTACCGTCAATGGATGACCCACAAATTAGCCAGTTGGATCGAACAATTCGGCACATCAGGATGCGTTGGTTGCGGACGTTGTATTACTTGGTGTCCCGTAGCGATCGATATTACCCAAGAAGTCAAGGCAATTAAAGAAAGTAATGAGTAATGAGTAGTGAGTAGTGAGTAGTGAGTAACTGATAACTGATAACTGATAACTGAAATGACACTATCAACTTTAGAACCACTATTAAAAGAACATAGTTTCTTTCAAGGACTAAAACCAGAGTATACCCAACTTTTGGTTGAATGTGCGTCAAACATCCGGTTTGAAGCAGGACAGATGATTTTCCAGCATGGTCAGTCAGCAAATCGATTTTACCTAATTAGAAATGGTAAAGTATCCGTAGAAATTAGTTCTCCTGGAAAGCAAGCAATCACCATTAAAACCCTCACAGACCATGATGTTCTAGGATGGTCCTGGCTGTACCCTCCCTACGAATGGCAATTTGATGCCAGAGCCTTAGAACTAACGCGAGCAATCGCCCTAGATGGGCGCTGTTTGCGCGGTAAATGTGACAGCGACCCGGAACTAGGTTACGAAATGATGAAACGCTTTTCTTTCATCATGTTGGAAAGTTTACAAGCCACCAGATTACAACTTTTAGATCTCTACGGTTTACCTACTTAGGGAGTGATTATGACCCATCGCAGCACAATTATTTCTAAATTTTTCCACAAATAAATTTGGGGGCTTGTATCCTTTTCTTTTTCGGTCAATCTAAAATCCAAAATCCAAAATCCAAAATTATTATGACCACTTTTATCAGTCAACAAAACAAGGAAGAATTTATCCCCCCATCTCCCACAGCCACTAATCCCATGCTTCCGAAAATTTACCGAGTTAAACGGAATCATAAGGAAACCCATGATACTTTTACCTTAGATTTAGAACCCGCACAGGATCGAGAACCATTTATCTTTGTACCAGGGCAATTTAATATGCTCTACGCTTTCGGTACCGGAGAATGTGCTATTTCTATCAGTGGAAATCCGGAAGAACCCTATAAATTGCAACATACAATCCGCATCGTGGGAGGTGTTACCACTGCCCTAAGTAAACTTAAGACTGGTGACACAATAGGAATACGTGGTCCCTTCGGCAGTTGTTGGCCCTTACAGGTAGCTGAGGGGAATGATGTGGTATTGGTAGCTGGAGGAATTGGTTTAGCCCCCTTAAGACCAGCGATATATCATATACTTGCAAATCGGCAAAAATACGGTAAAGTCGCCTTACTTTTTGGAACTCGTACCCCTGGAGACATACCCTTTTGCCGGGAATTGCAAAGGTGGAAATCTCGCCTCGATCTGGAAGTATTGGTTACAGTCGATCGCGCCCAAGCTAGTTGGCAGGGGAATGTGGGAGTTGTGACTCATCTCATACGCAGAGCGCCTTTTGACGGAATCAATACCACAGCAATTATGTGCGGGCCGGAAGTGATGATGCGGTTTACAATTGCAGAATTATTAAAACGTGGTGTTAGTCCACAGAGTATTTACATTTCCATGGAACGGAATATGAAATGTGCTGTTGGTTTTTGTGGCCATTGTCAACTCGGACCTACTTTTATTTGCAAAGATGGCCCTGTTTTTCGGTATGACAAAATGAAGTTTTGGTTTGAACAAAGGGAGTTTTGACAGTTAAGAGTTAAGAGTTAAGAGTTAAGAGTTAAGAGTTAAGAGTTGATGGTTGACAGTTAGGAGTTAAGAGTTAAGAGTTGACAGTTGACAGTTAGGAGTTAAGAGTTAGGAGTTAAGAGTTTTAATTTCTTCACTCCTCACCTCCTCACCTCCTCATCTCCTCACCTCCTCACCTCCTCACCTCCTCATCCCCTCACCTCCTTCCCTCCTTCACTCCCTCACTCTCTCACTCCCTCACTCCCTCACTCCCTCACTCCCTCACTCCCTTACTTCTTCTTTCATATCCTCTACTTCACTAGTTGCAATGATGGGAATGGATAAACTCAGTTGGGAAGCAGCCATTGACTTTTCCAATTGACTGAGGGAAGATAAACTACCACACAGTAATAATTGGTCATTGACTTGTAACTTAGTATTACGGTCGGGTAAACGGATAAATTTACCACCCCGACGCATAACTTGTACCCTCACCCCATACTCCCGAACCAGGTTTAAACTAGCTAAAGTCTTATTCGCAACTGCATAATTATCGTCAATTGTCAACCACTGACAAGCACTATTTTCCGCTGGCATTGCCGCTTGTCCTTGGGCAAATTCGGCTAAGGCTGCTAATTCCCGATCTGAGCCTACCACTAATAAGCGATCGCCTGCTGCTAATTTAGTCTGAGCTTGGGGATAATCTATTTCTTCCCCGTCATTGCGGACAATTGCCATCAAGCTGACTCCTGTCAAATAGCGCATATCCGCCTGTTCTAAAGTCATACCAATTAAGGGAGAATCTTTTGGTAGGGGATACCAACGGCTGTTCATTTCTTGGGTTGCCTGTCGCAATATCCTAGATACTTGGGATGGGGATTCTTCTGGTTTTAAATCTAAATAATGGCGATTGCGGATTTGTTGCATTTCCTGCTGCACCATAAGGGGGGAAAATCCCACATCTGTCAAAATATAGGTTGCCATTTCTAAACTGGCTTCAAACTCCGGTTGGACTACTTCCCTAGCACCCAATTGATAAAGAACTTCAATATTTTTATTTTGATTAGCGCGGACAACTATATCTATTTCTGGAGATAATTCTAAAGCCCGTTTCAGGGTGAGGCGAATACTCATGGCATCGGGGAGAGCGATGGCCATACTTTTAGCATGGCTGACTGCGGCGGTTTCCAAAACGTGAAAGCTGACACAATTACCATATACATAGGGAACTTCTGCTTCCCGTAATTGCTGAATCCTATTTTCAGATTGGTCAATTACTACCACTGGTAAGTTGTGTTGTTGTAATAATTTCACCAAATTTTTGCCGATTCTACCGTACCCACACACTATCACATGGCCTTGCCAAGGTAATTCCTCTGATGTATCTATAGGTACACCTTCCCCAGTTAAATAGGGTTTGAGCCAAGGCATGGATTCGCCAAAATTAAACAAGAAAGGCACTAGTCGCCAAACAAAAGGGGTAATAACTAATGTTACTGCTGTTGTACCTAAAATCAGTAAATATACTCGTTGAGAAACTAGTCCCAATGCCCGCCCTTCACTTGCCAATACAAAGGAAAATTCTCCAATTTGCGCTAGTCCCAAACCCGCAATTAATGAAGTTTTCCAAGGATAGCGGAATAATTTTACTATAGGGGTAATAATCAAAAATTTACCCACAAATACCAAAGCTACCAATCCTAAAATTAATTCTAGGTTGTGCCAGAGAAACACTGGGTCGATTAACATCCCAATGGCGGCAAAAAATAAACTCGCAAAGATATCTCGCAGAGGCTCCACATAGGTCAAAGTTTGATCGGCGTATTCCACCTCGGAAATCATCAAACCAGCCACAAAGGCCCCCATTTCAATGGAGAGGCCCAAATATTCTGTGAGTAGGGCAATTCCCAAACACAGGGCCACTACCCCTAATAAAAATAGTTCTCGGCTTTCCGTGCGAGCTAATAATCGGAGTAAAGGTGGAATCAAGTATATTCCCGCCACCACTGCACCGGCCGCAAATAAACCAATGCGTAACAGTGCCAACAACACAGCCACACCAATGGATTCAGCAGGTTTATCTAAAGCCGGTAACACCGCCAACATCAAACCCAATGCCAAATCCTGTACTACTAAAATTCCCAGCAACACTTGTCCGTGGGGGGTTTCCGTCTCATTCCCCTCCATCAAACATTTGAGTACAACTGCCGTAGATGATAAAGACAGAATCCCCCCTAAAAATACCCCTTGGGCAGGGGAGCTTACCCAACCCACACCCACGGATACTAAAGCAGTCACGGAAATTGTGAGGATAATTTGCAGTCCACCACCACCCAAGCTAATTTTTTGCACTTTTTTCAGTTCCGCCAAGGAAAACTCCACCCCCAAGGCGAATAGCAAAAAAGCCACTCCAAACTGTGCTAGGGTCTCTACTTGTATTAATTCTTTGATTAATCCCAATCCGGCTGGTCCCACAACCATACCACCGATGAGATAACCCAAAATCACCGGTTGTCTTAATAGTGCAGCAAAAAGTCCGCCACTAGCAGCCACGGACAGTACTAACACTAAATCAATAATTAATCTTAGATCTTCTTGCACCAGTTTTTCTAATCATCAATTTTCACTGCGATTAATTTCAGAATACAAAGTTTTTTATCAATTGGGGATAAATAGTCTCAGAATCGGCTAATAATTTTTTGCCGTAGCAGAAATTACTATAAATAACTAGTTGTCCATCACATTAATGATGAGTCGTAGGTATTTAGATCCCCATAAACATCCCAGTTTGCTTATTTGTCTGGGAAATTAGGAAAAATCTAGAAAGCAATCATAAAATACAGTTTGCCCATTGGGTTGCCATTTTTTTCAGAAATCTGGGAAAATGAAAGCAATATGAAAACTTCTAGTAACAAAACTATCGCCTGTGAAAATTGATTCTGCACCTAAGGATATAACTACTCCATCCCAGACTCCAAGCCAGGAAATCCCAAATACTAACGGTGTGATTGATACAACTGAGTCAATTAAAAATAGCGATGGGGAACATGGCTGTGTAGATGGTTTAAACTATGGCAAACAGAAAACCACGGTAGTTTTTGGTACCACGTTCGTAACTATATTTTTAGCAGAAATTGGCGATAAGACTCAGTTGTCAACCCTACTCATGAGTGCAGAATCCCATGAACCGTGGATGGTATTTATTGGTTCTGCGGTTGCTTTGGTAACTACTAGTTTGTTGGGTGTACTTGTGGGTAGTTGGATGGCTAGTAAACTTTCTCCAAAAACCATAGAAATAGCCGCAGGGATGATGTTATTGCTTATTTCCTTTATGTTGATAGGAGATGTGTTTCTGAGTTAAGAGTTAGGAGTTGATAGTTGATAGTTGATAGTTAATTGTTGGGTTATCAAATATCTGCGTCATCAGTGTCATTCATTTAATCAGTGTTCACAAGTTAGGAATGGAGAAGAATTATTTTCATATTTGCTTGTGTGTGAAAAATTACCTGTGATTGATTCGTACAAAAAATTTATAGATAAATATAAATATGGACTGGCATCTGATTGGATTAAGCTTTGTTACAGTGTTTTTGTCTGAATTGGGGGATAAAAGTCAATTAGCTGCGATCGCACTTTCTGGACGTTCCCAAGCTCCCCGGGCAGTGTTTTTTGGTACAGCCGGAGCATTACTTTTAACTAGCCTGTTAGGAGCTTTGGCGGGGGGAGCAGTGGCAGAATTTTTACCCACTAAATTATTAAAAGCGATCGCTGCTGTGGGATTTGCTATCCTGGCCATCAGGTTACTCTTTTTTGGCGATGGAGAATCTGAAGGGTGAAAGCTGAAAGGAATGCTTCATTGGTAATACGCTTTGAAGTGCGTGGCGGTGGGTTGATGATTGAAGTTGGTTGAGTCAAGATCAAAAAAATTAGTGCTAACTCGAAAAATTACGAAATTGGGTTTGTCAATCGTCTTA
>JAAUYD010084259.1_pt1 | contig 10825 bp, 11 predicted proteins | sample 7278101 | NCBI WGS metagenome assembly JAAUYD01 (sample SAMN14350128, study PRJNA611818) | marine sediment metagenome | isolation source: surface marine sediment (0.6m) | place: French Polynesia: Moorea | collected 2018-08
AGGTTTTCTTGAGGAATTTCCGCAGAATAACGGGCACCACCTGTAACTTTGAGTTTACCATCAACGCGGTTCAGAGGTTTTCCAATAACTTTTGGCGCTGCGTTTGTACCTGAATTTGTACTTTTTGTTTCTTGAATCATCCCATTTCTCCTATCCCATTTCCCCTACAGTGTTCAGTGCGCGGACAATCGCCCGTTTTACCAATTCAATTTTGAAACCGTTGTGTTGATAAGCTTGCGCCCCTTGTAATGCAATTTCTGCTGCTTGGCGAAATTGCATTACAAGGGGCGCAAGCTTATCAACACAACGGTTTCAAAATTGAATTGGTAAAACGGGCGATTGTCCGCGCACTCACAACTGTAGGAGAAATGGGATGACTCAAGAAGCAATAGCTGCAAACACCGCGCAATCGGCAGTTGGAAAACCTCTTAACCGCGTTGATGGTAAACTCAAAGTTACAGGTGGTGCCCGTTATTCTGCGGAAATTCCTCAAGAAAACCTTGCCTATGCAGTTTGTTTTGACAGTACAATTGCCCGAGGAAAAATTACAGATATTGATACTAGTGCCGTAGAAAATTTACCAGGAGTATTGGGAATAATTACTCATAAAAATCTACCCGATTTATTACCCTCATTATTTCCAAATAGAGATTCTACAGATAATTCTTTACCACTCCAAGACTCCAATATCTACCATAGCGGACAACATATTGGTATAGTAATTGCTGAAACCTTAGAACAAGCAACCTATGCAGCTTCCCTCGTCCGTGTCAGCTACGATGAAGAAACACCATTGGTAGAAATCGAGCGGGAACGACAAAGTGCATATGCTCCAGAAAGGGTATTTTTTAAACCAGCAAAATTTGTGCGCGGGAACCCTGAAGAAGCTATAGCATCAGCAGATGTCTGCTTGGAAGAAACCTACACCACACCAACTGAACACCATAACCCCATGGAACCCCATGCGATAATTGCTGTTTGGGAAGGTGACAAACTAACAGTTCACAATTCCACCCAGGATAACTTTGGTTTAAAGCAGTTCCTGGTGACAAACTTTGGAATTCCTGAAGCAAATGTACGAGTTGTATGTAAATTTATTGGTGGAGCATTTGGCTGCAAATACATTATATATAACTATGTTCCTTTAACAGTAATTGCAGCTCGTTTAGTTGATCGCACCGTAAAATTGGTGTTAACCCGCCAACAGATGTTTAATGTGGTGGGACATCGCGCAACAACCGAACAGCAAGTAAAATTGGGAGCAACTCGTGATGGGGGTTTGACAGCAATTATCCATGAAGGTATTTCCCATACATCAATCTTAGAAGATTTTGTGGAACCATTTACGAATGGTACACATATGATGTATAACTGCCCCAACTTACTTACATCTCAGCAACTCGTGCGCCTGAATAAAGGTACACCCACCTACATGCGTGCTCCTGGGGAAGCAACAGGAAGTTTTGCCATTGAATCTGCTCTTGATGAATTAAGCTACCTTTTAAAAATAGATCCCATCGAATTGCGTCTACGTAATTATGCTGATATTGATCCCGATTCAAATCTTCCTTGGTCGAGTAAATCTCTCAGGGAATGTTACCAAATCGGAGCCGAAAAATTTGGTTGGTTGCAGCGTAACCCCAAGCCATGTTCGATGAAAGATGGTCGTTATTTGGTTGGTATGGGGATGGCGAGTTCTACTTTTCCTGCTTTTAGTATGCCTGCTACTGCTAAAGCTTATATTCTCAAAGATGGTAGTGCAATTATCCAAAGTGGTAGTCATGAAATGGGTCAAGGGCTAGCAACAGTAATGACACAACTTGCTGCCGAGAATCTCAGTATACCTGTGGAAAAAGTGCGATTTGAACTGGGAGATACCAATTTACCCCGCGCACCACTGAGTGGTGGTTCCATGACTACAAGTAGTGTTGGGACTGCGGTATATGAAGTTGCTCAAGCTTTAAAGGCAAAAGTGGTGGAATTGGCACGTAACGATCTAGATTCTCCACTTTACCAATTTCCTCTGACAGATATTGTAGTTGAAAATGGACGCTTGTTTCTTAAGAATCAACCACAAATAGGTGAGACATACACTTCCTTATTAACTCGGCACAACTTGGAAAAAATCGAGACCGAGTATAATACTTATTCTCAACCAGAAGCACCAAAGTTTGCTAAATATGCTTTTGGAGCCCAATTTGTAGAAGTGAGGGTAGATCCAGACTTTGGGGAAGTCCGGGTGAATCGTTATACCGGAGTCTTTGCTTGCGGTCGAATTCTCAACCAAAAAACAGCGCGATCGCAATTTATTGGCGGTATTACCATGGGTATTGGAATGGCGTTAATGGAAGAAACCGTCAGCGACCCTAATCTCGGACGCATTATAAATCCAAATTTAGGTGAATATCACGTACCTGTAAATGCTGATATTCCTGACATTGACATACACATGATTCAAGAAAATGATCCTCACGTTAACCCCATCGGTACCAAAGGAATTGGTGAAATTGGCATTACTGGTGTGGCGGCAGCCATCGCAAATGCAGTGTATAATGCTACAGGTAAACGTATTCGCAATCTACCAATTACACCCGATAAAGTGATGTAATTAAATGAGTAATAAGTAACAAGTAATGAGTAACAAGTAATAAGTAACAAGTAATAAGTAATGGGTGATGAGTAATGAGTAATTGGTAATTGGTAATTGGTTCTGGGAGAAATACTCAAGAGTGAAGTAAAAATAATTAAGTAAATATTTTGTAACTCCTGACTCCTGACTTTAGTTTATCTCGGTTGAAAACTAGGACGTAGATCTTCGCTTTGCTTGCGTGCGGTAAAAATCATAATTCGGCGTACTGATGAAAGAATTACAAGATATTATTGCGGCTTTGGAGGAAGTAAAAACAACTAATCACAAAGTCGCTTTAGCAACTCTAGTCAAAGTAAATGGTTCTACTTATCGCCGCCCAGGTGCGAGAATGCTGATTACTCCTGAAGGGTTAATTATTGGAGCAATTAGCGGTGGTTGTTTGGAAAGTGATGTCTTTGAAAAAGCACAAGCAGTAATTGAATCAGGTATTCCTATTATCGTTAAGTATGATACAACCTCCGAAGAAGATCTCATTTGGGGTTTGGGGCTTGGTTGCGAAGGAGTTGCTTATGTTTTAATCGAAGCTTTACCGGGAAAAGAGTCACCAGAAATTGCTCTAATTCAAAAATGTTTTAGTAATCGTACTTATGGCGCGATCGCAACTGCGATCAATGTTGAAGGTAAAACTCAAACTAAACTTGCTCAACGCTTGTTATTGAATTCAGATAGTATCATTAACAATTTTAATAACGAAGAACTAGCAACAGAAGTTTTGCAAGATGTACAGACAGCAATTGTACAAATAAAATCATTTGTTAAAAAATATCAATTAACAACAGCAAAAATCGAAGTTTTCATTGAACTAATTCAACCACCCTTGTCTCTGATTGTATTTGGTGCGGGTTATGACGTTCTTCCCTTAATTCGGCTTGCAAAAGAGTTGGGATGGTACGTCACCGTAGTCGATAACCGTGAAAGAGAAGCAAGCAAACAGCGATTTCACCAAGCAGATCGAATACAGCTTTGTTCTCCTCAAGATATTTTGCAACACATAGAACTTACAGAACGCAGTGTCGCTGTAGTTATGAGTCATAATTACTTAGACGACCAAGAAATGCTCAAATTACTTTTGCCATCTTCTCTACAATATTTGGGAATACTCGGTCCCAAAAAAAGAACAAATCGTTTGCTACAAGAATTACAAGAAGAAGGAATCAACCTGACTGCTGATATGTACAGTCCTGTAGGACTCGATATCGGTGCAGATAATGCCGAAGAAATAGCACTTTCTATTATTGCCGAAATTCAAACAGTAACAGCCCAACGTCAAGGAGGATTTTTGCGCGATCGCACTCAACCGATTCATGTTAGCAAGTAGGGGATTGGGGATTCTTACTTGTTACTTATTACTTATTACTCATTACTCATTACTCATTACTCATTACTCCTGACTCCTGAAAACAAATGACAAACATCGGTCTAATAATATTGGCTGCGGGAACTGCAAGTCGTATGGGACAACCAAAACAACTGCTTACTTATCAAGGACATAGTCTTATACGTCATGTTGTTGATATGGCTTTAAATTCTGTTTGTCAACCTGTTGTAGTGGTATTGGGTGCTTATACAAAACAAATTAAACCTGAAGTTGAAAATTTATCTATAAAACTAGTTGAAAATACTAATTGGTCCGAGGGTATGTCTTCTTCTATTCGTTCTGGTATTAATGCTTTAGAGAAAACCAAACCCAAATTAGATGCAGTAATTATCGCACTTGCAGACCAACCATTAATTTCTGCAGAGGTTTTCGACCGACTGGTTAAAGTTTACCAAAATACAGGAAAATCAATTGTTGCTTCTGCTTATGACGATGTTTTAGGCGTTCCAGCTTTATTCGATCATACTCTTTTTTCTGAATTAATTAACCTTGAAGGTGATCGAGGTGCAAAAGCTTTAATAAGGAAACATACTACTAATAATTTAACCAGTATTTCAGTACCGGAGGCTGCAATAGATATTGATACACCGGATGATTACAAAAATATTTGCCTGTAAAATATTTGCCTGTAAACTATTCGCCTGTAAACTATTTGCCTAAAGCATAAACCATAAATCATTAACTATAAATTATCAATAATTCACCATGACGACTAACCAACGTCGAGTCTACCAACAGGTTATTTTGTCACATGCGAGAAAACCGCAAAATAAAGGTATAACTAATCCCGTACATCGCCAACATCAGGGTGAAAATCCTTACTGTGGCGATCGAATCAATCTCACTCTGGCGCTAGATAAAACGGAAAACAAAATCGAGGATATTAAATTTGAAGGTTCAGGCTGTGCATTATGTCTGGCGTCTGCCGATTTGATGGCGAGTGCAGTCAAAGGTAAAAGTATTGCTGAAGCATTATTGTTAGTAGAAAAGTTTCGTCAAATGGTTGTAGGTGAGATTCAGTTTCAACCACCTTTAGAAAAGCTCAATATTATGCAAAGCATTTCTCAATTTCCCATGCGTGTTAAATGTGTTACATTATCTTGGCATACCTTAAAAGTAGCATTGGCTACTGATGAAATTCAATATCATGAATTCCCCTCAAAATCATGAACTCCCAATCTAACCACAATTCTTAGCTAATTCTCAGTTACATATCATTGGCTCTTCATATTCATCCCTGACATTATTAGTCAAGTAAAGATAAATATAAAATAAAGGTAAGAGTTATGAATGAATTCTTCAGACAAGCAGGGATGGCGTTACTTGGTGGTTGGATCATTGGTGTTGTATTTGCTGGGATTAAGCTTCCTGCACCAGTTCCTCCACTTGTGGGTTTAATTGGAGCATTTGGTATATTGCTTGGTGGTTACTGTTATGAGTTAATTTTCAAACTCCTGCTTCGGTGATGAAGGTTCATAAACAGGAATATCTGCATATATTGACAATCCTAAAAGTTGTTGCTAATTACACAATTATTGAATACTTGTACGGTTATTCCCCCTCCCCAGCGAACAGAGAGAGAGTTAAAGTTTTAATCATAAACGTTACAAAAGTTTACATATAACCAAACCATGATGAGTTAAATCGCTCTACTAATTTATGGGAAGTGGCTATATTTAAGCTTTACCGTTCATATAAAAGAAGGCTTAATTGTAAAAAATAAATTTGTCAAATTTAACTTTTAACTATAGCTATGCGTCATTTTCAAGTGTCTCAAACTCTCAAGATGACCGTGCCTAATGAAGTAATCCCCATTGAGCACTACCTACGCCAACCTCAGCGACTAGTTCAAGCTATTACCAACCCCAGGCAAGTTCAACAGTTGAATCGGTCACACTTTCGCTTGCAGCTGAGACCTTTACAATTCATGATGTTTCGGCTTGAACCCATTGTCGATTTGCAAGTTTGGACACAACCTGAGGGAGTCCTTAAACTACGTTCTCTCAATTGTGAGATTCCAGGCATGGAGTTTCTTTCCCAGTCTTTTCGTTTAGAACTGGCTGGTAATCTTTCATCTCATCACCTCTTAACCACCACAGAGTTACAAGGAAAGGCTGATTTAAAGGTACAAGTTGATGTACCTCCCGCCCTCAAACTGATCCCCGAGGCAGTTCTGGAAAAGTCTGGTAAAGCTTTCCTCAATAGCATCTTGTTGACTATTAAATATCGTTTAGAACGGCAATTGGTACAGGATTACCGTCGTTGGGTTAAGGGTAACTCAACAGGATTAATGTCTCCTCTTGCTATACCACCAGAAGGAAGTCCAGCCAGCTAAAAAAAACCACATCATCTTCTCCAGAATCCAGTTGAGAAGAGATGGCTCGTATAACCAACCTCTATTATCAAAATGTATAACTCCGTTGACAGAAATAGCCCTTTTGACGAAAATATTCCTGAGCTAGACATGGCTTATCTACAGCAAATATTGCGACAGCAAGCTCAGCGCCGTCCTCTCTATGAGAATGTGGCAATTATTGGTTGTGGCTATGTGGGAACTGCTTTAGCATACCACTGGCAAGAACAGGGGCATTTTGTTACGGGCACAACCACTAGTCCAGAGCGTTTTGCATCACTTTCCCAAATCGCCTCCAATGTGGTGGTAATGAAAGGAAATGACTCCAAAGCAATGGAATCCCTTCTCCCAGAACAGGACACAGTGGTGGTAAGTGTTGCCCCTACTGGTGATAGCTTTGCGGGTCAAGATGTTTACTTTACTACTTACCTCTCAACAGCCAAAAATCTAGTCAAGGCCTTGAAGCAAACTCCCAGAGTGAAGCAAATCATTTATCTAAGTAGCTGCTCTGTCTATGGAAACCGTGAGGGAAACTGGGTTGATGAGACCTCCCCTGTCGCTCCCTCAGATTTAAGAAGCCAGGTACTTTGTGAGGCAGAGAAAATATTGTTGCAAGCAAGCAGCGAGAACCAAAGAGTCTGTATTCTTCGCCTGGGTGGAATTTATGGTCCTGGTCGAGAGTTAATCAGGATGTTTGGTGATTTAGCTGGCATGACATTACCAGGAAAGGGCGATCGCTTTATTAATTGGATTCACCGCGATGATATCGTTGGGGCAATTGATTTTGCTCGATTAAACGAACTTGAGGGAATCTACAATCTAGTGGACGACAGTCGGCTTACAGTTAAAGAACAGGTCGAGTCCATTTTTTCCTATTACGGTTTGCCACCTGTGTATTGGGACTCCTCCAAACCTCTTCGCCGCAATAACCTTTTAGTGAGCAATCAAAAGCTTAAAGCTGCAGGCTATCAACTAGTTTACCCAAAGCTCTTTATTTGAAGAAGAGGTCACCAAGCTTGGCAAAAATCACCTGAAATTGCTACCTGTAAAACCCTATTCTTAAGCAAATTTAATATTAAGTTACCTTAGTTTACATAAGGCTTTAAAATAAAGAGAAAAAATCTCATGTTTCTTAGCAACGAAAAACTCTCTTACTCTAATATTTTTGCTGCTGTTCCCAAGGCGGTGGAGGCAATCCAGAGTCTATCCATCGATGATCAATTGGGACTTTTGTGGGTTCTTTACCAAAATATGGGAAGTTTAGTGACTCCAGCGCCTCCCGGTGCAACTGAACGGGTAAAGCTAGCTGGAGGTTTAATTTATGAAGTAGCTAACCTACCCCATGAAAAGCAGTTGCAATTGATGCGGGACTTGGTAGCGGGGGTAAATAATTCTCTGACTCGGTCTTATGGACTTCTTAGCAGCAACAATAAACTGGCTTTCTGGTATCAATTAGCGCAGTGGATGAGTTCTGGAAAAGTCATTTCCACTCCCGAAAACTATCAACTTTCTGCGCCAGCTACTGGGGTCTTGAAGAAGGTTATGGAATTGGAGTTTAATCAGCAAATAGCTGTTCTACGCCTCATTGTCGGGAATATGGGTATTAATCCATTAACAGCTTAAAGGATACTGTTGACACTTTTTTCAGGAAGCAATCAATTAAAGGTAGTCATGGATAACAATAACCCCAAAAATTTTCAAATTTGTTCGGTTTGCGGTGTTTCTATTACTGAAGAAGGACAAGTTAACTTTTCTACTGGAAATCCAGGAACTCGTGCTCGACTCTACGCTAGGGTCTGCAATTATGTACAAAAACCTGGATGTATCAACCAAGAATCGGAACTTCGAGGTGAAATCACCCGTGAAGATAGCTTTGAATCGGGTGAGGATTTGCTGATGCCTTTTTTATCATCACTGGAGTAATCAACTAGGCAAACTCAATGAAGCCCGGGAGCAACGTGAAAAAGTGAGGTACTAAAATCTAATTATTTTTTGGATACCCCTTAGAGCGTTGTTCTCGTCCAGGTGGTCATAGAGGAATTTATCAGTACGTTTAATTGTATTAAATTAAATATAAAGTAATGAAGATATCCAACTTAGACAACCAAACCATTGATCGTATTGTTGAAATGGCCTGGGAGGATAGAACACCATTCGAGGCGATCGAGGCTCAGTTTGGGCTCCAGGAAAAACACGTGATTACATTAATGCGAGGTTCTGTGAGTGTCTCAAGCTTTAAAATGTGGCGCAAGCGAGTCACTACACGTAACACCAAACATCTCCGGAAAAGAGGTTTTACTGCAGGTCGCTTCAAATCGAAAAACCAAAAGAATTAAGTTAGCAATGAAGATTTATTATAGGCTACCAAGATGAAAATTAATTACAGGATATGATTTTTGCTTGACGCATTATCTGTAGCTTGAAGTAGCTTGAATTTAGGAAATTGGTATAAGTTACCAGGTTTGAACCCTGGTAACTAGTAAATATTTATTTGCAGAGTATAAATTAAACTTTCAACTTCCAAAATTTACAATTTCGTTCCACAATCCGGACAGAAATTGTTATTAGGTGCATTTTTAGCACCACAGTTACCACAAACAACTGGTTCTGTTGCTTTTTTGGGCGCTTGTTTAGGTAAACCAATCATTTGGGCATTGTTCTTCCCAGGAGCGATCATTGGGTAACAGTTTTCATCTTTAGTAACCCGAACATCTACCACAATGGGACCATTATAAGCCAGCATTTCGGTAATTCCATCTTTAAGTTGCTCCCGAGTTTCGATTACCATACCCCTCATACCATAGGCTTTAGTAAGGAAATCCACATCTGGCATTCCTACTTCCATGTTGGAATTGGAGTAGCGTTCGCCATAAAAGGCTTGCTGCCATTGGCGTACCATACCTTGCCAGCCATTATTAATAATTACTGTCTTGACATTAATTCCGTACTGAGATAAAGTTCCCAGTTCTTGTAAATTCATTTGGAAGCTAGCGTCACCACTGATACAAATAACTTCTTCATGGGGGAATGCAACCTTTGCCCCCATAGCAGCTGGGACACCAAAGCCCATTGTTCCCAAACCAGCACTGGAAATCCAGCGACGAGGACCATTATTTAAAAATTGGGCAGCCCACATTTGATGTTGACCGACATCTGTAGTGTAGATTGCATCGGGTGCTTGGCGACCAATTTCGACAATTACTTCTTGGGGTGAAATAGTATCGGGATATTGGGGTGCGATCAGGGGATATTCTACTTTCCAACGATTAATTAAGTTTAACCATTCCTGTGTTTGGCTTGCCGTACTATCGATCCCCATTTCCTGACAGCGAGACAATAATTCTGTCAAAACTGTTCGTACATCGCCAACGATTGGTACTTCGGGAGTACGATTTTTACCAACTTCTGCTGGGTCGATATCCACATGAATAACTTTAGCATGAGAAGCAAATTCATCTAATTTGCCAGTTACCCGATCGTCAAATCTCGCCCCCAAGCAAATCAACAAGTCACAGTCAGTAACTGCAAAGTTAGCGTATGCTGTACCGTGCATTCCTAACATACCTAAGGATAGGGGATGATTTTCATCAAACGCACCAATACCCATCAACGTAGTGGTAGTAGGTATGTTGAACAATTCAGCTAATTCTTTGATCTGCTTATGAGCGCTCGATACAATTGCACCACCTCCCACATACATGAGTGGACGACGACTGACACAAATTAAGTCGATCGCAGCATTAATCTGTCTTGGATTTCCCCTGATTGTTGGACGATAACCTGGTAATTTAACTGAGCCTGGTGCTACCGGTATGTAGTCAAATTCTTCTAAAGCTACATCCTTAGGTACATCAATTAAGACAGGTCCCGGACGTCCAGTACTAGCCAGATAAAAAGCTTCTGCCACAATTCGCGCCATATCCCTGGGATCGCGCACTACATAAGAGTGCTTGACAATAGGCAAGGTAATACCATATATGTCTGTTTCTTGGAAAGCATCTGTGCCAATTGCTGCCCTAGTTACCTGACCTGTAACTACAACCATTGGTACCGAGTCCATGTAGGCAGTAGCAATACCGGTAACTAAATTCGTAGCACCCGGACCAGAAGTACCAAAACATACTCCGACTTTACCAGTTGCACGAGCATAACCATCAGCAGCATGGGATGCTCCTTGTTCGTGTCTGACTAAAATATGCTTAATTTCAGTGTCAGTGGATTGGACTTTATAAAGGTCATCATAGATGGGCAAAATTGCACCACCAGGATAACCAAAAATAAATTCAACACCATGATTTTTAAGACTGTCTAAAAGCGCAAAACCACCAGACACGCGTCTGGAGGCTTGATCTTGAGATCGATTGCTTTTACTACGTTGTTCAGTTGCACTACTGTGGGAATAAGAAACTTTAGTGGAAACGCCTTTTGAAAGCACTGGCAAACC
>JAAUYD010022379.1_pt1 | contig 10823 bp, 9 predicted proteins | sample 7278101 | NCBI WGS metagenome assembly JAAUYD01 (sample SAMN14350128, study PRJNA611818) | marine sediment metagenome | isolation source: surface marine sediment (0.6m) | place: French Polynesia: Moorea | collected 2018-08
AATATCCGCGGAGCTGATCACGCCGATCGCCATGGAGAAGGAGCTGCGTTTTGCCATCCGCGAAGGCGGTCGTACCGTGGGCGCCGGTGTCGTCAGCGAAATCATTGAATAGTATCCCAAGGAGTGCCTTCAAGTGAGAATCATCATAACACTGGCCTGTACGGAGTGTAAGCGCAGAAACTATACAACAACCAAAAACAAACGCACGACGCCCGATAAACTGGAGTTCAGCAAGTACTGCCGCTTTTGCAAAAAGCACACGCCGCACAAGGAAACCAAGTAGGCGTAGGCACGGGTGTGAAAGGATTTGATGCAGGCCAGTAGCTCGAATTGGTAGAGCATCGGACTCCAAATCCGGGTGTTGGGGGTTCGAATCCCTCCTGGCCTGCCATTCGATAGGGTGGAACCAGCAACGGTGTCGAGAGCCACAGGCCCCAGACGGTCACGGGCGATCCGCCGACAAGTGTAACGGGGTGTGATGGGACGGTTACTTCGAAAAAAAGATCCAAAGAAAAAGACCAAGAAAACGCAATCTGCGGATGAAGTCGGCCAGAAACTGAATTCCCCTGTGGCGCAGGGCGGCGCGCAACCGGCGGTCAAAAAGACCTACACGCCAACTGCCAAGCCGGCGGTTCCCAAAGAAAAAAACGTTATCGACAAGTCGATTCAGTTTCTCAGAGAAGTTAAGGTGGAGCTGAAAAAGGTCACTTGGCCCTCCAGAAAACAGACCATGGGATCCACCGTGGTGGTGCTGGTGATCGTGGCGATCATTTCGCTCTTTCTGGGGCTTGTCGATGCAGGCCTTTCCGGCCTGATCCGTTCAGTGTTGCAATAGCGCAGGAGCGTTCATCGTGGCCAAGAAATGGTATATCGTGCATGTCTATTCTGGATTCGAGAATAAGGTTAAGGCCTCCCTCGAAGAGAAGATAGCGACCTCCCCCAATCCGGACAAATTCGACGAGGTGCTCGTACCCACCGAAGAGGTCGTCGAGTTGGTCAAGGGCAAGCGGCGAACGTCATCCAGAAAGTTCTATCCCGGCTACATTCTCGTTCGGATGGCGCTTGATGATGAAACCTGGCACATTGTGAACGATACGCCCAAAGTCACCGGTTTTTTAGGTGGGCGCGAGAAGCCCACACCGATTTCGGAGGACGAGGCCAACACCATCCTCAATCGCATGGAAGCGGGCAAAAACCAGCCCCAGCCCAAGTATTTTTTCGAAACCGGCGACGAAATCCGGGTCATCGACGGCCCCTTCACCAATTTCAACGGCACCGTGGAGGAGGTCAACCCCGAAAAGGGCAAGATCAAGGTGTTGGTGAGTATTTTCGGCCGTTCAACGCCGGTCGAGCTGGATTTCGTCCAGGTCACGAAGCTCTGATCGCCCCGGGGCGGTCTGCGCGTTGCAGCGTAATCTACATAGAATTACTAAGGGAAGCGAACGAAAATGGCTAAAAAGGTAATGGCTCTCATCAAGCTTCAGGTTGAAGCGGGCAAGGCAAATCCGTCTCCACCCATCGGTCCGGCGCTCGGACAGCATGGTGTCAACATAATGGATTTTTGCAAGGCGTTCAATGCGCGGACTCAAAACGATGCCGGTATGATCATTCCGGTGGTGATCACTGTTTTTCAGGATCGTTCATTCACATTCATCACCAAAACGCCGCCTGCGGCCGTGCTGCTTAAAAAAGCAGCCAAAGTTGCCAAGGGCGCCGGCGATCCAAAGCGCGACCGGGTCGGTTCGGTGACCATGGCCCAGGTCGAGGAGATCGCCAAGATAAAAATGGAAGACTTGAACGCCAACGATCTGGCGGCGGCCTGCAAAATCATCAGCGGGACTGCCAGAAGCATGGGGATCGATGTCAATTAGTTGTCCGTTGGTGCCTGAACGCCGGTTCTGAAACGAAATAGCCGCAATAGACCAGCCTACCGGGGCCAATCAACATCAAGGAGTAATTTTCAAAATGCCGAAGCGTGGTAAGAAATATAAAGAATCATCGAGCAAGGTCGAGTCAACCAAACGTTACGAGTTTACCGAAGCGATAGATGCTGCCATCTCGTCTTCGTATGCCAAATTTGACGAGACCGTCGACGTGGCCGTGCGCCTCGGGGTTGATCCCAGACATGCCGATCAGATGGTTCGCGGCACCGTGGTACTGCCCAATGGTCTTGGTAAGGAGGTCAAGGTCCTGGTCTTCGCCAAAGGTGAAAAGGAGATGGAGGCTAAGGAGGCCGGGGCAGAATTCGTGGGCAACGAAGACCTGGTCGAGAAAATCAAAGAAGGGTGGTTTGGATTCGATAAAGCCATTGCCACGCCTGACATGATGGGCACCGTGGGCAAAATCGGTCGTCTGCTTGGCCCCCGGGGGCTGATGCCCAATGCCAAAACCGGTACGGTTACCTTCGACGTGGCCAAGACCGTTCAAGAACTCAAAGCGGGCAAGATCGAATTTCGGGTCGAAAAAGCGGGTATTGTCCACGCCCCGATGGGAAAAGTCTCTTTCGGTGCTCAGCGCCTCGTAGAAAATCTTGCCGCATTTCTCGAGACCATACTGAAATTGAAGCCATCTTCCAGCAAGGGAACCTACCTGAAAGGGATTGCCGTGTCCACGACGATGGGCCCGGGAATCAAGATCGATACTGCACTGGTTAAGGATTTGGTGAAATAGGAGTGCCGCAGGCCTCCTGATTCATTGGAGCGAAGCTCACCATACACACGCGGGCTGCAAGCGGCCTGCCACATCACGCTGTCAAAGACCGTAGGTTCACAACGGCCCGAACGATCGAGGGCCTGCGTGTATAATCGGTTCATACCGGCCTGCCGAGACGGAGTTGAATTGATTCAGATCTCCTGGCGAAACCATCCTTTAGCGCGTGACGATGTTTTCAAGGGATCTCAACGTAATCAACGCCATCATGTGTCCTCCGGTTTTTGCAGATTAGGGAAGGAGGTGGAATCGAACTTTGGATATTAACGAGAAAAAGAGGATCGCTGACGACCTGCAAGGACGCTTCGAGAAATCGACCATCGTTATTCTGACGGATTACAAAGGGCTTGACGTGTCGTCTATGAACGATTTGAGACGCAAGCTCAGAGAGGCCAATACCGAATACCAGGTGGTCAAAAACTCGCTGCTCGTGCGTGCCTCGGAAGGCAATGACGTCACCCTGATCAAGGATGCCTTCAAGGGCCCCAGCGCCATCGCCCTGAGTTACGACGATCCCGTCGCCCCGGCCAAGGTGCTCACCGATTTCGTCAAGGAGAACAAGGATTTCGAAATCAAGGTGGGGGTGCTCAACGGCAAGGTGATCGATCTCGATGGCATCAAGGCGCTATCCTCACTGCCGACCAGGGAAGTCCTGCTGGCCCAGGTGCTGTCCGCCATGAACGCCGTGCCGACCTCACTGGTCACCGCACTGAGCGACGTGCCGCGACGGTTCCTCAACGTGGTCCAGGCCATCAAGGACCAGAGGGACGAGGCCGCCTGATCCAGCGATGCCAACAACCGATTACTGAAGACTGTAATACTATCAAAATCTGGAGGAAACACTACCAATGGCTGATATCACGAAAGAAGATGTTATCGAATTTATTGCCAACATGTCCGTTCTTGAACTCTCCGAGATGGTCAAGGAGATGGAAGAAAAATTCGGCGTTTCCGCTGCCGCTCCGGTCGCCATGATGGCTGCCGGTCCCGCTGGCGATGCCGGCGCTGGGGCCGCTGCCGAAGAGAAGAATGAGTTCGATGTGGTTCTGACCGCTGCCGGCGACAAGAAGATCGCCGTCATCAAGGAAGTCCGCGCCATCACCGGTCTGGGCCTCAAGGAAGCCAAAGCCCTGGTCGACGAGGCACCCAAACCGGTCAAGGAAGGCGTGCCCAAGGAAGAGGCCGAAAAAATCCAGGCCCAGCTTGAAGAGGCCGGCGCCCAGGTCGAACTCAAGTAAACCCATATTGGCGCCAGACGCCGGGAAATAAACATAATATTCTTTTATTATTAATAAAAGTGTTGAATGTGAGAATGGGGTGCAAAGGATAACTATCCTTTGATCCCATTTTCATATTCCTCAATCATCTATCGGAGTTGCCATGTCGAAAAGACCAACGGCGAACAAGAGAATTCGAAGAAGCTTTGGAAAAATAAAGAAAATCGTAGAAATTCCTGATCTGATCGGGATGCAACGCGACTCTTACCAGCGATTTCTCCAAATGAACGTGGCTCCCGAAAAACGGGAAGACATTGGCCTGCAGGCGGTTTTCAAGTCTGTTTTTCCGATCAAGGATTTTACGGGCAGTGCTTCCCTGGAGTTTGTGTCTTATCGATTTGCTGAAATCAAGCACAGTGAAGAAGAGTGTGTGCATCGTGGCATGACCTACGAACTGCCGGTGCGGATCACCGTCCGTCTGGTGGTTTACGATACCGACAAGGACACGGGTGTATCCAACATCCGGGATATCAAGGAACAAGAGATCTATTTCGGCACCATTCCGTTGATGACGGCCAAGGGCACCTTTATCATCAATGGTACAGAGCGGGTTGTGGTAAGCCAGCTGCATCGCTCGTCGGGTGTGTTCTTTGACCACGACAAGGGCAAAAGCCACTCCAGCGGCAAAATCATTTACAGTTCCAGGGTGATTCCGGTTCGCGGATCCTGGATCGACCTTGAGATCGATCCCAAGGATATCGTCTACATACGCATCGATCGCCGCCGAAAGTTCCCGGTCACCGTGCTGTTCAAAGCCTTCGGGTATTCCAGTGAAGACCTGCTGAACTATTTTTACACCACCGAGAAGATCACCCTCGATAAGAACGACTATTTCCGGCAGGTTGCTCCCGAACTGCTGAAAGGTAAGCGGGCCAGCAAGGATGTCGTCGATCCCGCCAGCGGCGATGTCATCGTCAAGAAAGGGCGTATGTTCACCCAGCGGGCCCTCAAACAGATGGCCGCCAGCGGCATCACTCAGGTTCCCATCGAGCGGGACGATTTGCTCGACAGGGCCTTTGCCATATCCATCACCGACCCGCAGAACGGGGCGATCATCGCCCAGGCCGGCGACGTGATCGATGAAACCCTGCTCAAGCAGTTGGAAGATGCCCACATCGGTGAGTTCGAACTGCTCTTCATCGACGGTGCCACCAGCAGCGATTCTATTCGCAAGACCTTGCTGCTCGACAAGGTCACCACCAAAGAAGAGGCCTTGATCGAGATCTACCGGTTGCTGCGCCCCGGCAACCCGGCAACTCCGGAGGTGGCTCAGGATTTCCTCGACCACCTGTTCTTTAAGTCATCATACTACGACCTGTCCGGCGTGGGCCGGCTCAAGATCAACCTGCGCCTGGGCATCGATACGCCGGTCAACGTAAGAACCCTGCGCAAGGAGGACATTCTGCTGACGGCCAAGACCCTGGTCGAGTTGAGGGATACCCAAGGGGTGGTGGATGACATCGACCACCTGGGCAACCGACGAGTACGCGCCGTGGGCGAACTGTTGGAAAATCAGTACCGCATCGGGTTGGTGCGCATGGAGCGGGCCATCAAGGAACGCATGAGCCTGCAGGAAGTCGATGCCCTGATGCCCCACGACCTGGTCAACCCGAAACCGGTCTCGGCCGTGGTCAAGGAGTTTTTCGGCACCAGCCAGCTCAGCCAGTTCATGGACAAAACCAACCCCTTGTCCGAAACGACCCACAAACGACGGCTCAGTGCATTGGGACCGGGCGGTTTGACGCGTGAGCGCGCCGGCTTCGAAGTCCGCGACGTACATCCGTCTCACTACGGACGCATCTGTCCCATCGAAACGCCTGAAGGGCCCAACATCGGGCTGATCGTTTCCCTGAGCACCTACGCCAAGGTCAATGACTTCGGATTCATCGAAACACCCTACCGGGTGGTCGAAAACGCGACGGTATCCAAGGATGTCAAATTCCTTAGCGCTTTCGAGGAGAAAGACCATCCCATTGCCCAGGCCAACGCGCCGATCAATGATGACTCGCAATACATCAATCCGACGGTCACCTCCCGGGTAGCCGGCGAATTCATGATGGTCGAGCGTGATAAAATTGAGCTTATGGACATCTCGCCCAACCAGTTGGTGAGCGTCTCCGCATCCCTGATCCCTTTTCTGGAAAACGACGACGCCAACCGCGCCCTGATGGGATCGAACATGCAGCGTCAGGCCGTTCCCCTGATCAAAGCGGAAGCGCCCCTGGTGGGAACCGGTATCGAAGGGGTCGTCGCCAAGGACTCCGGGGTTACCGTGGTGGCCAGCCGCGACGGCGAGGTGGTCGACGTGGATGCCTCGCGCATCGTTTTGAGGCACGACACCTCCGCGGCCGGGGCCGATAAGCAGGTGACCATCTACAACCTGCACAAATTCGTGCGTTCCAACCAGAACACCTGCTTCAACCAGCGTCCCATGGTTACCAAGGGACAGTTCGTTGCGGCCGGCGAGATTATCGCCGACGGTCCGGCGACTGAAGCGGGTGAATTGGCGTTGGGTAAAAATGTCACCGTGGCGTTCATGCCTTGGGGTGGCTACAACTTCGAGGACTCCATATTGGTCAGCGAGCGTCTGGTCAGAGACGGGGTATACACTTCTGTTCATATTGAGGAGTTCGAGGTCGTCGCCCGGGATACCAAGCTGGGTAAGGAAGAGGTGACCCGCGACATTCCCAATGTCGGCGAGGAGGCGTTGAGAAATCTCGACGACAGCGGCATCATTCGGCTGGGGGCCGAAGTCACCCAGGGAGATATTCTGGTCGGTAAGATCACCCCCAAGGGCGAGACGCAGTTGTCTCCCGAAGAGAAACTGCTGCGGGCCATTTTCGGCGAAAAAGCCGGTGATGTCAAAGACACCTCCCTCAGGGTGCCGCCGGGTGTGGAAGGCATTGTCATCGATGCTAAGATTTTCTCTCGACGAGGGGTTGAAAAGGATGAACGCACCCAAATCATCGAAGCTGCCGAAAAGGCGGCCATGGAGAAAAATAAGAACGACGAAATCAAGATCATCGGACAAAGCGTGCGATCGCAACTGGAAATCCTGTTGGATGGCAAGACCTGCGCCGCGCCCCTGAAAAAAGGGAAGAAGGTGCTGCTGGCCAAAAGTACCGCCATCGCACCGGGAACCCTGGTCGACATCCCCGTTGCCGATCTGGAGGGACTGCTCTTCGATGACCCGGCGGTCACCGAAAAGGTTCATCAGGTGCTGGAAGTCTACCGTGATCAGGTCACCCGCTGCCAGGATGAGTTCGAAGCCCGCCTGGAGCGTTACGAGCGTGGTGATGAACTGCCGCCGGGGGTCATTAAAATGGTCAAGGTCTATGTGGCCATGAAACGCAAACTCTCCGTAGGCGACAAAATGGCCGGACGCCACGGCAACAAGGGCGTTGTCTCCCGGATTCTGCCGATCGAGGACATGCCCTACTTCGCCGACGGTCGGCCCGTCGATATGGTCCTAAATCCGCTGGGTGTACCCTCGCGCATGAACGTGGGCCAGATCCTGGAGATCCATCTGGGGTTGGCGGCCAAGGGGCTCGGCGATCAACTCAACGCTCTTTACGAAGAGAGCAAAGTCCAAGAGCTGCGCAAAAAGCTGTCCGCCATTTTCAACAATGCCGCCGGCAACCTGAAGAAGATGAGCGACGCGGACGTGAAACACCTGGCCGCCCACTATCGAAATGGTGTGCACATGGCAACTCCGGTTTTTGACGGGGCCAAAGAGGATGAGATCAAAAAACTGCTGGTCGAAGCGGGCCTGAGCCCCACCGGTCAGACGACCCTATACGACGGCCACACGGGAGAACCATTCAAGGAGAAGATCACCGTCGGTACCATGTACATGCTAAAACTTCATCATCTGGTCGACGACAAGATTCACGCGCGGTCCATCGGGCCTTATTCACTGGTCACCCAGCAACCGCTCGGCGGCAAGGCCCAGTTCGGCGGACAGCGCCTGGGAGAGATGGAGGTCTGGGCCATGGAGGCGTACGGCGCTGCACACGCCCTCCAGGAATTTTTGACGGTCAAGTCGGACGATATGGCCGGCCGTACACGCATGTACGAAAAGATTGTCAAGGGCCAGAATGTGTTGGAGCCCGGTATACCCGAATCCTTCAAGGTGCTCACCAAAGAGCTGCAGAGCCTGGGGTTGGATGTGACCCTACTGGAGGAATAGTAGCCTACCGCAGTCGAGCGTGTCAGGCACTCCGTTTTGATCATCCTTAACGCCGAAAAAGGAAACCGTTATGGAAACACTATATGATTTTTTCTCTAAACCGACAGATCCCAGGCGTTATACCGGCGTCAAGGTCTCCCTGGCGTCTTCGGACCAGATCCGCCAGTGGTCTCACGGTGAAATAAAGAAACCGGAAACCATCAATTACCGCACCTTCAAACCGGAGCGCGACGGTCTGTTTTGTGCCAAGATCTTCGGACCGACCAAGGATTACGAATGTAACTGCGGCAAATACAAACGCATGAAGCACCGCGGCGTGATTTGTGAAAAGTGCGGTGTCGAAGTGATCCAGTCCAAGGTTCGTCGTGAACGCATGGGACACATCGAGCTGGCCACTCCGGTCTCCCATATCTGGTTCCTCAAGAGCCTGCCCAGCAAGATCGGCAATCTTCTGGACATCACGCTCAAGAACATGGAGAAGGTGCTCTATTTCGACTCTTATATCGTCATCGATCCCAAAGATACGGCCCTTACCCGCGGACAGTTGCTGTCCGATGACAAATACCACGAAGCCATCGAAACCTATGGTGCCGGAAAGTTCGAAGCGGGCATCGGTGCGGAGGCCGTCAAGGCGCTGCTGGAAAATATCGAGCTGGACGAATTGTACCAAGAGTTGAGAAAAGACATCCGGGCGACCAATTCCGTGGCCAAACGGCAGAAGCTGTCCAAGCGGCTGAAGATCGTCGATGCGTTCATGCGCTCGGGGCTGGAACCGGTCTGGATGATCATGGATGTCATCCCGGTACTGCCTCCCGACCTCCGGCCGCTGGTTCCTCTGGAAGGCGGGCGCTTCGCCACCTCCGACCTGAACGATCTCTACCGGCGGGTGATCAACCGCAACAACCGGCTGAAACGTCTCATGGACCTCAAGGCGCCGGAGATCATCGTACGCAATGAAAAGCGCATGCTCCAAGAATCGGTGGATGTGCTCTTCGACAACGGCCGCCACGGCCGGGTGATTACCGGAACCAACAAGCGGCCTCTCAAATCGTTGAGTGACACTTTAAAAGGTAAGCAGGGTCGATTCCGTCAGAACCTGTTGGGCAAGCGCGTCGACTATTCCGGCCGGACGGTGATCACGGTCGGTCCGGACCTGAGGCTCCATCAGTGCGGGCTGCCGAAGAAAATGGCCCTGGAGCTCTTCAAGCCTTTTGTCTACTACCGGTTGGAGCAAAAAGGGCTGGTCTCCACGGTCAAGAGCGCCAAAAAAATGGTTGAGCGTGAAGTCCCGGAGGTGTGGGACACCCTGGATGAGGTCGTTAAGGAGTATCCGGTGATGCTCAACCGGGCCCCAACCTTGCACCGCTTGGGTATTCAGGCCTTTGAACCGACCTTGATCGAAGGCAAGGCCATTCAGCTGCATCCGCTGGTCTGCACGGCCTTCAACGCTGACTTCGACGGGGACCAGATGGCCGTTCATGTGCCCTTGTCCGTAGAGTCTCAGATCGAGGCACGGGTGCTGATGCTGGCCAGCAACAACATCCTCTCGCCGGCCAACGGCAGCCCCATCATCGTACCCAGCCAAGATATCGTCTTGGGCCTGTATTACATGACACGCGGCAAAGAGGGCTGTCCCGGCGAGGGCAAGATTTTTTCCAATCCCGAGGAGGTCCGTGCTGCTTACGACAGCCGGGCTGTCGACCTGCATGCCAACATTTCCGTACGCATCGCCGGTGAGCGGGTGGAGACCACGGTGGGCCGGATTCTCATGTGGGAGATCATGCCCAAGGCGGAGGTCGTACGGCTGCGCCACATCATGGTCGGCGACGAGAAAACCATGGCCAAGATTGCCAAGTCCGCCGCGGCCGGCGACGATTTTTCAGCCTTGGTTGTCGAGCATTCCGAAAGCCCCGATAAAGAGAACTACGGTGAAATCGGACTGCTGAAAAAAGAGGAGTTCGTGCAGGCCTTCGATGCCGACCCAGAGGATGCCGATGCGCTGTTCAATCTCTCCGAGAATGACATCTCGGCAGTCATAACCACCGCTTCGGGCGTTCATCTTTTTCAGGTTATGGAACGCCGCCCGGAAATACCCTTCGAGATTGTCAATAAGGTCATGGACAAGGGCGCCCTGCGCGGACTGGTCGATTATGTCTACCGTAACCTCGGCCCCAAAGCCACGGTCATCCTCGCCGACCGGCTCAAGGACATCGGTTACAAATATTCCACCAAAGGAGGACTGTCCATCTCAATCGATGCCATGATCATTCCCGAAAAGAAGGGTAAGATTCTGGGCCAGGCCGATAAACAGGTGATCGAGATCGGCCGTCAATATACGGAAGGTCTCATCACCCAGGGCGAAAAGTACAACAAGGTGGTGGACATCTGGGCCAAGGCCACCGATGATGTGGCCAACGAGATGATGGATGCCATGAAGGTGCAGGCCCTCTTCGACAGCGAGGGCAACCCCCGCCTGGATGAAACGGGCAAGCCGCTGGTGGCGGAAAGCTTCAACCCGATCTACATGATGGCCGATTCCGGCGCCCGCGGCAGCAAGGATCAGATGCGCCAGCTGGCAGGTATGCGCGGCTTGATGGCCAAACCGTCCGGCGAGATCATTGAAACCCCCATCCAGGCCAATTTCCGGG
>JAAUYD010027044.1_pt1 | contig 10822 bp, 9 predicted proteins | sample 7278101 | NCBI WGS metagenome assembly JAAUYD01 (sample SAMN14350128, study PRJNA611818) | marine sediment metagenome | isolation source: surface marine sediment (0.6m) | place: French Polynesia: Moorea | collected 2018-08
AGTGGATGCCGCGCCTGTCGTCGATGGAGACCATTGTGTCCTATTGCCGGACCGAACCCGGCTCAGGCTCGGAAGCCAGCGCCCTCCGCACCCGGGCTGCGCGCACAAATGAAGGCTACACGCTGAACGGCACCAAGGCGTTCATATCCGGTGGTGGCTACTCCGACCTATATGTCGTCATGGCCCGGACGGGCGAAGACGGCCCCAAAGGCGTTTCGACTGTGCTGGTCGAGGACGGCACCCCCGGTCTCTCCTTCGGCGCCAACGAGCGCAAGATGGGCTGGCGGGCGCAACCGACAGCGCAGGTCCAGTTCGACGATTGCAAAATCCCGGCAAACGCACTGGTCGGTGAGGAAGGGCGCGGCTTCACCTACGCGATGCAGGGCCTCGATGGCGGGCGGCTCAACATCGCAGCCTGTGCACTTGGTGGCGCCCAGACCGCCCTTAATACAGCGCTGACTTATGCGGGCGAGCGCAAGGCGTTCGGCAAGTCCATCGACCAGTTCCAGTCCCTGCAATTCAAGCTGGCCGATATGGAGATCGAATTGCAGGCTGCCCGCGTCTTCCTGCGCCAGGCGGCTTGGAAGCTCGACAACAAGTCGCCAGATGCCACCAAACACTGTGCCATGGCCAAACGCTTCGTCACCGACATCGCCTTCCGCGTCGCCAACGAGGCACTGCAGATCCATGGCGGCTATGGCTACCTCGCTGACTACGGGATCGAGAAGATCGTCCGTGACCTCCGTGTCCACCAGATCCTCGAAGGCACCAACGAGATCATGCGCCTGATCACCGCCCGTGCGCTTCTGGCAGAGCGGGCGGCATGAGCGATATCCACATCCGCCGCGCGGGCCGGATCGGACATATCACGCTGACCCGCCCGCAGGCGCTGAATGCCGTGACGCACGAGATGTGTCTTGCCATCGAAGAGGCTCTTGACCGCTGGTCAGGCGACGACGACATCGCCTGCGTCCTGATCGATGCCATCGGCGACAAAGCGTTCTCGGCCGGTGGCGACCTACAGCAGATGTATGACACAGCGCGCGCCGGCGACTACAGCTATGGCCGGACGTTCTGGCGGGACGAGTATCGCCTGAACGCCAAGATTTTCGACTTCCCCAAGCCCTATATCGCCCTTTGCCAGGGCTTCACCATGGGCGGCGGTGTTGGAGTGTCGCTCCACGGCTCGCATCGTGTGGTCTGCGAGACGTCCCGCATCGCCATGCCGGAATGTGCTGTTGGACTGGTACCGGATGTCGGCGGCTCGCTCCTTCTCGCCCGGGCGCCCGGGCGACTGGGGGAGTATCTCGGCACGACAGGGCACCGGATGGATCCGTCCGACGCGATCCTCGCGGGCTTTGCCGACTATTACATCCCGCATGAGAAGTGGGCGGAACTAACCGAGAGCGTGATTGAGACGGGCGATTGGAGCATCATTGACACGATGGCCGAGGATCCGCCCGACGGCCAACTCATGAAGGATCGCACTCGCATCGACGCGACTTTCATGGGCGATACAGCCGGCGATATCCTGCGCGGACTAGGCGACGACAACTGGGCCAACGAAACGCGAAGGTCTATCCATCGCGGCTGCCCCCTGTCCGTCGCTTGCACCATCGAACTTGTCCGCCGGGTTCGCGCGTTCGACCATGTCCGCCCCGCGCTCGAGATGGAATACCGCTTCACATCCCGCAGCGCCTCGGAGGGCGAGTTCATAGAAGGAATTCGCGCCGCCATCATCGACAAGGACCGCAATCCAAACTGGCGCCACGAGAGCGCCGCAGATGTCACAACGATGGAAGTCGCCAAGATGCTGATGCCGCTCGGAGATGGCGCGCTCTGGCAAGACAACGGCTGACACATTCGGGAGAAAGTTCATGGATATCGGATTTATCGGCCTCGGCAATATGGGCGCCCCAATGGCCGCAAACCTTGCGAGGGCAGGCCACAACGTGACGGGCTTCGACGTCTCTTCCGTGGCCGTCGAGGGGGTGATTGCGGCTGACAGCGCATCTGCCGCAGCCGAGGACCGCGATGTCGTCATCACCATGCTGCCAGACGGCAAAATCCTGAAATCTGTCGCCGCCGAGGTACTGCCCGCTATGAAGCCGGGCGCCTGCCTGATCGACTGCTCGACCGTCGATGTGGCTTCGGCGCGTGAGGTCGCAGCCGATGCGACAGCACGCGGTCTTCTGGCCATCGACGCGCCCGTCTCCGGCGGTATCGGCGGCGCGACAGCAGGCACGCTGACGTTCATGGCAGGCGGCAGCGCGGAAGCCTTCGCCATCGCCGAACCCCTGTTCCAGATCATGGGCCAGAAGGCCGTCCACTGCGGCGAGGCGGGCGCCGGCCAGGCTGCCAAGATCTGCAACAACATGATCCTGGGGATCTCGATGCTCGGCGTCTGTGAGGCCTTTGCCCTTGCCGAAAAACTTGATCTGGACTGGCAGAAGATGTTCGACGTGGTCTCAACCTCCTCCGGGGCCTGCTGGTCGGTCAACACCTACTGCCCGGCCCCGGGCGTCGGCCCGCAAAGTCCTGCTGACAACGACTACAAACCTGGTTTTGCTGCGGAACTGATGCTGAAGGATCTGCGCCTCAGCCAGGAGGCCGCTGCTGCAGCCGGTGCCCGCACAGACATGGGCGCACTCGCCACAGATCTGTACGAGGCCTTCGTCGAAAGCGGCGGACGCGGTCAGGACTTCTCAGCAGTGCTCCCTGCCCTGCGCAAATGACGGACACCACCGCCATTCTGGCGTGGCTTGAGGCTGAGGGCAGTCCCGAGGGCCGCGCCGGGATGGGGCGCTACGGCATTCCGAGCGACCGCGCATTCGGCGTCCCGATGGGCGTTATGAAGCGCTACGCGAAAACACTCGGCAAGGACGCTGCGCTGGCGCGCGATCTCTGGCAGACCGGTTATTATGAGGCGCGCACCCTCGCCGTGTTCGTCATGCCAGCGGCAGAACTTACGCCCGAGGAGACCGATGCGTGGTGCGCCGACTTCGACAATTGGGCGATCTGCGACACAGCCTGTTTCAGCCTGTTCGATCAGACATCCTTTGCCTGGTCGAAGGTCGGCGCCTGGGCTCCGTCGCCCGAGCTCTATGTCCGCCGCGCAGCCTTCGCGCTGGTCTGGGCCCTGTCTGTGCATGACAAAGCGGCCGACGACCAGCGTTTCATCGCCGCGCTGTCTCTAATTGCTGACAGCCCAGCGGATGACCGACCCCATGTCAAGAAGGCTGTAGACATGGCTTTGCGCGCCGTCGGCAAGCGTAACACCGCGCTGAACAAAGCGGCACGGGTCACAGCCGCGCGCATGAAGGAAAGCGGAGAGAAATCAAAGGTGTGGATCGGCCAGCACGCGATCAAGGAACTTGAAAGCGATGCGGTTCAGAACCGTCTCAACAAAAAAAGGTCATGACGGCCGTTCTCAAACCGTCATGACCACTGCTCGATCCCTGAAACTCGTATCACTCAGTCAATGTAAGACGCGTAGTAGGAGTTCAAGACGGACTCAATGCCCTGCTCCTGAATATCGTCCTTGTGTACACCAAGAAAAACCGCAACGGCCGCACAGGCTACAAACCCAAGTGAAACGACCTGATCCATCTCGCTGCTTCCCGATCCAGTTCCCTCTACCTTAAGCAGATTGTCGCTTACGGCTTGGGCAGGATTAAGGCATCGCTTTGACAACAATTAGTTACTCGGCGGCCATTCTTCGCGCAGAAAGTATAGATTTAAGGTAGCGGCCGGTGTGGCTGCGGGGGTTTGCGGCGACCTCTTCGGGTGTCCCGGCTGCCACAATTTCGCCACCACCGTCTCCACCCTCGGGTCCGATGTCGATGATGTGGTCAGCCGTCTTGATCACGTCCAGATTGTGCTCGATCACAAGGACCGAGTTCCCCTGTTCGACCAGTTCATGCAGCACCTCAAGAAGCTTGCGCACATCCTCGAAATGCAGCCCGGTCGTCGGCTCGTCGAGAATATATACCGTCCGCCCTGTCGCGCGTTTCGAGAGCTCTTTGGAAAGCTTCACGCGCTGCGCCTCGCCGCCCGAGAGGGTTGTGGCCTGCTGACCGACCTTGATATAGCCAAGCCCGACCCGCAAAAGTGCCGTCATCTTATCCCGGATCGCAGGCACGGCCGAGAAGAACTGCTCAGCATCTTCCACTGTCATATCAAGGACATCGGCGATGCTCTTGCCTTTGAACAGAACCTCCAGCGTCTCCCGGTTATAGCGCTTGCCGCCACAACTCTCGCAGGTCACGTACACATCCGGCAGGAAGTGCATCTCGATCTTGATCACGCCGTCGCCCTGACAGGCCTCGCACCGCCCCCCTTTGACGTTGAAGCTGAAACGGCCAGGCGTATAGCCGCGGGCCTTTGATTCCGGCAGACCCGCATACCAATCCCGGATCGGCGTAAAAGCCCCAGTGTAGGTCGCGGGATTTGAGCGAGGCGTGCGCCCGATGGGCCTCTGATCGATATCTATGACCTTGTCCAGATGCTCCAGACCCCGGATCGTCCGGCAGGGTGCAGGGGTCTGGCGGGCGTTGTTCAGCCGCATCGAAGCTGTCTTGAACAAAGTCTCGATCGTCAACGTCGATTTTCCACCGCCCGAGACACCGGTGATGCAGCAGAACAGACCCAGCGGAAAGTCGACAGTCACATCCTTCAGATTGTTTCCGCTGGCGCCCTCGACGCGGATCACCTTGCCATTGCCCGCCCGCCGTTCGGCAGGAATATCGATCTTCCGCCTGCCGGTCAGGTACTCACCCGTAACCGAGGCCTTGGACTTCGCGATCTGCTTCGGCGTCCCACGGGCCACGATCTCACCGCCATGCACCCCAGCACCCGGCCCGATGTCGAGCACGTAGTCAGCCTCACGGATCGCCTCCTCGTCATGCTCGACAACAATCACAGTGTTGCCCTGATCGCGAAGGTTCTTCAGCGTCGTCAACAAACGGTCATTGTCCCGCTGGTGGAGGCCGATGGAGGGCTCGTCCAACACATAGAGCACGCCCGTCAAACCTGAACCGATCTGGCTGGCAAGACGGATGCGCTGGCTTTCGCCGCCGGACAGCGTGCCAGCGGACCGGCTGAGCGTCAGATAATCGAGACCAACATTGACCAGAAAACCCAGCCGCTCGCGGATCTCTTTCAGGATCGCGTGGGCAATCTCGTTCTTCTGCGCGGACAACCCGCCAGGGACTGCTTCCGCCCAGTCCAGAACATCACGGATCGACATCTCGACCACCTGACCAACATGCAGGCCGCCGATCTTCACTGCCAGCGCCTCGGGCCGCAGCCGATAGCCATCGCACGCGCCACACGGCCGGTTGTTCTGATAGCGCTCGAAATGCTCACGCCGCATCTCGCTGTCGGTCTCGCGGTAGAGGCGCTCGATATTGGGGATCACTCCCTCGAAGACCTTGGTGACTTCGTAGACCCGCCCACCCTCATCATAACGGAACTTGATCTTCTCCCCGGCTGAGCCGTGCAACAGCAGTTTCTGCGCATCCTCGGGCAAGTCCTTCCACTTGGCCGTTGCCTTGAAACCGTAATGCTTGGACAGCGCGTCAATGGTCTGGCGCACATAAGGAGAATTTGTCTTGGACCAAGGCGCAATCGCGCCCCCTGCCAGACTGATGTTCTCGTCCGGCACGACCAGCCGTTCATCGAAGAACAGTTCAATTCCCAGACCGTCACATTGCGGACACGCCCCGAACGGCGCGTTGAAGGAGAAGAGCCGCGGCTCGATCTCGGGGATCGTGAAACCCGACACAGGACAAGCAAAGCGCTCCGAGAAGGTCGTCCGCTCCGGATCGCCCTCCTTCGGCGCGGTCTCCAGGATGGCAATCCCGTCGGCCAGATCCAGTGCCGTGCGCAAGCTGTCGGCCAGCCGTGTCTCCAGCCCTTCCTTGACGACGAGCCGGTCGACAACCACGTCGATATTGTGCCGGAACTTCTTGTCGAGCGTGGGTGGCGCGTCCAGCTCATAGAACTCGCCATTCACCTTGACGCGCTGGTAGCCTTGCTTGGCAAGCTCCTGAAATTCCTTGCGATATTCGCCCTTCCGGTCGCGCACAATCGGCGCCAGAAGATAGGCGCGCGTGCCCTCTTCCATCGCCATGATCCGGTCCACCATGTCCGAGACCTGCTGTGCCTCGATCGGCAATCCGGTCGTCGGGCTGTAAGGCGTCCCAACCCGCGCGTAGAGCAGACGCATATAGTCGTAGATCTCGGTCACCGTGCCGACGGTCGAGCGTGGGTTCTTGGAGGTCGTCTTCTGCTCAATCGAGATCGCCGGCGAGAGGCCCGAGATGTGGTCGACATCCGGCTTCTGCATCATGTCGAGGAACTGGCGCGCATAAGCGCTCAGGCTCTCGACATAGCGGCGCTGGCCTTCCGCATAGATCGTGTCGAAGGCCAGGCTCGACTTGCCCGAGCCCGACAACCCGGTGATCACCACCAGTTTGTCGCGCGGGATATCAACGTCCACCGACTTCAGATTATGCTCCCGCGCGCCGCGGATTTCGATGTTTTTGAGTTCCGGCATAACACCCCCTCGATCCGCTCTGCACATAGTCCATATGCAGGCGAGTCACACCCCCGAAAACATGGAACAAAGTGTGAACCTTTGCAATACCGGACTAGCGGCGCGCGGGAACGCGCCGAGCTGCTTGAATTTCAATCAGATCCAGGTGCGATGAGCCCGAAAGCGACACTCACCAGTTTTCGACATGCGGTCTGAGGTCCAGCTCGAATGTCCAGGCACTGCGATCCTGCGCCACCATTGCATAGCCAGCGGCGGCGATGGCATCGGGCTTCATGAACTTCTCTTCCGGGACATCCGGCATCTGCGCTCGGGTCTTCTCAAGATCGACCATCCCATCGAGCACGAGGTAGCAGACATGCACACCCTCGGGTCCCAAATGGCGCGCCAGCGACTGTGCGACCGAGCGCTGCGCTGCCTTGCCCGCCGCAAAGGCAATCGTCCCGGCCCGGCCGCGGAGCGCCGCCCCTGCCCCGATGACAACAATCGCCCCGCCGCCTTGCGCCCTGAAATCGGGGAGTGCCGCCTGCGCCGCCCGCATCAGCCCGGTTGCATTGATGTCCATGTTGCGAGCGAGGTCGTCGGGGGCGAGGTCGTCAACCGTCCCCCATGCGCCCGAGCCTGCATTGTAGACAACCACCGAGACCGGGCCGAGATCGGCGCGAATGGCCTCAAATGCGGCTGACACTGCGGCAGTGTCGCCTACGTCGCAGGCATAGCCCTTGGCATCGGCGATCTCCGATGCCGCGGCCTCCATACGCGCACCATCCCGCGCACAAAGTGCAACCGCATACCCCTCGGCGGAAAACTTCCGCACAAACGCCATGCCATTTCCAGGGCCGACACCCAGGACCACACAAACCGGTTTCGCCATTATCCTACCCCCGCTAAATCGCGCCGATCTCCTGCAGACGGCGCCAGGCGCGTTCAATATAAGCCGCACGGACCGAGTGGCCACCGGGATGCGTGCAGAACTCCATGACTTTGCCGCCCGGACTGGTCTCACGCGTGCAGGCCAGCCCGTCGACCTCGAACTCTTCCGGCCCGTTGAAGTCGCCTTGCATGCGCAGCAGATCGAGTGCGCGGACCACATCCCCCTGATGCGTGCTCCCAATGGGGCGGCCCGCCAACGGAACGATACGATCAGTTGTCCCATGGGTGTGGAACAGGTTGACAGGATCGCTCTCGCAGCTCCCCGGCACGGGCGCCCAGAACGTTCCGGCAATCGGGGCAAATCCGGCGAACAAATCGCCACGTTCGCAAGCCAGTTGCCAGGTCACCATTCCACCGGCCGAAAACCCCGTCATCAACATCCGATCCGTATCGATGCCGTGCCGCTCGGCCAGGGCCGGGATCAATGCGTCGAAATACGCAAGCTCCTCCGCACCGCTTGTCGAAGGCTGGTCAGGGACACCGGGAATGCGCCAATCATCTGAATAGGATTTCACCGCCACAAGCGCCACGCCCAACTCACCGGCCAATGTCCGCAATCCCCTGTTCCGCATCGTCCCCGCTGCCGAGCCGCGATAGCCGTGCGCAAAGACGATCGCGCCCGGCCGCTCGACACCATCGGGCAAAAGGACCCGGTAGGTTCGCTCGCCCAACCGGCAATCGGTCTCAGACCCGCAGGCAAGGGCCGGGCCAGCGGCACAAAAAAGAAGAAGAGAAAGAATCCGGATCATTGCTGTGCCCTCCATGTCGAGGACAGCATGCGGACTGACGCACTAAGATCCACACACACTCACGTGAGGAGCGGCCTATCGGCCCAGGATCACCTTCACGTAGTTTTGTGTCTCACGATAGGGCGGCACGCCATTGTACTTCTCGACCGCATGCGGCCCGGCATTATAGGCCGCCAGCGCCAGACGCCAGGATCTGAACTTCTGATACTGACGCGCCAGATAGCGGGCACCGCCCTCGAGGTTCTGGCGCGGGTCGCGCGGATCGACGCCAAGGCTTCGCGCCGTCGCCGGCATAAGCTGCGCCAATCCAATGGCACCCTTGTGCGACCGCGCATTGGGGTTCCAGTTGCTCTCTTGCTTCACCAGCTTCATGAACAGATCAACCGGGATCCCGTGTCGGATCGCCGCCGCCCGCGCGACGCTCGCATAAGGGCTGTTGGGGTTTTGCGATGTGCCGTAGAAGCCGGGGCTGTATACATCCAGAGCGACACCCGGCCGGTCGACCGAGCGCGAGATCCGCGGCTCGGGCGGGACCCCGACCTTTGCTCCGGGCACCGGGCGCCGGATCAGCTCCCGATCGTAATCGGACAGGCTGGACTGCGAACCAAAGATGATATCAGCCTTTACTGGGGCCGCGCAGAACAAGGCCACCCCGGCGACAAGAGCCATGAACCGCATGTTATCCCCCACTCGTACCACGGACGCAAAGTGCAATAGAGACGCCTTTCGACCCTCGCGTTTTAGCTGGATCGCAAAGATCTGTCACCCCTGATGCAGCACCGCGCAAGTGGTCCATCGACGCGCCGAAAAGGATGCCGCCAATCCCAGCTTCCCCTTTCACCCCCCCGGCAACCCGTCTACTGTCGCCCGAACAATTGAATCACGACGCCACAGGGAGCAAGTCATGGCAGGCAGTGTGAACAAAGTCATTCTGATCGGTAACCTTGGCGCGGATCCTGAAGTGCGGACGTTCCAGAACGGTGGCAAGGTCTGCAACCTGCGCATCGCCACGTCAGAGCGCTGGCGCGACCGCAATACCGGCGAAAACCGCGAGCGGACTGAATGGCACTCGGTCGCGATCTTCAACGAACGCCTGGCCGATCTCGCGCAGCAGTATCTCCGGAAGGGATCGAAGGTCTATATCGAGGGGAAGCTTGAGACGCGAAAATGGCAGGACCAGTCCGGCCAGGATCGCTATACCACAGAGGTCGTGCTGCGCCCGTATGGGGGTGAGATGACATTCCTCGACACCAAGGGTGAAGGCGGGGGCTACGGGCAGGGTGGCGGCTATGGCTCCAGCCAAGGCGGCTATGACAGCGGATACGGCAGCGGCCCGTCGCAACCCTCAGCGCCGCCGAGCCCGACCGACCTCGACGACGAGATCCCCTTCTGAGTCGCCAACCGATTCGGCGCAAAGGCTGTCAGATCGGCGACAATCTGCCCAGAGGTTGTCGCCTCGGCGACAACCCTTGTGGGGGTGGACGGCCCGGATTCAGAGATTTCGATGTCTGCAAGCCCACTTTTTTGGCAGCAAACCGCAACGATCAGAAAAATTGTTCAGATTTCCGCTGTGTCTGTCGTTCTTCATGGATTTCAGTCGCTCAGCTTCGCGAAACGCACAAACGGCGCATGAGAACCGCCTCCTTAGTCACCCCCTAAGGTCGCAATTGACAGGAGCAGAAATGGCAACTGCTGCCTTGCTCGCCCCGAATAAGTGCATTGGCGCTGCAAAATTGCAGCGACTTTTCAGCCAATTGCATGCGTTACGTGATCCTTGACAAGTGCCGACAGGCTGGCGCAGGCGCCCCTTTTCGGTGAGTGATGGCACCCGATGCACCTCCTGACGGATGGCAATGGCTTGTTGTATTTTTCATTGCCAATTGTGGAACTCCACCCGTCAGAACAGGCCGCCTGTCGCGAAAATGACACTCGCCACATAGTTCGTGCGCGTTCCGACCATCCTGTTGCTGCAATCCGACACACTTGCGCCACAGTTCCAAATGAAACCTTAAGCAGCTGCTGCGGCGTGGACTTCCGCGCCTTCGGAGGGGGACATCTCAGGAGTTTCGTCCAGGACGGGGACGCAACTTCAGGCTGGTCCTTGGACGTTGGTCTGACAGTTTTTGTGGCGGTGGCTAAAGCGCACCTGTAGTAGGTTAACGGGGTGAAGTAGATGCTTGTTTCTGTGAGCAAAAATAAGATTAGACACCTTCAGAAATCCGCATGTGATGAGGACGGAGCAATCCTTCCATTTACTGTCGTTATCTTCCTTTTGATGGTCATCATGACCGGCATGGCAATTGACTACATGCGCCACGAAACCTTCCGCTCGGAAATGCAGAACGCGCTGGACCGCGGATTGCTCGCGGCTGCCGATCTCGACAGCGACCTGACGGACGAAGAAGCCGAGGCGCTGGTAAAGGAATACTTCAGTTCAGCCCTTTGGGTCGGTGACAAGGTCGTTCCGGAAGTCGACGTCGTCGCGAACAATGTCTCATCACCCGGTGGTTACGGTTACCGCGAGCTCACGGGCTCCGCACGCTACAACATGAACACGTTCTTCATGGGCATCATCGGCTACGAC
>JAAUYD010016686.1_pt1 | contig 10815 bp, 6 predicted proteins | sample 7278101 | NCBI WGS metagenome assembly JAAUYD01 (sample SAMN14350128, study PRJNA611818) | marine sediment metagenome | isolation source: surface marine sediment (0.6m) | place: French Polynesia: Moorea | collected 2018-08
GATACATCGTCAAACCCCCGTTTGTTGACAAGCTTGATAAAGCTGTCTCTGAGCTGTTTCCTGGTGCGAACTACCCGCTGGTCTTCACTTTTCATTTTTAAATATCTTTGAGGTAAAGAATCATCCAACCACCAGCTAAACTTTATCAAATCAATTGACTTATGGCAAACGGTATGCCACAATTATTTCTAATTCAACCTAAAATCCTTTGACTAGACCGAATGTTGGAGGTTTACAAACAAATACGGATAAGGACCATCTTCCAAAACACGCCCGTCATCCTGGCCCCCATCTTCACGGGGTAAACGACGGCGGGGATCCACCGGTGGCCATCCAATGGATTCCCGCTTTCGCGGGAATGACGCTGCTAAATGGGTGTTTATTTGTCAAAACTCAAAATCGCGTTTAGTCCCTTTGGCCTATTCATCGGGAAGGTAAATAGCAACTTGGTAATTTTTATAAACGGCCAAATCGGTCAATCATTCGTTATTTAACTAGACTTCCATATTAATGTCCGCACCACTCGAATCGCTAAAAATCCTCGATTTTTCCACGCTTTTACCTGGCCCATACGCCACCATGATCCTGGCTGATTTAGGGGCGGATATTTTGCGCATCGAGGCCCCTGACCGGCCGGATATGGTTCGCCTCGTCCCCCCTTTTGGATCAGACGGACAATCCGCCCAGCACGCGGTGCTCAACCGCAGCAAACGAAGCCTGGGCCTAAATCTCAAGGCGGCCGGTGCCGCTGATATCGTCAAAAAACTCATCACCGAACAGGGATACGACATCGTCGTCGAGCAATTTCGCCCAGGGGTAATGACGCGCCTCGGTGTCGGTTACGAGGCGCTAAAAGAATGTAATCCCCGGCTGATTTTCTGCTCGCTGACCGGCTATGGACAGAGCGGGCCGTATCAGCAGCGTGCCGGTCATGATCTCAACTATCTGGCCCTGGCTGGGATCCTCTCCGCCTACGGCCGCCGCGGGGAAACGCCTCCCCCCATGCCGCTTCAGGTGGCCGATGTCGGAGCCGGCTCGCTCCATCTGGTGATCGGTCTGCTGGCCGCGGTGATCCGCCGTCAGGTCACCGGCCAGGGTGATCGGGTTGATATCTCCATGCACGACGGCTCCCTGGCCTTAAACTCGATCAATGCCGCAGGAACACTGGTGGGAAAGGAAAACCCTCAGCCGGAAGGAACCATGCTCAACGGGGGGACCTTTTACGATTTGTATGAAACAAAAGACGGCCGTCTCCTCTCGGTGGGCTCTCTTGAGCCAAAATTTTGGCGCGGCTTTTGCCAGGCGATCGGCCGGGAAGATTTATTTCCAAAAGGGATCAATTTTGACGTTGCCCACCAGCAATCCTTTAAGGAAGAGATCAAAACGGCCCTGTTAACAAAAACCTTAAATGAGTGGGAGGAGATTTTTGCCCGACTCGATGTCTGCGTCGAACCGGTCTTGACCACTCGGGAAGCGTTGGATCACCCTCAAACGCTCGCCCGTGACATGATCGTTGACGTGCCACAGTCAGATGGCACAATCCAGCCGCAAATTGGCACACCAATCAAATTATCCTCCCATCAACCCAGCTACCCACACACCGGTGTCTCGCTCGGGTCCCATACCAAGGAGATTCTTGTTCAGCTCGGTTATTCTGAGACTGAAATCGAGAATCTTTACGAAGAGAAGGTGGTTCAATAAGGAGTTCAAAAATGACACAGGATGCATACGTATTTGAATCGATTCGCACCCCCCGATCAAAGGGCAAGGCCAGCGGCGAGCTCCACGAAGTCAAGCCCATTGACCTGGTGGTTACCCTGATGGATGAGCTGGTCGATCGGACCGACCTGGACACGGCCGCCGTTGACGATGTCGTGTTGGGGTGCGTCACGCCGATTGGCGATCAGGGAGCGGACATCGCCAAAATTGCCGCTCAAAAAGCGGGTTGGGATATTGACGTGCCCGGTTTGCAGCTCAACCGCTTTTGCGCCTCCGGCCTGGAATCGGTCAACTTGGCCGCCATGAAGGTTCGCTCCGGCTGGGAAAACATGGTTGTAGCCGGCGGAGTGGAGAGCATGAGCCGGGTGCCAATGGGCTCCGATGGCGGGGCGTGGGCCGTTGATCCGGAAACCAATTTTGATACGTATTTTATTCCCCAGGGAATCGGGGCGGATTTAATTGCCACGCTCGAAGGATTTTCGCGCGAAGACGTGGATCGCTTTGCCCTCCGATCCCAGCAGCGAGCCGCGGCCGCCCGCGACGGTGGCAAATTTGATCGCTCCGTAGTGCCCGTAAAAGATATGAACGGCCTGCCGATTCTCGAGAAAGACAGCTATATCCGGCCGGGCACAACGCTGGAGGGGCTGGGTAGTTTAAGGCCGGCATTTGAAATGGCCGGGCAAATGGGCTACGACTTTGTCGCCCAGCAAAAATATCCGCACGTCGAAAAAATCAATCACATCCACACGGCCGGCAACTCGTCTGGTATCGTGGATGGAGCCGCCCTGGTGCTGGTGGGCAGTCAGGAAAAAGGAGAAGCGCTGGGGCTCAAACCCCGCGCCCGCATCCGTGCGGCCGCCCTGGTGGGAACCGACCCAACGATCATGCTCACCGGCCCCGGCCCGGCCACCCAAAAAGCGCTCAAGCTGGCCGGCATGACGATAGATGACATCGACCTGATCGAAGTCAACGAGGCTTTTGCTTCCGTCGTGATGCGTTTTTTGCGCGATATGGGTCTCGATCCGGCCGCGGAAAACGTCAACGTCAACGGCGGAGCAATCGCCATGGGTCATCCTCTTGGAGCCACCGGCGCGATGCTGCTCGGCACCCTGCTCGATGAGATGGAGCGCACCGATAGCGAAACCGGTCTCGTCACCCTCTGTGTCGGCGGCGGCATGGGGATTGCCACGATTGTGGAAAGAACCTGAGGAGAGACGAAATACGAAATACGAAATAGATTGAATAGGAACGAATCTAATCTCGTATTTCGTACCTCGTATTTCGTATTTCGTACCTCGTATCTCGTATTTCGTATTTCAAACCATGTCTATCACCACCCAAAAAGACTCCCAAAACATTGTCCTTCTCACCATCGATATGCCCGGCCGTTCAGCCAACGTGCTGAACGAAACGTTTTATGCGGCATTTGATGACGTCCTCGATCAGCTCGCGGCCGATGACGCGCTGGCCGGGGTCATTATCACCTCCGGCAAAAAGCTGTTTATGGCCGGGGCCGATATCGACAACACCTTTAACCACGATGATCCACAGCGCTTTTTTGACGGCTCACAAATGGTCAAAGCCGCCTTTCGACGGCTGGAAACGTTGGGCAAGCCGGTTGTGGCCGCGCTCAACGGGACCGCCCTGGGCGGCGGGCTGGAGCTGGCCCTGGCCTGTCACCATCGCATCGCTCTGGATAACGATCGAATCAAATTTGGCTTTCCGGAGGTTGGTCTGGGGCTGCTCCCGGGCGGGGGCGGTGTGGCCCGCACCGTGCGCCTTATCGGCCTGCAGCCAGGTCTCGAATGGCTGACTCAAAACAAAAAATATACCCCCAGGCAGGCACTGGCTGAAGGGATGATTCACGCCCTGGCGGCCGACATCAACGAGATGCTGGACCAGGCTCGGGAATGGATTTTAGCCAATCCGCAAGCGCAGGCCCCATGGGACGCCGTCAAACGGTATAAAATCCCTGGCGGTGGACCGACCCACCCCAAAATTGCCCAAATGTTGGCGATCGGTCCGGCTTACATGCGTCAGGAAACCAAAGGGAATTATCCCGCCCCCCACGCCATTATGGCCGCGGCCGTGGAAGGGGCGCAGGTTGATTTTGATACCGCCTGCCGCATCGAATCCCGCTATTTTGCCAGCCTGGCTTCCGGTCAGGTTAGCAAAAACATGATCAACGCCTTTTGGACCCAGCTCAACCAGATAAAGAAAGGGGCCAGCCGGCCGCAGCACGTCTCGCCACAGCAAACAAAAAAGGTGGGGGTTTTGGGTGCCGGAATGATGGGTCACGGCATCGCCTACGTCTCCGCCTTGTCCGGCATGGAGGTGGTCATGACCGATGCCTCCCAGGAAGCGGCCGACAACGGACAGGAGAAGATCGCCGCCCTCATGGCCAAGCGGGTCAAACGCGGCCGCATCAGCCAGGAAAAAATGGACGAAGTGCTGGGCAGGATCACGGCCACGGCCGATTACGATCAGCTTGCCGGGTGTGATCTGATCGTCGAGGCGGTGTTTGAAAATCGGGCGCTCAAGGCCAAGGTGACCGGCCAGGCAGAAGCGGTCATGGATCCGGCCGGGGTTTTTGCTTCCAATACGTCTACCCTGCCGATAACGGGGCTGGCGGAGGCGTCGCAGCGGCCGGAGAAATATATTGGTCTGCACTTTTTCTCTCCGGTTGAGCGGATGCAGCTGGTCGAAATTATCACCGGCGAAAAAACCGATGACGATACCCTGGCCAAGGCGTTTGATTACGTGCTGGCCATCAGAAAGGTGCCCATCGTCGTTAGCGACAGCCGCGGCTTTTACACGTCGCGCGTTTTTGCCACCTGGACCAACGAAGGGATGGCCATGTTGGCCGAAGGGCAGCACCCGCACGCCATCGAGATGGCTGGGCTGCAGGCCGGAATGCCGGTCGGGCCGCTGGCGCTGATGGATGAGGTGTCGCTGTCGCTGGCCGATCACGTGCGCCAGCAAACGATCGCCGATCTAGATGCTGAAGGGAAAATTGCCGTCGATCATCCGGCGTTTGCCGTCCTCGATAAGATGCTGGCGCACAAGCGGCCGGGTCGGGCCGCAGGAGCCGGTTTTTATGAGTACAACGGCAAAGAAAAACAGCTGTGGCCAGAGTTGACCGAGCTCTTTATGGATGGGCAGAAACAGCTTTCACAAGAAGAAATGATCGACCGCATTTTGTTTATCCAGGCGATTGAAACGGTGCGCTGTCTCGAAGAAGGGGTGCTGCATTCAGCGGCCGATGCCAACCTGGGCAGCATTTTTGGGTGGGGATTTGCCCCGTTCCACGGTGGGACATTGCAGTTTATCAACGCCTACGGGCTGAAAAAATTCATCACTCGCTCAGAGGAGCTGGCCCAGCGCTACGGCGAGCGGTTTACCCCACCGGCGCTGCTGAGGGAGATGGCTGGGAAAGGCAAAACGTTTTGACGGCCACACAGACCACAAAAGTTTTTAAAAATTTTGTGGTCTCATAAGTGATATGCAAAAACTCTTCAATAATTAATTGTTCGCAGATTACGCAGATTTTCGCAGATTAGAGAGAGAAATCTGTTAAAATCCGTGTTAATCCGTGGCTTATTTTAACAATTCTTTTTGTAAACCACTTAACTCGATATTGACAAACGAGAATAATATCCGCTACGATTTTTTTATAGAACGTTCGCGATTCTCATCCATCACTGCAGCCGAGTCGACACCGGGAAGTCACTCGTCGACTCCCAGGCCGCACATCACTACAAAATGAGCTGCGGCTGCCTCGGCGTGGCAGGCGTTTGAACACCATTTTACTAAAATAAGAATAAACAGGAGAAATATCATGTCGCGTAATGGGTATTTGACCAGCAGGCGATTTTGGTTGGTTGTTGCCGCCATCATTTTGGCTCTTCTCCTCCTTGGCACAACGGCGATCAAAACGGCCGCCCAAACCACACCGTCTTTCTCGATTGTTTCAGTTCAAAGAGATACCTCCGTGACCATTGAAACGGCCAATTTTCCACCCAATCAAACTTTTACGGTGACCATGGGGGCGATGGGCACCCGGGGGGTCAATGGGGTGAATGTGGGCACGTTGGATTCCGGTGCAGGAGGCGTGTTGACCGCCACTTTTAACATTCCAGACCAGTTAAAAGGAGCGCGGACGATCGCCGTGAGAGCATCCACCGCTCATTCCAATCCTTACTTCGCCTTTAACTGGTTCTACAACAATACGGCTGCCATTTCGAGCCCGCCACCGGGGGACACAACCCCGTCTCCGGGAACCGATGCGGCCGGCATTCCCACCTTTGTGGTAACCGGCGTTCGACAAGGTGAATCCGTGACGATTTCCACCAGCAACTTCCCGGCCAACCAGACATTTTCGGTGACGATGGGGGCCATGGGTTCACGGGGCTTGGGCGGCTTCCCGGCCGGGACCTGGAATTCGGGAGCTGGGGGTGCGCAGTCTGTCACTTTCGACATTCCAGCTGAGATGAGCAATACCGGCCGGATCGCCATTCGCCTTTCAACGGCGCACACCAACCCCTACTTCGCCTTCAACTGGTTTTGGAACAGGACCACAGGCTCATAAAAAATCATACGTCAGGTGGTGAAAAGTAGTAAGCTTAAAGCGAACCCCTCACAGCACGTCGTCTTTCTTAACACTTTATACCTTTGACTTTGAGTGTCTTAATACAGAAGATCAACTTTTCTGAGAAGTTGATCTTCTGTAAAATAATACCTATATGGATACCTTGGGGCCCTGGGTTGTGCTGTTTTCAGCACTGCTCGTCATCGTGCTCGCCGCCCGGCAAATGGGGGAGATCTTTGCCCGGTTCAAGCTGCCCTTAATCAGCGGCTTTTTGTTTGTCGGAATTATTACCGGTCCGTTTGTCCTCGATTTTATTCACACCGAAAACATCCCTCAGTTTTTGCTTCTCGATGAAATGGCCCTAGCTTTTATCGCCTTTGCGGCCGGCGCAGAGCTGGAGATGCACGTGATCCGAGGGTATTTTCGCAGCATCATCTCCATCATCAGCGGACAGGTCATCGTCGTCTTTGCCATCGGCATAACCATTTTTATTCTGATCAAAGATATGATCCCCTTTATGGCTCCTTTACCGCAGCCTGAAGTCTGGGCTGTGGCCTTGCTGGGGGCCACCATCATGATCGCGCGCTCTCCCTCATCAGCCCTGGCCATCATCAAAGAGCTGCGCGCCCGCGGTCCCTTCACCCATAAGGTTTTGGGAGCCACGGTGTTGAAAGACGCCGTGGTGATCGTCATTTTTGCGGCCGCTGTTTCGGTGGCGGCCGTGCTCGTTGAAGGAAGCGCCTTTAACTTCCTTCTGCTCTTCCAGGTGGTGTTTGAAATTGGCATTGATATTGGCCTGGGTATTCTCATCGGACTGCTCCTGCGGATGATTTCGATGATTCCCTTTCGATTGGTTAAAAGCGCTCTGATTCTCATCCTCGGTTTGAGCGTATTTGTGATTTCTACGGAGCTGCACGATCCTCAACTGATTTCCCTGCCAATTGGGCTGTTTTCAGAGCCGCTGTTAATCTGCATGACGGCCGGTTTTTACGTAACCAACTTCACCCGTCTGGCTTCCGATTTCCAGTACACCATTGAGGAGATGTCACCGGCCGTATTCCTCGTTTTCTTCACTCTGGTTGGCATCGAGCTGGAGCTCGATGTTCTGGGGCAAACGTGGCTCATCGTGCTGATTCTGGTTGTGGTGCGCATCGTTGGTATCTTTGTCGGCAGCTTTGCCGGCACGGCGATTGCCGGTGATCGCAGCCGCGAGAACGCTCTGCTCGGGTTTGGCTTTATCACGCAGGCCGGCGTCAGCGTCGGTTTAGCCAAAGAGATCGGGGTCGAGTTTGATTCCTGGGGTCCGGAACTGGCTACCCTGTCTATCGGGGTGATTGTCATTAACCAAATTCTCGGTCCCCCTTTACTCAAATGGACGATCAACCGGGTCGGGGAATCATACACGCAGGCGGCCCGTGCGGATTTTGATGGCATTCGTGATGCCCTCATCTTTGGAGTCGAAAACCAATCTTTGGCCCTGGCACGCCAGCTCAACAATCACGGTTGGCAGGCGGTATTGGTTTCACGAAGTCAGGAAAACGGCACCACTTTGGCAGAGGAAGATCCAAAAATTAAATACCTGCCAAAAATCACGGGCGATGAGCTCCGCGCACTCGAAATGAGCAGGGCGGACAGCGTGGTCCTGCTGCTCACTGATGATGAAAATTACGCCATCTGCGAATTAATTTATGAACAGTTTGGCGTTGAAAATGTCATCGTCCGGCTGGAAGATCGCGCCAACTTTGAAAAATTCTATGAATTGGGGGCGAACATCATCCAGCCGGGAACCACCATGGTCAGCCTGCTCGATCAATTTGTTCGCTCACCCTCGACCGCGTCCCTACTTTTAGGAATGGATCCTCAAGAGCAGTTTCTGGAGATTCAGATGAACAATCCCGAGTTAAACGGGATGGCCGTCCGCGACATCAATTTCCCGCACGATACACTGCTGCTGTCAATTTCCCGCCAGGGGGATCGAGTGGTTTCACATGGCTACACCCGCCTGAAAATAGGCGATCAAATTACGGTCGTTGGCTCGCCTGACAGCCTGGCGGAGTTGGAGGTCAAATTTGAGGGATGATAGAGACGACAGACTACAGACCTCAGACCTCAGACTTCAGACTACAGAGGCTAAATTCTGAAGTCTGAGGTCTGACGTCTATTCAAGGGGTTTTAAATCATCCAAAATCCACGGCATCAGCTCAGACACGGTGGGGTGAGCCAATACCGCTCTACGAAACAGCTTATACGATTGGCCGGTGTACATAAAAGCGGTAAACAAATTGATAATTTCATCACCGCCGATCCCCAAAATGGCCGCACCCAAAAACTCTTCGCTGTCGGCATCGACGAGTATTTTCACCAACCCGGCCGTTTCGTCTTTCTCTTTGGCCCGCGAAATATATTTCATCGGCCGGGTGGCCATCAGCACGCTGCGGCCGCTTTCCCGCGCCTCTTTTTCGCTCATACCCACCCGCCCTAATGGCGGATCGATAAACAGGGCGTAGGTAGGGATGCGCTGTTTTAGCGAGCGGTCATCGTCACCGCTGTAGTGATCCCAAAAGATTTCGCCATCGTTGACTGCGGTGTGGGTAAACGCCCCTTCCCCATTGATGTCCCCGACGGCAAAGATGTGCGGCACATTGGTCTGCATGACGTCGTTGACCTCAATGTATCCGCGCGCATCCACTTCAACACCGGCCGCTTTCAAGTTGAGCCGATCGCTGTTGGGAACACGGCCGACGGCCAGCAGCAGATGGGAGCCGATGATCCGTTTTTGCTCCCCTTGGTGCTCGAACGAGACCTCAATCTTATTTTTACCCAGCTGGCTCAGCCGCTCAACTTTGGCTTCCAGGCAAATTTCGATCCCTTCATTTTCCAATATTTCCAGCGATGCGGCCGCAATATCTTCGTCTTCGCGGCTCATCAGCTGCGACCCTCGTTCCAAAACGGTAACGGCACTGCCCAATCGACGAAAGATTTGGGCAAACTCCAAACCGATGTAGCTACCACCGGCGATTACCAGATGCTCCGGAAGTTCTTTTAAGTTGAGCAGGCGAGCGTTGTCCAGCCAATCGACCTCATCGATCCCGTCAATTTGCACCACGCGGGAGCGGCCGCCGGCGTTAATAACGATCGTCTCAGCGGAAATAATTTCTTTACCCACGCGCACGGTATTGGGGCCCTCAAATTGAGCGTATTCGCGATATAAATCGACGTTTTTCATGTTGGAGAACCAATTCTCCATGCCGTCGCTTGATCCGTGACGCATGTTGTTTTGACGGGCCATCACTTTGTCAAAGTCGATTTTGACCTCGCCGGTCATGACGCCAAAATCAGGGCCGCGCCGGGCCATGTAGGCTGCTCGAGCGCTGGCCACCATCGTTTTAGTGGGGGTACATCCGTAATTGACGCAGCTGCCTCCAAAGCGGCCGCCTTCAGCGATGGCCACGGTTTTTCCGGCTTTGGCTAGACGGGGCACAACGGTTCCTGTTGCCTGCCCGGTGCCGATCCAAATTACATCATATCGTTTCATTTGACTTTTCCTTCATGAGATGAGGCCTTCTTTGAAGCCTTGATTAAACGATGATGAGTGCGTGGTTTATCTTACTCAACCGGATTTAAGAGATGAGGCACCCAATTACTTTGTTAAGTTGTACTATTTTCCTTTTCCCCATCCCCCGAATCGGTTCAGGGGCGGACAGTTCGCTTGAAGAATGAGAAAATGCGCTTTTCACTCCGACAAATTCCCCCTCCCGCGTCGGGAGGGGGTTAGGGGGTGGGTCTTCTGGCACTCAACTTACCCCTCCCCCAGCCCCTAATCCCCTTCCCTGGGGAAGGGGGCAGCTTGTTCAACGGAGACCAGTGGTCCAAGGGCGATTTAACCAATCCACGCTGGTAGGGGCTTGGCTAGCCAAGCCCTTACACCAAGGCTGCAGCAAACATCAAAGATCAGAAATTTATGGAAGAGTGTCACGCAAAAAAAGGTGACCAAATCAACTGGTCACCGCCGTAGAGATCGTGGATACTATTTTCTAGTTAAGATTAAATTTTTCGCAGGTTTTCAACATTTTTCATCAACTCATGTGCAAACTTAACCAAAAAGTGTGATAACCTCAACGTGATAGGTTGTTTCCACCCTCAAAAACAGGATCCAATATGAAAAGCAAAGCTGAATGGGAAGCCCAAGCGGTTGACCCGATTATTAAAAAATACCCGGAGCGCAAAGAAACATTTACCACCTCATCAGATATTCCGGTAGAGCGGCTGTTTGCCCCGGACGAGCTCGACCAAACGTATGAAGATAAGCTCGGCTTTCCCGGTGAATATCCGTTTACACGCGGGGTCCAACCGACCATGTACCGCAGTCGTTTCTGGACGATGCGCCAGTACGCCGGGTTTAGCACCGCAAAAGAGTCAAACAAACGCTATAAATTTTTGCTCGATCAGGGACAAACCGGTCTCTCTGTGGCCTTCGATCTACCAACTCAGATCGGTTATGACAGCGA
>JAAUYD010103315.1_pt1 | contig 10810 bp, 12 predicted proteins | sample 7278101 | NCBI WGS metagenome assembly JAAUYD01 (sample SAMN14350128, study PRJNA611818) | marine sediment metagenome | isolation source: surface marine sediment (0.6m) | place: French Polynesia: Moorea | collected 2018-08
CGCGATCGTGGGTTTGACAACGTCACCGCGGCGCTGAGGACGCTGGCCAGCCATTACGGTAGTCACTTCGAACCACATGCGGGCTTCGCGACGCTTCAGGACGGTTGATCGTTTGCGCGTGAAACAAAGTGAGCAATCGGTCACGATGCATGACATTAGTCCTATCGGAAGTTATTGAATTAAAGGTAGAATACCGTCGATTTTGCGGGTCGGCGCCGCCCCGGCAGAACAAGCAATAATGAAACTCGCAGAGAACTGACAAAGGTGACGCAACAGGATGTGGGATGTCCGCTGAGATAGAAACAGCGCTTTTAAGGCAATTTACGCCGCTCGACGGCTTGAAGCGGGACAATCTCGTCGCGCTGAGCCGCAAGGTCCAGCTGCGCGAGTTATCGCCCGGACAGGTACTATTCAAGGAAGGCGACACCGAAAAACGCACGGTGTACGTCGTCTCCGGTACGCTCGAGCTGGTCGACCAGGGCAAGGTGTCCGGCACGATCGTGGGCGGCACAGACAGCGCCAAGAATCCGGTCTCCCCCGTTTTCCCACGTGAATTGACCGCAAAAGCGAGGGATCGAGTCCAATTTCTCGCGATCGACAGCGATCTGCTCGACGTCATGCTGACCTGGGACCAGACCGGCACCTACGAGGTTTCGGAGCTGCAGGGCGAAGGTGAAGAAGCCGAAGAAGACTGGATGACGATGCTCCTCCAGACCAAGGCGTTCCATAAGATTCCGCCGGCGAATATCCAGGCGATCTTCATGCGGATGCAGCAGATCAACTACAAGTCCGGCGATATCGTCCTGAAACAGGGCGCCGAGGGAGACTATTTCTACGTGCTGATCCGAGGCCGGGCGCTCGTGACGCGAGAAACGCCGCTCAGCAAGGACGGCATCAAGCTGGCCGAGCTGCACGTCGGCGACACATTCGGCGAAGAGGCACTGATCTCGGAGGCCAAGCGCAACGCGACGGTAACGATGACGACAGACGGCGCCGTCATGCGGCTGGGCAAAGATGACTTCAAGAAGCTGCTCAACGAGCCCATGCTCGACTGGGTCGACCGAGAGCAGGCTAACAAGATCGTGGCCGGCGGCGGGCAGTGGCTGGATGTCAGGCTGCCGAGCGAATTCGAGAATGCGCATATCGACGGCGCCGTTAATATCCCCCTGTATTTCATCCGCCTGAAGATGAATATGCTCGACAAGGACAAGCCTTACGTCGTGTGCTGCGACACCGGCCGACGCAGCTCCGCAGGCGCCTACATCCTGAGCGAGCGCGGATATACCGCCTACGTGCTGCGCGGCGGCGTCAGTACGCAGAGCTAGGCATGCTAATGCCTGCCATGCCCGGCAGGCGAAAAAGTACTAGGAAACTCAGATATTGAAGCGCCTCCGGCACGCTTGCCGTAGCGCTGCGCCACTCACATCGTATGTGTCGGCTTGTCTCCGCCCAGCGCGCCGGCCAGGTAGGTCTCGATCTTCTTCTGGGTGTTGCCCTGGTCCTGATCGCTGAACTGGACACCGATGCCGGCAGTCCGTTTGCCTTGGGCGCCTTTCGGCGTCATCCAGATGACCTTGCCGGCCACCGGGATTTTTTCTTCCTCACCCATCAGGTTGAGCAGCATGAAGACTTCGTCACCCAGCCGATAGGAGCTGTTGGTCGGGATAAACAATCCCCCGTTGACTACGTAAGGCATGTACGCGAGATACAGCGCACTCTTGTCCTTGATCGTCAGTGTCAGTAGTCCGGGTTTACTCATTTACGTTTTCCAGAGGCCTGAATCTGGCTCAGACCATCGAAGTTTTCGTGCCAGCCGACGTGCTTCAGTCCGTCAGCCCAGTCAATCAGCAGCCTCTCCAGCGTTAGCTGAACATTAAAACTGCCTTTAGGACTCGCCCTTAAGCGATTGATTATGTCTAAATAGCAAATCAATTTTCGCGTGTCCATGCGCTGCAGCACAGAATTGTCCAAAGCGAGAACCCCTGCCCATTTTTCGCACCCGCTGCGCGCTTTTATCAGCTTCTGCACCTGGTTCGACAGCCAGTTCAGGACCATCGGCGTATCGAGCTTGGCCCATTTCGCGGCAATGGCTGTCGGCGACGAGGCGCGCTCGGCAACGCTCTGAAACTCCGATGACAGCTCCCTGAGCAGGTCCAGCGAGTCCAGCAGCTCGAGCGCGGCGAGTGGCGCACCGCCGGCGAAGTCGAGCGCCGTGCGCCAGTCGGCGCTGCTGCTGATGTGGTGGAGCCAGTCCAGCGATAGCTCTTCGGCGGGCACAGCGATACCGATCTGCTGGCAGCGGCTGAAAATTGTCGGCGGCATCGCCCCGACCCTGTCCGCCACGAGGATGATCAGCATGTCCCCGGGCGGCTCCTCGAGCGTCTTTAACAGGCTGTTGGCCGCCTCGCGGGTCATGGCATTGGCGGGCTCGATGATCGCTGCCTTGCCTGCCCCCTCATAGCTGGTGAGTCCAGTGCTGGATATCAGGCCGCGAATCTGGTCGATACCAATGGAGGTCTTGTCCTCTTCGGGCCGAATAACAGACAGGTCCGGCAGCTCAGGCGCAGCGTCTTGGAGCGCCGGTACCCGGGAGACGGGTCGACCCAGTTGCTGCTCGGCCATCCAGCGGGCCATGGCACGCTTACCGACCCCACGCGGGCCCGTCAGCATGACGGCGTGCGGCGCTCGTCCTTCCTCCAACGCTGCCAGCCAGCGTTCGGCAGGGCTTGAAATCCATGATAGTTCTTTGTTAGTCAATTACTTATCAAGATTAACTAAACTTATTTATGAGGTCCTTGGCAACGTCCCGGACCCGCTGACTGACATTCTCCAGCGAGTCACTCGCGTCAACCACGATGAAACGATCGGCTTCTCTGGCTGCCATCTCGAGGTAGGTCGATCGCACGGCCTCGAAAAAGGCCACAGCCTCCGTCTCGAACCGGTCCGCATCACCGCGTCCACTGGCCCTGGCTAGCCCAACCTCGGCCGGCGCATCGAGCAACACCGTGACATCCGGATTGACGTCACCGTGCACCCACTCGGCAACGGTATCGATTCGGTCCATTGGCTGGCCCCGTCCCCCGCCCTGGTAGGCACGCGTCGAATCCGTATACCGGTCTGCGACGACCCAACGCCCTGCCTCAATGGCAGGCCGAATCGTGTTGGCAGTGTTGATCGCGCGCGCCGCGAACATCAGCAGCAGCTCGGCAACCGCCGGCATCGATTCATCGGCGTGTTCTTTCAGAATGTTCCGTATGCGTTCGGCATTCGGTGTGCCGCCCGGCTCTCGGGTCTGAATGACATCGATTCCGGCCTCATTCAGAGCTTTGACGAAGGTGGCGATCTGGGTCGACTTACCCACGCCCTCGACGCCTTCAAACGTGATGAATAGCCCCCTGCTCACGTCCCGCTGCCCTTGCGCAGCCTGATGAGGTATTCGCGAACGGCCTCGTCGTGTTGTTCCTTGGTGTCCGAGAACTTGTGACTCCCGTCGCCGAGCCCGGTCGCCACGAAGAACAGTTCGGTTCCTTCGAGCGGATTCAGCGCGGCGCGGATCGCCGCCTGGCCGGGCATCGCAATCGGTGTGGGTGGCAGGCCGCCTCGTCGGTACGTGTTGTACGGCGTGTCGGCGCGCAGGTTGCGTCGGGTGAGATTGCCATCAAAGCCGGGCTCGAGGCCATATATGACGGTGGGGTCGGTCTGCAGGCGCATGCCCTTGTTCAGCCTGCGCGTAAACACGCCCGATATCCTGGCCCGTTCATCGACGCGAGCGGTTTCCTTCTCGATGATGGAGGCCAGGATCAGCGCCTCGTAAGGTGTCTTGACCGCCGCGTCCGGGCTGCGCGCTTCCCATTCCTCGGCAAGCGCCTTCTGCATTGCCTTGTGCGCCTCCTCGAGCAGGTCGCGATCCGACGTGTTCCTCGGGAAATGGTAGGTCTCTGGCAGGAACAGGCCCTCCGGATTGCTTGTATCCGAGGCGAGCGTCTCGAGGAACGCCGGCCAGTCCTCATCGGTCAGCGTGGTTTCCAGGTTCGGGTCGCCGGCGAGCGCGGCCAAGAGCTCCCAGCGGTTCCAGCCTTCGATGATCGTGAATGCATAGAGCCGAACATCTCCGCTCGTGAACTGCTCGAGGACATCCCGCGGCGTCATGTCCTGCCGAATGATGTACTCGCCAGCCTGGATGGAACCGGACTTGTCATTTAGCTGGGCGTGCAGTCTGAAAAACAGTGGGCTGTCGATCGCCCCGGCCTCGAACAGGTCGTTACTGACTGCCGTTAGTGAGCTGCCCGATCGGACCTCGAACGCAAGGCCGTTCTCTGCAACCTTGACCGGGTCATTCAGGAACTGCTGGTAGTCGATCGCGACGAACGCCGCGACGGCGACGCCGATCGTACCCAACAACGCGATCGCGTACTTCAGGCGCTTCACAGGGTGTACTCAGTAAAGCCGGCCCCGGCCAGCAACTCGCGCAAGCAACGATACTGAGCTGTCTCGCTGAAGGTTCTGCCACCGACGCTTCGCGCTCGAAGCACGCCGAACTGGCTGTTGGTAAGGATAAGCTCGTCTGACTCGAGGCACTCCGCCAAAGGTATGTCGCGAACGTCAATGTCCAGACTCGTGGCGCGCGAACGCGCGAGAATCTCGGCACGGGCGACGCCCTCCACCCCGCAACGGTCAAGAGCAGGCGTTACCAGCCGATTGTCTGACGAGATAAACACGTTGCTCATAGTACCGCAGATAACCCGACCCGCGAGGTCGCACATGATGCCCTCGAACGCCTCGCCGACGTCCTGACGGCCAAGCACCTGCTCCAGGCGATTGAGCGTCTTCATGCCCGCGAGCGCGGGTTGCTCTGCGAGCCGCGTATCGCAGACGACGACATCGACGCCGTCTGAATAGCAGGTTTCGTCGGGCTGCCGGTACGGAAAGATCCCAATACGTGCCGTTGGCGACAGATCCGCCGGCCGTGCATAGCCCCGCTCGCCAACGCCCGTCGTCAGGACAAGCTTGGCCGTTGCGTCCGATCCGGCTTGCTCCGACGCCGTGAGTGCCTGCTCGAGTAAGCCTGCCAGCGCGTTAGCGCCCGGGAATGGGATCGACAGGCGTTCGCACGAGGATTCAATGCGCCGCATGTGCCGCTCCCACAGTCGCGGCTCGCCGTGCCTGATCGCGATCGTCTCGAAAAGGCCGTCGCCGTAGTTAAGTCCCCGATCGTCAATCGCGACGCTGTCGACGGGTCCGTCAATGTCGAACCAGGTGCTCATGCGCCGAGTGCCGCCAAGAGACCCTTCGCCTTGGCGCGGGTCTCGTCCAGTTCGGCATCGGGTATGGAGTCGGCGACGATGCCGGCCCCGGCTCTGAGCGTCAGCTCGTCGCCGTGCTGGACCATGGTTCGAATCAGGATGTTCAGATCCAGGCTGCCGTCGCGGTTCAGGTAACCGAAAGAACCGGTATAAGCGCCGCGCGGCGCGCGTTCGAGGCTCGCAATAATCTCCATACACTTCACTTTCGGGCAGCCCGTTATCGTTCCGCCGGGGAAGACGGCGCGGATAATGCTGCCGGGCGACACGTCGTCTCCCAGTGTGCCCGATACATTCGAGACAATGTGGTGTACGTGAGCATAGGTCTCTATGACCATCATTTCATCGACGGAAACGCTGCCCGGTTTGCAGATTCGACCGAGGTCATTGCGCTCGAGGTCGATGAGCATGATGTGCTCGGCACGCTCCTTCGGGTGCGTCAGCAGTTCGGCGGAAAGGCTGCCGTCAACGGCGACATCGGCCGATCGAGGCCGGGTTCCGGCAATCGGCCTCGTCGAGACCACCCCGTCACGCGCGCAGATCAGGCGCTCCGGCGAAGACGATAGGATGCTGGCGTCAGCGAAGCGCGCCAGGCCTGCGAACGGGGCAGGATTCGCCGTGCACAGTGCCCGGTACACCGTTGCCGGGAGCGTTCCGGTGTCGATCGTGGCCTGCCATGAGCGAGACAGATTGGCCTGGTAGATGTCACCGTAATCGATGCGCACTTTTGCGTTGGCCACGGCGTCGAGGAAGAACCCTGGCTCATCCTCGCGTATCTGGCTGATCGAGATACCCATGTCCGGCAGCGTCGGGCAGTGATTCGCATCGGCCCGGATGCGTTCCAGCACATCGTCCGCAACACCTTCTTCGGCGACCAGCCGAATCTCATTAAGTACATGATCCAGGACGATGGCGACTCGGCAACGGGTCGCAAACGCAACCGGCAGCCGGGAGTCGTCACTCAGGCGTAGTGTGTCTTCAATCTCACCCGCCAACTCGTAGCCGAGATAGAGGAACCACCCGCCGAAGAATGGCGAGGGCCCACCGGCCGTGCCCGTAGCTGCGTGCCACTGGTCCAGCGCGTCGAGAAACCCATTGGCCTTGTCACTGAACGGGCCTTCGAGTTCTCCCTGTTCACGCAAGACCAGCGACTCTCCGGGGCTTGCAAACAGGATGTCGAAGCGGCCGAGCTTTCCGTCCCGGGACGAACTCTGTAGCAGATACGGGTAAAAGTCGGGATCCTGGGCGTGCATGGACAGCAGATCGATGTCCGCTGCCAGAACTTCACTGCTGGACTCGCCGCGAGGCAAATTCGCTGCCTCAGGAATGTTGACGGAAGACGAGCGTTCCGTTGGTTCCGCCAAATCCAAAGGAATTGGAAACGACGGTCCGAACGCTTGCGCTCCTGGCTTCGTTCGGGACGTAATCGAGATCGCAGGCGGGGTCTGGATTGTGCAGGTTCGCCGTGGGAGGCACGACCTGGTCACGGATAGCGAGAATAGAGAAGATTGCCTCGACAACGCCTGCCGCACCCAACAGGTGGCCCGTTGTCGACTTTGTCGAACTGACGAGCAGCGCATCGGCCGCGTCGCCGAAGGTTCGCCGTATTGCCGTGGTCTCCCCGAGGTCGCCAGCCGGCGTCGATGTGCCGTGAGCGTTCAGGTAGTCGACCTCTGACGGATCGATCTCGGCATCGTTCAGCGCTGCCGTCATGCATTTCCTGGCGCCCTCACCGTCTTCCGGCGGTGACGTAATGTGATACGCATCTCCGCTCATGCCGAAACCAATGAGCTCGGCATAAATCTGCGCTCCGCGCGCTTTGGCAAACTCGAGCTCTTCGAGCACCAGGCACCCGCCGCCGTTGCTCAGGACAAAGCCGTCGCGGCCCTTGTCGAACGGGCGGCTGGCCGTCTGCGGTTCGTCATTGCGCGTGGACATTGCGCGTGCTGCGCAGAATCCCGCCATCGTCAGCGGTGTCGTCGCAAACTCGGAGCCGCCGGCGAGCATGACGTCGGCGTCACCGTAGGCGATGCTGCGCCCGGCGAAACCAATACAGTGCGTCGAGGTGGCACAGGCCGAGACGATCGAAATGTTGGGTCCGGTCAGGTGCTTGAGAATGCTGACCTGCCCTGATGACATGTTGATGATGCTGCCGGGGATAAAGAATGGCGACACCTTGCGGGCTCCGCCCGCGAGCATGCGATCGTGATTGTCCTCGATGAACTGAATGCCGCCGATCCCGGCGCCCATCGCGACACCGATGCGCTCGCCGTTCTCCTCGGTGATCTCGAGGCCGGAATCCGTCAGTGCGTCAAGGCATGAAGCGACGCCATAGTGGATGAAAGGATCGTTCTTCCTTTGATCTTTCTTGGCGAGGTAGTCGTCAGCGTTGAAGCCACGGACCTCGCCGGCAATCTGTGTCGGTAGCTCGCTGACATCGATGCTTTCGAGCAGCCCGATACCGGATTGCCCGTCGCAGACGTTCTTCCACGCGACATCGACCGCACTGCCCACCGGTGAGACGATACCCATCCCGGTGACAACAACGCGTCGCTGCTTCAAGTTGAACCTATGCTGGCAGGAATGCCGGAGAAATTTCGGCGGCGCCCGGGCGGGCACCGCCGAATAGCGTTAACCGTCGCTGGAGCGCGCGGTTACAAAGTCGATGGCCTGCTGAACCGTCGTGATCTTCTCGGCTTCTTCGTCGGGAATCTCAGTTTCAAATTCCTCTTCGAGAGCCATCACCAGCTCAACCGTGTCGAGCGAATCAGCGCCAAGATCATCGACGAAAGAAGCATCGTTCGTCACCTCGTCCTCTTTAACGCCGAGTTGCTCAGCAACAATGCTTTTGACCTGTTCTTCGATACTGCTCATTGTGTTTTCTTCTCCTGCGAAGATTTTTCAAATACGCGGCGTTGGCCCCAAACTCCGGATTCCAACAGCTCGAATGCCGCTCTAAGGCGATTCCGAACACCGCGCAGTAGTATAAATTATTCCCTGACTCGACCTAAGTCCTTGAAATTTCAAGGGCAACTTCGTCGTGGATGCGTATTGTATGTGATAAGCCAGAGCCAATCTACACGCATTTGGCTTGATTTTTGGTCTCAATCAGTCCATCAGCATGCCGCCGTTCACATGCACGGTCTCACCCGTGATGTAAGCGGCGCCCGGCGAGGCCAAAAAGACGACGGCGTTCGCGATGTCGTCGCTGTCTCCAAGCCGTCCCAGCGGCACCTGGCCCAACATCGCATCACGCTGATCCTCAGGCAGCACACGGGTCATATCCGTGTCGATGAACCCGGGCGCAACGACGTTGACCGTGATATTCCGCGACCCGATTTCACGTGCGAGAGACTTCGAGAACCCGATGATGCCGGCCTTGGCGGCCGCGTAGTTGGCCTGGCCTGCATTGCCCATGATCCCGATGACCGAGGCAATGCTGATGATCCTGCCGCGCTTGGCCTTCATCATGCCACGCAGACAGCCCTTGGACAGACGGAAGACGCCGCTCAGGTTCGTGTTGATCACGTCATCCCACTCGTCGTCCTTCATTCGCATTAGCAGATTGTCTCGCGTGATGCCCGCGTTATTGACGAGGATGGTCGGCGCGCCCTCCTCGGCCTGAACATTGGCCAGGGCTTCGGCAACCGAGGCTTCATCGCCAATGTTGAGCACGACGCCACGCCCACCTTCACCCAGGGCTTCCCCAATGGCGGCAGCGCCGCCCTCGCTGGTGGCCGTGCCGACGACAGTAGCGCCGGCCGCAGCCAGCTGTGCGGCGATCGCCGCGCCGATTCCCCGGGATGCGCCGGTCACGAGAGCGACCTCTCCTTCCAGCGCCTTGTCTCCAAATACAGTGGTAATAAGTCTCTTCCCCAAAATTTCTAATTCGCCATGGCCTTGTTCAGGCTGTCCGGCGACTCAATAGCGGCAAACGCCGTGCCACGACTGATTCGCCGCACGAGCCCGGCAAGCACCTTGCCTGGGCCGCATTCGTAAACCCGGTCCGCACCGCCGGCGACCAGGGCTTCAATCGTCTGTACCCACTGCACCGGGCTGTAGACCTGTCGCGACAGGCGTTCGCGGATATCGTCCCCGTCGCCGTACGGACGCCCATCAGAAGCACTGACGACCGTGATATCCGGCGCGCTGAACTCTGCCTCGGCCAGACTGATCGATAGGGCCTCTCCGGCTTCACGCATCAGGGCCGAATGCGCCGGCACGCTGACGGGCAGCATCAGGGCACGTTTCGCGCCTGCGTCCTGGGCCAGTGCAATCGCGCGGTCGACTGCGCTGCGATGCCCGGCTATGACGACCTGACCGGGTGAATTGAAGTTGACGGCCTCGCAGACCTCGTCGCCCGCGGCCTCTGCACAAACGGCGGTGACCTTCTCATCTTCGAGCCCCAGCAGCGCCGCCATCGCACCGACGCCGGCGGGCACCGCGTCCTGCATGAGCTCTGACCGGCGCTTGACGACTTTCATCGCGTCCTCGAGGCTGACGGCGTTCGCTGCAACGAGGGCACTGTACTCGCCCAGCGAATGTCCAGCGACCTGCGTTGGAACTTCGCCCTCCTCGGCAATCCAGACCCGCCAGGTTGCGACGCCTGCCGCGAGCATCGCAGGTTGCGTCACCGTCGTCTCGGCCAGTTTCTCGGCAGGTCCGTCCTGAACGCGTTGCCATAGATCGTAGCCAAGCACGTTGCTGGCCTCGGCAAACGTCGCCTTGACGCTGTCATGGGTCTCGGCAAGCTCTGACAGCATGCCGACCGATTGCGAACCCTGTCCGGGAAAAACCATTGCCAGACTCACGGTACTCTCCGATTCCTGTAAAGGCCGGGCATTATACGGATGCGCGGCGCCGTAACCCAGCGAGAATGGCAACCGAGATAAGGCCACCGACAGCGCCGTACAGGTGAGCGTCCACAACGACGTCGCCACCACTGCCGGCCTCCGAGCCCGGAAGCGGCCCGAGAAACTGCTCGAACAGCAGCTTTGCAGCGACCAGGGCAAGGACCACCGCCGATTCAACCGGGCGCTCCCTGTGCGTTGCCAGCGCGCCGGCCACAAGCATGCCGTGGAGCACGCCGGACAACCCGACGTACCATGTCAGCTCGGGGTTAAATATCCAGAATGACACATCGATCGCGGCGATACTGACGGCGATGGTGAGACACCAGCCCGCGACGCCCAGTCCGCTCCCGACGAGGAACGCAACGAGCAACAGACCCGCCGCGTTTAACAGAAAGTGGCCGACGCCGAGGTGCACCAGGTGCCCGGTCACCAGGCGATAAACCTCCAGGGCCTCCAGTCCGGATCGATCAAAACGAAGCGCCAGCCTCGCCGAGTCGCCGCCCAGCAGGATCAGAACCGATACCGCGGTCAGGGCCGCGACCGGCCAGAAAGCGCCGGATAACGCGGTTTGTGTCGTTTGCCGCAACCCCATATTTGATATAGTCCCGTTAATACCTTTTAAGCAACACTTCAGCCGTTTTCTTAGGAGTTTTCAAG
>JAAUYD010265897.1_pt1 | contig 10810 bp, 7 predicted proteins | sample 7278101 | NCBI WGS metagenome assembly JAAUYD01 (sample SAMN14350128, study PRJNA611818) | marine sediment metagenome | isolation source: surface marine sediment (0.6m) | place: French Polynesia: Moorea | collected 2018-08
CGGCTGCGCCTCGGCGACGGCCGCGTCCCAGTCGACATCGCGCCCGGCGATCAGCGGCGCCTCGGCCTGCGGGCGTGCCTTGATGATGCACGCCGACGGTTTGTGGTCGGACAGCTCGATCGCCTCGTCGAGCAACGGCTTGTAGACGACGACGCGGTTCGGTTCGATGCCGCACGAGGCACTGACGATGGCGGTCGGCTTGGCATCGTTGATCCGGGTCGCCAGCTCGTTCGCGGCGAAACCGCCGAACACGACGGAATGGATCGCACCGAGCCGCGCACTGGCGAGCATCGCGATCGCCGCTTCCGGGATCATCGGCATGTAGATCAGCACGCGGTCGCCCTGGTTGACGCCCTGGGCGCGCAGCGCGCCGGCGAACGACGACACCGCGTCCTGCAACTCGCGGTAGGTATAGGTCTTTTTCTGATCGGTGATCGGCGAATCGTAGATCAGCGCGGCCTGGTCGCCGCGGCCGGCACTGACGTGACGGTCGACCGCGTTATAGCAGGTGTTGAGTTGACCGCCGACGAACCAGCGCGGCACCGGCGTGGCGTCGACGTCTAGGACACTGTCCCACGGCTTGTCCCAATGCAGGGCCGCGGCCGCTTCCCCCCAGAAGGCGTCCGGGTCCTGCAGAGATGCCTGGTAAAGAGACATGTAGTTCGCCATGTGATCCCCCTTGCGTGCTTGTTCTCGGTCCGGGTGGCGTCGGGACAGCGGCGGCTGCGTCGCGCCCCACGCCAGATTGTCGACAATAGTAGCCGCATTCCAGTCGCTTTCGCGGGTTTTTGGCCCTCCCTACCATTGAATTTCGCAATGTGTTGACATTTAGCCGAGCAAACGCGCCCGCCTGCGCCCCGGGGATGGCTCAACGCAGGCCGCGTGACTTGTGTCCAAGTGGCTGAATCAGCGAGGCTTTCCGCGGACGCGCCGGACCATCCGCGATTCGCCGGCGGCGGCCGCGCCGCCACCGCGGTCACGACCCGCAGGCTCGGCGGTGGCGTAGCGACGACCGGTACGGCGGGAGACGGCGCACGTCTGGCGGCCGCGCTGCCGGGCCGCGAGACCGGCTCGCCTATCCGCGCTCCTGGCCGGCGAGATACAGCCAGGTATCGATCACCGTATCGGGGTTCAACGAGATGCTGTCGATGCCGCGTTCGAGCAGCCACCTGGCCAGGTCCGGGTGATCGGACGGGCCCTGCCCGCAGATCCCGACGTACTTGCCCGCGTTGCGGCACGCCGTGATCGCCATGTCGAGCATCTTGAGCACCGCGGGATTGCGCTCGTCGAAGCTGCGCGCGACCAGCCCCGAGTCGCGGTCGAGACCGAGGGTGAGCTGGGTCATGTCGTTCGAGCCGATCGAGAAACCGTCGAAGTACTCGAGGAACTCCTCGGCGAGCACGGCGTTCGACGGCAGCTCGCACATCATGATCGCACGCAGGCCGTCTTCGCCGCGCTTCAGGCCGTTCTCGGCCAACAGGTCGATGACGCCGGACGCCTCGTCGAGGGTGCGCACGAACGGGATCATGATCTCGAGGTTCTTCAGGCCCATGTCGTCGCGCACCCGGCGGATCGCCTCGCATTCCATATCGAAACAGGCGCGGAAGGTCGGCGCGAGGTAGCGCGACGCCCCGCGGAAGCCGATCATCGGGTTTTCCTCGTCGGGTTCGTACAGCGTGCCGGCGACCAGGTTCGCGTACTCGTTGGATTTGAAATCCGACATGCGCAGGATCACCGGCTGCGGTGCGAACGCCGCGACGATGCTCGAGATACCCTCGACCACGCGCTTGATGAAGTACTCGCGCGGATCGCCGTAGGCGGCGATGCGGTCCTCGATGTCGGCACGGATATCGGCCGGAACGCGTTCCAGCTGCAGCAGCGCCTGCGGATGGATGCCGACCATGTTGTTGATGATGAACTCTAGCCGGGCGAGGCCGACGCCGGCGTTGGGGATCTGCGCGAAACTGAACGCCCGCTCCGGGTTGCCGACGTTCATCATGACCTTGACCGGAACCGCCGGCATGCTGTCGAGCTCGATCCGCTTGAGCTCGAAATCCAGTTCGCCGTCATAGACGAAACCGGTGTCGCCCTCTGCGCACGAGACCGTCACCGGTGTGCCGTCCCTGACCAGCTGCGTGGCCTCGCCGCAACCGACCACGGCCGGCACGCCGAGTTCGCGCGCAATGATCGCCGCGTGGCAGGTTCGCCCGCCGCGGTTGGTCACGATCGCCGATGCGCGCTTCATGATCGGCTCCCAGTCGGGATCGGTCATGTCGGTGACCAGCACGTCGCCTTCGGCGATCTTGTCCATGTCATCGAGGCTCATGATCACGCGCGCGGTGCCCGACCCGATGCGCGCGCCGATCGAGCGACCGTCGACGAGCACATCGCTGCGCGCCTTCATTTCGTAACGTTCGATAACGTTGCCGCTGCGACTCTGCACGGTCTCGGGCCGTGCCTGGACGACGTACAATTCGCCATCTACGCCGTCGAGGGCCCATTCGATATCCATCGGCCGCCCGTAGTGCTGCTCGATGCGCATGGCCTGACGTGCCAGTTCCTCGACCTGCTCATCGGTGATACAGAACAGTTTGCGTTCACCATCGTCGACCGGCACGGTCGTCACCGGCGACTCGCCGCCGTCGGCATAGATCATCTTGATCGCCTTGCTGCCGACGTTGCGGCGCAGGATCCCCGGCCTGCCGGCCCCGAGCGTCGGTTTGTGCACGTAGAATTCGTCGGGGTTGACGGCGCCCTGCACGACCATCTCGCCGAGGCCGTAACTGGCCGTGATGAACACGGCATCGCGGAAACCACTCTCGGTATCGAGCGTGAACATGACGCCGCTGGCGCCGATGTCGGAACGGATCATCTTCTGGATGCCGGCCGACAACGCCACCTGCGAGTGATCGAATCCCTGATGCACGCGGTACGAAATCGCCCGGTCGTTGAACAGCGACGCGAACACCTCGTGGATGCGGCGCTTGATATCCGCCAGGCCGGAGACGTTGAGCACGGTCTCCTGCTGACCGGCGAACGACGCATCGGGCAGGTCCTCGGCGGTCGCCGACGAACGCACCGCCCAGGTGACCTCGCTGCCGTATTCCGCTTCGAGGACGGCGTAGGCATTCTCGATCTCGGCATCGAGCACCGGCGGAAACGGCGTGTCCATGACCCACTGGCGGATCATCCTGCCGGTCGCGGCGAGCTTGTTGACATCATCGACGTCGAGCGCATCGAGCGAGGCATTGATCTTGTCAGCCAGTCCTTCATAGGCGAGGAACTCGCGATAGGCCTGGGCGGTCGTCGCGAATCCGCCCGGCACCTTGACACCGCCGTCCGCGGTCAGGTTGCGCAACATCTCCCCGAGCGAGGCGTTCTTGCCGCCGACCCTGTCAACGTCGCTCATCTCGACTTCGTGAAGCCACAGGATGTAATCGCTCATTCGTACCCTCGTTCCTGCCGTATTACAGGCTCTTCTTGATTAGTGACGCCAGTTCCTCGATCGAGTGCGTCGTGGAATCCAGCACGGTCATGCCATGCCGATGGAACATGTCCTGCGCCATCTGCACCTCCTTGATGCAGCGCCGCAGGCTCGCATAGTCACTGTCGGGACGTCGCAGCTCGCGAATCGCCGCCAGCCTTTCCGGTTCGATCGTCAACGCGAAGACCTTGTCCTTGTGCTCGAGCAGCTCATCCGGCAGATCGCCGACCTCGAAGTCCTCTTCGGTTATCGGATAGTTCGCCGCCCGCATGCCGAAATGCAGCGCGAGGTACAGGCAGGTCGGCGTCTTGCCGGAGCGCGATACACCGATCAGGATCACGTCGGCCTGATCGAACTTGTTCAGGCGCATGCCGTCGTCGTTGTTCAGCGCGTAGTTGATTGTCTCGATCCTGGCCTCGTAGTTCTCGAGGTTGACCAGGCCGTGGCTCATTCCTGCTTGTCGGCTGGGCTCCATCCCTGTCGCTTCGATCAGGTCCGACATGAAGCGGTCGAAGAGCTCGAAGTAGTTACACTGCGCGTACTTGAGGATCGCATTGATTTCCTCGTCGAGCATGGTCGCGAACACGATCGGCTTGCGGCCTTCGGCTTCGGCGCGGTGTGCGAGCTCGTCGGCCAGCGCCTGGGCCTTGTCCCGGGTATTGATGAACGGCGAATAACGGATCGTGAAGCGCGCGTCCCCGAACTGCGACAGCAGGCTGTGGCCGTAGGCCTCGGCGGTGATCCCGGTGCTCTCCGACACGAAGTATACCGAGCGGGTCTTACCGTCCTTCATCGCTCCGCTCAGTCGTAAAGGTATTCGAGCCAGTGGCCGTCGCGCACCAGCGCCTTCTTGGCGTCCAGCCAGCGGTCGGCCAGCCGCAGGTGGTCGGACATGGCGCGGTCCAGCGAATCGGCGACGTTGCGGTAACCGGCAAGGTAGACGTAGACGCTGCCCTGGCCCATCAGCCGCCACAATGCGTCCATGTTGGCTACCGTGCTCTCTTCCCGGTCCAGCGCGATCGCCGAGTAGCGGGTCTTCAGCGCCTCGAATGCGCGGTAGGTGACTTGATCGAAGAACTGGTCGCGGTCTCCGGTCGGATCGTTGATGTACAGGTGCTCGAGGCCGGTCTCCGCCCCTTCGAGCATCAACACCTTGCCCATCCAGTCGAGGCGCCTACCGTGCACCTTGTGGGCCAACCAGCGGAACGGCACCATGCCGCACCCGGCACCGATCATGACCATGTTGCTGCGCGACCCCATCGGCGGATAAAAGGGATACGGGAACGGCCCGAACAGCTCGATCGTATCGCCCTGCCGGGAATCGCAGAGGACCCGTCCGACGCTGGTGCTGTCTTCGGGTGCGGCCTCACGGACGTAGATCGTGATGTCGATCGTCTCTTCGAACGGCACGCGGCCGACCGACTCGACCGTGTATTGGCGCAGGATATGCCGGGCCTGCCCGAGCCTCGCCCCGGGGGGCAGGAACCCGACATCCGATCCGGCCTCGAACACCCGGTCTCCCGGCGTCAGGTTCAACATCAGCTTGAAGACAGGTGCGGCGCCCGCCACCTCGACAATCGCGGACTTGTGCACGACCCGGGCGACAATCGGATCTCCGGCCGCGTCGACTGGCTTGTTCATGTCTTCCTAACCTCGTTGATCTTGTTTCCCGCCGGCTCTGCCTCCGGCGTCGCGTCTACCCGGGCCGACGACCGCGTTCAGACCAGTGGCGTCGCACTGACGACGACCCCGTCTTCGTCGGCGTAGACATGGCTGCCCGGCACGAACCGGACGCCGGCGAACTTTACCGCGACGTCGCGCTCGCCAATACCCTTCTTGACGCTCTTCAGCGGGTAGGTTCCCAACGCCCGCACGCCGAGGTCCATGTCCGCGATATCGGCGGAATCGCGGATCAGCCCGTTCATGATCACGCCGCTCCAGCCGTTTTTCGCCGCCTTGGCGGCCAGCATGTCGCCAAGCATGGCGCAGCGCAACGATCCCCCGGCATCGACGACCAGCACGCGGCCATTGCCTGCCTCGGCGACAGCCTCGCGGACCAGTGAATTGTCTTCGAAGCACTTGATCGTCGACACCTCGCCGTGAAAGCGGGGCCGGCCGCCGAAACTCGAGAACAGCGGTTCGCAGATCTGCAGGTCGCCGGCGTGATCGTCGCAGAGATCAGCGGTCTTGAAGGTCACGGTGTGTCATTCCTCGCCATAGATGTGCCGGAATCGTTTGCTGGGCGCGTACGGAAAAACGTCACGCAGCAGGCCGTTCTCGATGTCCTGCTGAATGCCCTTCCAGTAATCGGCATCGAGCAGGTCGCGGTGATGTTTCATGAACGCCTTGCGCAACTCTGGATCGATCAACAGGAAGCTGCCGAACTCCTCGGGGAAGACGTCGTTCTGCGCAACCGAATACCAGGGTTCCGCGGCCATTTCGTCTTCCGGTGTGCGCGGTGGCGGGATACGACGGAAGTTTATGTCCGTCATGAACTCGATCTCGTCGTAATCGTAGAAAATCACGCGGCCGTGGCGTGTGACCCCGAAGTTCTTGTATAGCAGGTCGCCGGCAAAGATGTTGGCCGCTGCCATCTCCTTAAGCGCGTTGCCGAAGCCGATGATGGCGTTCTCTTTCTGCTGCGCGGTCGCGTGCTGGAAGTACAGGTTGAGCGGATCGAGGCGACGCTCGATGTAAAGGTGACGGACGATGACCTTGTCACCCTCGAACTCCAGGCTCTTGCCGCATTTCTGCTTCAGCTCGGCCATCAGCTCGTCGTTGATGCGATCGATCGGAAACGCCGCGTAGGAGTACTCGAGCGTATCGGCCATGCGGCCTACCCGGTCGTGCATCTTGACGATCTGGTACTTGCGCTTGACGGTCTTCCTGTCGACCTCCTTCGGCGGCGGAAAGTAGTCGTTGATGACCTTGAAGACATACGGATAGGACGGCATCGTGAACACCGTCATGACCATGCCCTTGACCCCTGGCGCGATGTCGAGTCGGTCTTTCGAGTGCGCGAGGTGGTGCAGGAAACCGCGGTAGAACTCGCTCTTGCCCTGCTTCTGCAGACCGATCGCCGTGTACAGATCGGCCTTGGTCTTGGTCGGCAGCATACGATTGAGGAAATGCACGACGGCGGCCGGGGTGTGCGTCTCCACCATGAAGTAGGCACGCGCGAAGCTGAACAGGTTGGCGATATCATCGCCGTCCATCAGCAGCGTATCCACATACGCCTTGCCATCGCCGTTGTTGAGCACCGGGATCACGAACGGCATCACGACCGGACCGTTGATCGCCCGGCCGACGATGTAGGCGGCCTTGTTGCGGTAGAACGGCGCGCGCAACACCTGCAGATGAAAGTGCTTGCGCAGTGCCAGACCGGGCATGCGCGTCTTTTTGACGTGGCGTACCAGACGGCGCACGTCGCGGGTGAGGTCCTCGAACGGTACGCCACAACCGCACGCCGTCAGGATCTCGCGGACCGACCGCGTCAGCCCCTGGCGCGTTGGATAATAACTGATGTAGACGGGATCCTGGTCATCGAGGTACTCGGTCGACAGGCCCGGACGGACGAAGATGTTGTCGTTGTTGTAGTAGCGGCGGTGGAACAGCCACGTGAACACCGAGTTGTAGAACGTCTCGGCAAGCTCCGGCTGCTTGTGTTCGTAGAGCAGCCCGATGTAGCGCAGCTTGACCTCGCGCCACAGTTCCTCGTCCGCCTCGCCCTCGAGGCCGAACTCGCGTTGCAGCCGCTCGGTCGCCTCGACGACGCGCTGGGTGTACAGATTGATGCGGTCGCTGGCGGCCTGCCGCTGGCCAGTCCAGTCGCAATCGGCGAAACGCTGCTGCGCCGCCGCGGTGATCTCGAGGAAGATGCGATAGTGCCGGTTGAAACCGTCCAGGATTGTTTCGGCGATGCTGCGCGCGTTGAGTTCGGTCATGCGGTGGCCGCGATCCGGGCTGCTGGCTTCAGCGGCCAATGATGACGGCTCCGACGGCGCTTCACCATACCCGGTGACCGCGGCACCCACACGCTTGCCTGTCGACTCCCGCACGACCCATTCATCCGCCTGGGTTCTGCCCCGCCGCGCGGCAACGGCAGGCCGGGCAGCCCCGCGGGGCCACCCGTCCGCCCACCCGTCGCCGGCAGTCGCGGCTTAGCCGAACTGCTCTTCTTCGGTCGAACCCGTCAGGGCCGTGACCGACGACGCGCCGCCCTGGATCACCGTCGTGACATCGTCGAAGTAGCCGGCGCCGACCTCCTGCTGGTGCGACACGAAGGTATAACCCCTGTCGCGCGCCGCGAACTCCGGCTCCTGGACCATCTCGGTGTAGTGCTTCATGCCCTCGCCGCGCGCGTAGGCGTGGGCGAACTGGAACGTGTTGTACCAGTTGACGTGGATGCCGGCGAGCGTGATGAACTGGTACTTGTAGCCCAGCGCGGACAGCTCGTCCTGGAACGACGCGATCTGCGACTCGGACAGGTTGGCCTTCCAGTTGAACGACGGCGAGCAGTTGTACGACAGCAGCTGGCCCGGGTTCTCGGCCAGCACCGCCTGGGCGAACTCGCGGGCGAAGCCGATGTCCGGCTTGCCGGTCTCGCACCAGACCAGGTCGGCGTACGGGGCGTAGGCGACGCCGCGGCTGATCGACTGCTCGAGGCCGTTCTTGACGCGGTAGAAGCCCTCGGAGGTACGTTCACCGGTCAGGAACGGACGGTCGTTGGCATCGACATCGGAGGTCAGCAAGTTCGCGGCCTCGGCGTCGGTACGCGCCAGCACGATGGTCGGCACGCCCATGACGTCAGCGGCCAGGCGGGCGGCGATCAGCTTCTGCACCGCCTCGGAGGTCGGCACCAGCACCTTGCCGCCCATATGACCACACTTCTTGACCGCGGCGAGCTGGTCTTCGAAATGCACGCCGGAGGCCCCGGCGCCGATCATGTTCTTCATCAGCTCGAACGCATTCAGCACGCCACCGAAACCGGCCTCGGCGTCGGCGACGATCGGCAGGAAGTAATCGACGTACTCCTCATCGCCCGGGTTCACGCCGCGCCCCCACTGGATCTCGTCGGCGCGCTTGAAGGTGTTGTTGATGCGGCGGACCATCGTCGGCACCGAGTCGTACGCGTACAGCGACTGGTCCGGGTACATGGTCTCGGAGGTGTTGCCGTCGGCGGCGACCTGCCAGCCGGACAGGTAGACGGCCTCGAGGCCGGCCTTGGCCTGCTGCATCGCCTGGCCGGCGGTGATCGCGCCGAACGCGTTGACGTAGCCCTTCTTGGCCTTGCCGTTGACCAGCTCCCACAGCTTCTCGGCACCGCGACGTGCCAGCGTGTGCTCGGGCTGGATGGAGCCGCGCAGGCGGACGACGTCGGCGGCGCTGTAACCGCGCTGAACGTTCGCCCAGCGCGGATTCTCCGCCCAGTCCTTCTCCAGTGCTCTGATCTGTTCTTCTCGGGTCATGGTCTAACTCTCCCGTTGCTACTTGAGTTGTCGTAGTCGTTACCGGCCGCACCGCTCGACGCGGTCACGGACTCACTTGGCGATGGTCTTTTGTTGCATTGCAACAATCTGGTCAAAATTACCTGTGCGCGGCGTCTGAATCAATAATAGGAACGCTTTCATTGGCGTCCTCCCTCGATCGATCAGGACAGATTTTTTCTCTTTATAATTCAGTTAGTTATAAGATCTTCAGCGGCGTCCACCGAACACCGCGCAGTGGGGAAATGGAGAGTATTGATAAACCCTATCCTCGCCAGCGCAGTCGCCCCCGCCGGCGGCCTCACAGCGCATCGTCCGCCAGTACATAAGGCAGGTACGCGGGTTGCCAGGCGCGCGAGCGGATGTACTCGCGCAGGGTCACGAAATCGTCGGCCGGTATATCGTCACGGGTCGCCGAGCCGTCTCTGACCGCGGCCGCCAGCACGCTGGCCGCGACCTCCAGGCTGACCTCGCGCAGATCGCTGATTGGCGGGAAGATCCGGTCCAGCGCGCGGTAGTGGCGGTCGGTGTATTCCGCTAGCGCGAAAGCCGATGCGATGATCATCGCGTCACTGACACGCGAGCAGCGTCCGAGGATCGCGGCGAAACCGATCCCGGGAAACACGAAGGCATTGTTGCCCTGACCGACGGCGTAGCGCTGGTCGTTGTACACGACGTCTTCGAACGGGCTGCCGGTCGCGACGATCGCCCGGCCCTCGGTCCAGCAGATCAGATCCTGCGGTATCGCCTCGCAGTTGGCGGTCGGATTCGACAGCGGGAAGATGATCGGACGCGCCGTGTTTTCGGCCATGCGGCGCACCAGCGGCTCGTTGAACAGACCGCTGACGCCGGTCAGTCCGAGCAGCACGGTCGGCTTCGCGTGCGCCATCACCTCGAGCAGGGTCGGCAACTCACCGCCGATCTCCCAGTCGGCAAAGCTGTCGGCGAACTGGCTGACCGGCTGCTGGTATGGCTGCGCCGAGACGCCGTCGACGACCAGCCCAGCGGCATCGACGACGAACATCTGGCGGCGCGCCTGCTCGCGGCTCAGGCCTTCGTGGACCAGGCCGTCCTGGATCGCCTTGGCAACGCCGACACCGCCGGCACCGGCGCCGGCGACGACGATGCGCTGATCGATCAAGCGCTCGTCCTTGCGCTTGCATGCCGCGATCAGGCCAGCCAGCGTCACGGCGCCGGTGCCCTGGATATCGTCGTTGAACGACGGCACGCGGTCCTTGTAGCGCAACAGCACCTTGAAGGCGACATCCTTGGCGAAGTCCTCCCACTGGATGATGCACTTCGGCCAACGCCGCTTCACGGCGTCGACGAACCGGTCGAGCAGGGCGAAGTACTCGTCACCTTTCAGGCGCGGCTCGTGGACGCCGAGGTACTGCGGGTCGCCAAGCAGTTCCTGGCGATCGGTTCCGACATCGAAGTTGACCGGCATCGTGTGGAACGGACTGACGCCCGCTCCCGCGGTATACAGCGCCAGCTTGCCGATGCAGATCGCCAGCCCTCCGTGTCCCTGGTCGCCAATGCCAAGGATCGCCGACGCGTCGGTGGCGACGATCATGCGTACGTCGAGCAACGGGTAGTTGCAGAGGATCTCGTCGATGTAGTCGATGTTCTGCGGCGACACCGTGATGCCGCGTGGCGCCTGGTAGAGATCGCTGTAATGCTGCACCGCCTTGCCGACCGTCGGCGTATACACGATCGGCATCATCTCCTCGAGATGCCGCTGCAGCAGGGCGTAGAAGCGCACCTCGGAACGCTCCTGCATGGCGCGCAGGTACTGGTACTTGGCGATGTCATCGGGCTGCCGGCAGTAGCCGCGGTACAG
>JAAUYD010059995.1_pt1 | contig 10809 bp, 9 predicted proteins | sample 7278101 | NCBI WGS metagenome assembly JAAUYD01 (sample SAMN14350128, study PRJNA611818) | marine sediment metagenome | isolation source: surface marine sediment (0.6m) | place: French Polynesia: Moorea | collected 2018-08
ATTCCTTATTCCCGCGACGCCTGAAGGCAGGGTTGTAAGGTTTGTGACGGACACAGGCGGGGGTTGGAATGCGATCAAGAGAAGCGTAGTCGCGGAACTGGAACTCACTGACACAATTGTCGACAACTCCGTCGCGTTTCCGGAGTTCCGGTCGAGCCGTAGCATCCCGAGCAATCCTCTCTTCAATACCGGAAACCTCGTGGTCGTCGACGACTCGAAACTGGATATTGCTGTTGACGGCTTTCTTGGCGGGCGTTGGTTCGGCGACAGAATGTGGGAATTCGATTATTTGAATGAGCGAATCTCGGTCCATGCTGAAGTTGATAGGTGGGTGGAAACAAGTATTGACGCAGTAGAGCTGGGTTTTCAGGTCGATCAGCACGGAAGACGAACGATGCATTTCCCGAGAATGCCGATCGAAGTGGATGGGAAAACCCTGGAAGTGCTGTTAGATACTGGCGCAAAAGCAGAGCTATCGGACCGCGCTGCAGACTATTTCGGTAAGGAGCAAGGAACGTCGATTGGCACAAGCTTCATTGTTGAGTCTGTCTTCGATGAGTGGGTCAACGAGCATCCTGAATGGACGGTTGTCGCTGCTGCCAACCCTATCCGTGGGCATTCATACCCGATGATTGAGGTTCCGAAGGTGGCAATAGGAGGGCACCTGGTTGGTCCTGTTTGGTTTACGGTCAGGCCTGACAGCGCATTTCACGACTACATGTCGTCAATGATGGACCAGACAGTTCAGGGCGCCTTGGGAGGTTCAGGCTTACAGTACTTCCGACTGGTCGTGGATTACCCGAACGCGAAGGCGTATTTCTTTGTGAATTGACGGCTCGCCTGAGTCCCGATGACCGCCTCTGGCTGTGAGTCACGAGCAGACCTACTGCCGTACCCCGTACATCTGATCCGGCGTCAGCACATCCGGGAATCGCCGCCTCAAGGCGCACCGGGCCTGGTAGCACAGGTGGCAGTGGTCGGCGTATCCCTCCCGGTGTTCAAGATCGTAGTGGCGAACCAGTTCAGCAGGGCCCCCGGCAAGCAATGGGCCGACGATCGGGTGCGCGTCGGGGTCGTAGCCCGCCATGATCTGTGCCAGCGAATCCTCGAGGACGTTGCCGATGGAAATGCCCTGGCAGATATGGAGATTGCCGAAGGGGTCCACGTGGATCCGGTCCGGGTGTCGCAGTTCTTCCCACGGGCACGCGGAAAACTCCTCCCAGTGCGTCGCATCGACACGCGATGCCAGTATCTCCGCAGCGCGGCCCCGGTACAGGACCGCTGAGTCACCCGAGACGTCAGCATCTTCAGGCTGGGCAACCGAGATGAAATTGACGGGGATTCCCAGCTGCTTCGCAGCACGGCGGGCGATCTCGGGATGATTCGTGCCTCCGTTGCTGCCGTGGTAGGCATCGCTGCTTAGCGAAAGATCGTCGATCGATCCGGCGAGAGGCCTGAGCCATTCCGCGGCGTCGGGGTCCGCTGTAGCCCAATAGGCGTTGGTGACGATGCCGACGTTGAAGCAGCGTGCTTTGGCTTTGCGGATGCCGCTGCGCAGAACCGGATAATAGAGAAAGGCTTCACCGCCCTCAAAGTAGATCCACTTGATGGTCCCGAGAGCCTCGGCCTCGGAGAGGATGTGCTCGATGGTCTCGAGCGTCATAGTGCCGGTCTGGGACGGTGAACCCCAGACAAAACAGTGGTCGCACTCGAAGTTGCACTGATAGGTCAGCAAGAGGTGCAGACCTGACAGCGGGCTTGAAAGCGTCTCGGAACGAAGATCGGTACTCATTAGAAAGTCTGCCCCAGGAACAGATACGCCGACTGCCGGTTGCCTTCGGCGACACCGTAAGCGAGATACAGCGGGCCGATGACTGAATCGAAAGCTACAAAGACACTGCCAGAGGTCAGCGTGTTGCGAAGGCTGATATCGTCTCGGTCTTGCCACACGTTTCCGACCTCAACGGACGCGCCCACATACACGGGCGTATCCAGGACCGGCATCGGTCGGTCACCGAGTCGACGGTAATACAGAAGACGGCCTACACCGCGATAGTCACCCCGCAACTCTCCGGATGCATAGCCGGACAAATTGAAAAGCCCGCTAAGACCGAAGGCGTCAAGCGTCGTATCGTCATTGTTGCTGACGAAGCCGAAGTCCCACCAGTGGAGAAGCGTGTTCTTCCCCCAGGTCTGCGGCTTCAGAAAGACCACCTGGCTGATGTCGGCATTCAAATCTCCGCCGAGCGATTCGCGAAACCCTGACCAGATCAGTTGAAGACTCGTACCGGATCGGGGGATGGCGATGCGATCGATGGTGTCGTAGCCAAAGCTCAACGTGTAACTGGTGGTGTCTCCGGACGCGCCACCCAATGCAGGATCTCCGATCCGAACGTCGCCGTCGGCGAAGCTTCGTGCCAGCGTCAGCCGAATTTCCCCCCAGTTGCTCAGAACCCGGCCGACTGCGAGGGAAAGCTCCGCTTCTTCCGAGCGAATCTGCGCGATTTGACTGCCCGCGGCAAACAGGCCCTCATTACCGCGATTGAAACTAATTCGTGGGTTTACAAACCAGCGCGACGAGTAATCCAGGGGTTGATAGACCTCGGCTGTCAGCTGCGGACTGTCACCAATGACCACGTCGGCCCGCAACTCGCCCCCTTTCGGATTGATCTCCGCTTTCGTGAAGCGAGCCGCAAGGTTGTAGATACTGTGGCCGTCGAAGTCTTCTTCGAGGTTGATGCCGAAGCGCAAATAATTAGGCCCCCAGCTCTTTTCCTTGCTGCGTATCCGCAGCTCGTTCTCCGCACCGTCCGCGACGATCGAATAGTCCACGGTCTCAAACGTGTCGATGCCATAGATCTCGACAATATCCGCCTCGAGCTGGTCGACATCGAGTGGACCGCCACGTTGATCGGCCAGGCGGGCCTTCAATACTTCGGGCGACAACCGCGACTCGTTGTCGATCGCAACCCGATCAATGACCGGGCGCTCCGGGCGGGCCTGAAGCAGCGCCTGGCGTTGAGCGGAATATGCGTCTTCTGAAAGCGCAAGTCGCTCGAGTTCTGACGTCGACTGCCGCGCGCTGGCTTCACCGATGCGCATCGCATCGGGTGACTCGTCGAACGCCTGTGACCCCATGAGCCCAAGCTCCGGCGTAATCAAGACATCGCGCGCGGTCAACAGGCGCTTTTGTTCCTCCGCCTTTGCTCTCACCATGATGGTCATCATCTGGCTCGTGACCTTGAGTGCCGAATCCAGGTCGTCTTCCTCAGCGAGTGGAAAGCCGACATCGACGACAACGAGCACGTCGGCGCCCATCGCCTTTGCCACTTCGATGGGGAGATTGTTGGCAACACCGCCGTCGACCAACACCTGGTCATCCAGCCGGACCGGCTTGAACACGCCGGGCGCGGACATGCTGGCGCGAATGGCGGTCGCGAGATCGCCGGAATCCAGAATCACCTCGTCACCGGTAATCAGGTTGGTTGCGATAGCAGCGAAAGGGATCGGAAGTCGATTGAAGTCGTCGACCGTAGCCACCGGCAGAAGCCACCGCCGAAGTGCGATCGTGAAATTCTGACCTTGGACGATGCCCTGGGGAAGAATCAATCCGTCTTTGTCCACGCCCACGTCGAAGTCGACGAGGAATCCGTAGTCATCCGCCTTGCGGCGATAAGTGCGCTGCGCACGCGGAGGACGATCGGAGATCAAAGTTGGCCAGTCCGCGTGGAGGAGAATCTGCTCCATCTCGGCGGCGCTCATGCCGGAAGCGTAGAGCCCGCCGACTATCGCTCCCATGCTTGTGCCCACGACATAGTCGACAGGCACACGCATCTCGTCGAGCACCTTGATGACGCCGACATGAGCCGCTCCTCGTGCGCCACCGCCGCTCAGGACCAGGCCGACTTTAGGCCGATCGACGTCTTCCCCCGGTTGCGCTGCGCAAACAGGTGGGCCGACGAGCAGAGCGGACAGCAGGAACGCTCCTCCAAGAAGCCCGAACAGACGTCCGACGTGGCAGTGTGAGTTCATGAGCTTCGCCAAACCGCGCTCACAGTCAGGGTGAGCGAATAGCGCGCGTTGACTAAACTTGGTAGCACTAGCGACATCGAAGCGAAATACGGAATTGCCACAGCGAGGAGGGCAGCACAACGATGAAGAAGATCGCGGACGGACGCACGGATCTGGTGATGGAATACCTCGACGAAGGCCATTCAGCCACGGCAGCCGATGAACATGGCACACGGCTCATTCAGTGGTGCGCGTATCACGGCGACGTGACCGCTATTCGGTTTCTGCTCCGGAACGGGGAATCGCTGGAGTCCCTCGGGCCTGATAGCGGGCTCAGTCACGCCGCATTCCATGGCCATTGGCAGCTTTGCCAATTTCTGATCGAGGGCGGCGCCGATGTGAACCACCGGCACAAGGAGACGGGCGAAACAGCACTGCACGCGGCTCTGTGCAAAGCCAATCGTCCAATCTACGAGCACGTCGTCGAGGTGCTCGTGGCCGCCGGCGCCGACCCCAACGCGACGACGCTGAAGAATGCCGCTACCGGCAGCTTCATGCGGGATTGCCGAACAAAAGGCGAAACGCCGCTGCATCGTGCTGCCGCATTCGGCACCGAACGTACAATCGAGATGCTGTTGAAAGCCGGCGCAAACCGGGAAGCGAAAGACATGAACGGCGAGTCGCCACTCTCATGGGCAAGTTGGCACCTCAGACCGGCGCCGGTCCTCAGGCTACTATGCTATGACAACTTCTCGATTCACCCTGACAATGGATCAACCTATGACCACGGTATGGGCTGGAGCCAGATCGACCGACCGATGATGGGGCGCCCTCACGTCGGCTAGCGAAGCCGGGTCTTCAAGTTTCGCGTTTGGCCGACTCCACGTGGAGGTGCCGTTCGCAGACTCTCTCCCATAGTCCGGCCGCTTCCGGAATGTCGAGCTTGAACACGTCCCGCAGCGTGGCTACCAGTTCGTCGGCCGAGTCGAGCAAACGCTTCTGTTTACCTTCTCGGGTCACTGTCGAAAAGACACGCCCGCGCAACGCGAGGTGAGCGTCCGGGCGCCTAAGTTGGCAAACGAGGTTCTGGACGAAACCCGATTCCGGGCTCGTCTGCAGGTACTCGCAGCGCTCTGCCATAGCGCGTTCGTCACCCGGTACGTCCTCGAAGTCGAAAGTGAACTCACCGTCGCCGACGTTTTCCCAGAACTGCCAGCTGCCGTCGTTGATCCTCCGCAATCCCACTGTGAAAGGTGCGTGATAGTGGCATCCATCCTCAAAAGGAATGGGTTGCAGCAGGCTTCCGCCGAAACCGACATCGACGAGCCAGCGACCTTCCGCACCGGGCGAGCTCACCAGCAATGTAAGGTGGTTCGCATGCGACGTCGGCCCCCTTTCTGCGCGCATGACGGTAGCCGCGACACGCTGTACGCCAAAGCCGATCTGTGACAGAACCCAGCCGAAAAGCCCGTTCTGCTCGTAGCACCAGCCGCCGCGACGCCTGGTCACAATCTTGTCGTAGGCATGCTCGACGCTGGTTGTCAGCGTATTCCCGAGTTGTACATCGAGGTTTTCGAACGGGACCGTGTGATTGTGCGCGCGAAGCAACGCACCCAGCGTTTCAATCGTTGGTTCCGTCGCGCCGGACCAACTGATCCTCTCGAAATAGTCTCTGAGCCGCATGCCGTCAATTGTGCATCAATGAAGCGACTGACCCGGAGCGGACCACAGCTATCAAACGGGCCAGATCGGCTGTCCGGCCCTCGCCTGCAAGAACAGAAACGTCGCCAGCGCCAACTGTGCGGCCGCCACGATTAGCACGACTCGCTTTGAATTCCAGGCCTGCCGGTCTGCCAGCCATCCCGCCAAGGGTACGGTCTGCATCAGATGCAGGCTGACGAAATGCGCTGGTCGCAAATCGCCAAATTCGCGGCTCCAGCCGAGTATGGGAACAATGGCACCGCCGCCATCGAGTGCGGCGCCGACATATCGCCCGGTACTCGACATGTAGCTGGCGAAAACCATGGTTGTGAAGAAACCAAGCGACAAGCCGATAATCGACCCCAGCCAAACGCCCTGGCGGGTTCTGTCACCCTTGCGCCAGATCTGAAATGCCAGCACCAAAGCCACCAAAATCAGCAATACAGCGCCAATTCCAATCGCGGCGTACATCAGCGCCTCTATCTCGGTTACAAAATTGAAAGGTGAGCTACGCGCCCGTGCAGCCTGGATGGTTATGTACAGATACTCGAATAGCATTGCACCGGCTGCGAGATAGCTGAAGATCATCAATAGTGCGCCGTTGCGGACGTTCCGCGGTACGAGTTGAGCCAGAACAGCCAGTGTCAGGGCATGGAGCGCCAGCGAGGCGTTAAACTTCTGTGGCTTCAACCAGACAGGCGAACTGTCGAGCATGCGCTGATCGAGGATCATTGCAGGGACGAAGACAACGAAGCTCGCGATCAGGAGCAGCCCCAGCGACAGGTAAAGCCGAGTCACATGATCGTCATCAAGCCGCTCAAAAAGCGGTATCCAGCTGGCCGGTCGAAGCCTGTTCAAGCAGTTGCCTCCCGTAGCTCACCATGTTGTCCTCGAGAGTATCCGGCCCGTATTGCAAGGAACAGCGCGAGCCCCACCGGACCGAACAGAAAGGTGGCGATCAGAAGCGGAGCCTGGACCAGCCGGTTGAGGCCTATCTTGTCAGCATTGACCGCAATCCAGCCGCCGATGAAAAGGTCGAAGGCAAGATAATGCACCCATCCAGCAAGTAGCATTTGCTCTTTGGAAAGAAGCACCCTCACTTCAGCGAGCGAGCCGTATCCTCCACCATCGACCGTGAAGAAATTCGCCATCGCAAGTCCCGCGTATAGCAGCGATAGCCCGAAGGGAATGATGTAGCGCGGTAATGCCAGCAGCCATGGCCAGCGCCGGGGAAGGAGTACCAGAACCAGCCAACCCGACATTGCGGCTTGACCGGCCCACCCAAATAGCTGATCAGGTGATGGCATTTGGCCGTGACCTTTTTCCGACAAGATCGAATGAATGTATCAGCTAAACGCAGCCGAGGTTGAACAGTCGTCCTCAGGTCGACTCGTCATGCGGGATCACATCTGGACGGTCCTTTGGCAACACGGTTCCATCTGGAAGAAAACTAAGCCCCGGGTTGACGAAGTCGTCGATCGACAAGCCGCGAATGAGGTTCAGTGCCCGGTCCTCGGGGTCGATGCTCGGGCCGGCAGGGCGCAGCTGGATCGTCGAGACGATCTCGCCCTCCACGAAGCGACCATCGCCGTCGAGCGTCGTCGTCAGTATGGGCGCTATGCCCTTGATACCCGCCACGCTGATGCCGTAGTAAGTTGCGAAGTTGCCGAGACTGTAGGCGATCAGCCTGTTCTTGTATCGTTCCATGCCGCGCACGACATGAGGACCGTGACCGATGACGAGATCGGCGCCGTGGTCGACTACACCGCGGGCGAACCAGACAACGTCGCCACGCGGCTCGCCATAGTATTCCTCTTCGGCAAACGGCACATGCGTCGCGTCGACGCCCTCGGCGCCGCCGTGGAACGTCACGACGACGATATCGAATGCCTTGTCGAGTGCCGCGATGAATGCAAACGCCTCATCGTAGTCAAGCAGCATATTGGAGTTCTTCGTGACCGCGAAATTGGCGAACGCAACGTGCAACTCGTCCGTACGCACGATCGACCAGGTCCCCTGCCGTCCCGATGCGGTGATACCCGCCTCGAGCAATGCATTCGCGCTGGAGTCACGGCCTTCCTCGCCGAAGTCGCGCGCGTGGTTGTTGGCCAGGCTGAGAACGTCGAAGCCGGCGTCGCGATAGTGGAGCGCGTAGCGAGTCGGCGAACGAAACAGGTAACAGGCACGGGGGTTGCTGCATTTCTTCGCCGGTTCACCGCCATCAATCAGCACGCCTTCGAGATTGCCGAAAGCGATGTCGGCACGCTTCAGGTAAGGCGCAACGTCGGCCAGGAAGCCGACGCCATCGTCATCGGGCAGGTGGTTCTGCGGGTAGTCCGTGCCGATCATCATGTCGCCGACCGAGGCAATGCTGATTCGCATTGCCGAACGATCCGGTTCTGGCGGCGGTGGTGGCGGTGCCGGTTCCGCAACCGGCGGCACGGGCTCGGGTTCGGGCTCGACGATTTCCGGCTCGGGCGGCGCCGCGCAGCCCGCGAGCAGCGCCAGCGCCAGCACGATGCCACGTGCGTCAGTCACTCAAGCGAATCCGCAGCACATCGATCTGCGCGGCCCGCAAGCGGCTGCGCAGCATATTCAACTCGTCGAGATCGTCGGTCGGGCCGATGTAGACGCGGTGGTAGTTGCGATCATTGACCTTGACCCGCTGGATATGCGACTCGATGCCGTGCATGCCGAGTTCGGCGCGCCGCCGGTCCGCGTCCTCGTGGGTCGAGAACGATCCGGCCTGCAGGACGTAGACGCCCGGTTCGACGACGGCCTGCGGCGGCGCACTCGACTCCCGGGTCTCGGTCTTCTCCGGTGTGACCACTTCGACATTGGGCAGGATGTCGTAGAACGTGAAGCGCGGTTCTTCTTTTTCCTCTTTGGCCACCGGTGCCGGCGCAGGAGCCGGCGTCTCGCCATTGTCGTCGAGCGCGCTTTGCAGGCTTGCGGGTTCCGGTTCGATGACCGTTGCCTGCGGCCTGCGATCCTTCATGTACACCGCAACCGCGACCGAGAGTCCTACGGCAAGGCCAAACAGCATCGACAACACCGGCGATACGCCTGAGCTCTTCTTCTTTCTGCGTCGTGCCGCCATTACATCTTCTCCGGAGCCGACACGCCGAGAATGCCGAGGCCATTGGCGATCACGACACGGGTTGCCGAGATCAGATACAGGCGCGCGTCGCGAAGCGCCGCATCGTCGACGATGAAAGCATGCGCGTTGTAATAGGTGTGAAAATCGTTGGCGAGGTCGCGCAAATAGTGCACCAGCGTCTGCGGTGCGCGATTGTTGGCAGCCAGCTCAATGACCTCCGGGTAGCGGCTCAGAGACGTCATCAGCGCCGATTCCTGCGGTTCGACCAGCAGACCGAGTTGGGCCCGGCCGTTGGCTTCGTCCCAGGTCAGCGATTTCTCGCCGAGCTGCCGAAATACGCTCGCGACCCGCGCGTGCGCGTACTGGATGTAGTAAACGGGATTGTCATTCGACTGCGACGTCGCGACGTCGAGATCGAAGTCGAGGTGCTGGTCGTTGGAACGCATCACGTAATAGAAGCGTGCGGCGTCATTGCCGACTTCGGCGCGTAGCTGGCGGAGCGTGTCGAATTCTCCCGACCGTGTCGACATCTGCATGCGTTTGCCGCTGCGATACAAGGTTACGAACTGTATGAGCTTCACCTCGAGATCGTCGGCCGCATAGCCCATCGCCTCGAGCCCTGCCCGAACCCGCGCAACGTAACCATGATGGTCGGCGCCGAGTACATCGATCAGCAGGTCGTGGCCACGCTCGCGCTTGTCGTAGTGGTATGCGATATCGGAGGCAAAATACGTTTTCACGCCATTGTCCCGAACCACGACCCGGTCCTTGTCATCACCGAAGTCCGTCGACGGGAACCAGGTTGCGCCGTCTTTCTCGTAAAGAACGCCTCGTTCCTTCAAAACATCGATCGCTGCGTCGATCTGGTTGCTCGTCGTCAGGCTCTTCTCCGAGTACCAGGTATCGAACGTCACGCCGAACTCGGCGAGGTCTTCCTTGATGTCGTCGCGGATCGACTCGAGCGACTGCTGGCGGATGCGATCGAAAGCGTCCTCACCGTGCAGCGTCTTCGCGCGCGCAACGAGCGCATCGACATACTCATCCTTGTTGTCGTCGCCGTTCTCAGGGAGCTTGTCATTGACGGCCGACGCGTCCGGGACGCTCAAGCCGCTCATGTCGATGGCTTTCGCGATATCGCGAATGTAGTCGCCGCGGTAGCCACCCTTCGGGAAGTCGACGTCGACACCGTTATCACCGAGCCAGCGGATCCAGACACTGGCGCCGAGGATGTCCATCTGCCGACCGGCGTCGTTGACGTAGTATTCGCGCCGTACCGGGTAACCGGCTGCCTCGAGCAGGTTGCCGACGGTCGCGCCATAGGCAGCAAGACGGCCGTGGCCGACGTGCAGCGGGCCGGTCGGGTTCGCCGACACGAACTCGAGCAGTATCCTTGGCCCGTCCCTGTCGGACTGGCGGCCGTACGCATTGCCTTGCGCAAGGACCGTCTCGAGTTCGGCGTGATACGCGCTCGGGCTCAGGTGGAAGTTGATGAACCCGGGGCCCGCAATCTCGACCTTGTCGACAGCCGGGCTGTCCGTGATGCCGGCAACGAGGGCGGCCGCAATGTCGCGGGGCGCCTGCCGCGCCGGTTTGGCGAGGCGCATCGCGATGTTGCTGGCGAAATCGCCGTGGCTCGGATCGCGGGTGCGCTCGACGGTGCCGTCGATCGCGAGATCACCGGCGGCTTCGCTGAGCTCCGGGAGCCCGGCGAGTGCATCGGCGACGAGTTCTGCTACGAGGTGTTTCATGGCGCGCCATTGAATCAGAACAACTCGATGGGGTCCACGTCGATGCTCCAGCGCACTTTGCGGGCGGTCGGTGCTTGCTCCAGCTCGGGCCGCAGATCTCGCAGTGCGGCATGGAGAATGCGCCGGTCACTGGCCTGCAACAGGAGCTGAGCACGGTAGCGCCCGGCCCGGCGGGCCATCGGCGCATCGACGGGGCCGAGCACGCGCAGCGACTCTCCGCAGCGCGGCGCGAGCGAGTCGCGAGCCGCA
>JAAUYD010183546.1_pt1 | contig 10809 bp, 7 predicted proteins | sample 7278101 | NCBI WGS metagenome assembly JAAUYD01 (sample SAMN14350128, study PRJNA611818) | marine sediment metagenome | isolation source: surface marine sediment (0.6m) | place: French Polynesia: Moorea | collected 2018-08
ATCCAAAATGCCCAAACCCAACCGTCGAAAGTGGAAAACCCTGAGGGGGGTTCCTTCGGTAAGATTATTGCCCGGGCGATTGATGACGTGAACAGCCAGATGGCAGAGGCCGGGAAATCTGTGGAGGCCCTGACCACAGGGGCCAACAAGGATATCCACGGCACCATGATTGCCATGGAAAAGGCATCGATTTCATTTCAATTATTAAGCCAGGTGAGAAATAAAATCATCGACGCATACAAAGAAGTACAGCGGATGAGTTTCTAATCCGGTTGTTTATGGGCACGGCCTCAAGGCTGTACCCGCTTTGGGATAGCACAGAGTCAAGGCAGCCACCGGATGGTTTGATTCTGGAAGTCTATGGTATATTTAAGCCCCCGGATAAAATTCATGCCCAGCAAACCATTATAATCCGTGCCTTCAGGCCCTTGATATTCGACGATATCGGCACGCAGATCGGCCTTTTTGTTAGGCCCCACCACCACATAATTGAGTTTCGTCTTTTTGGTATTAATCTGCACACCCCCCACGCCCCGCCCCTGGGACTCTTCATACTCATCAATTCCCAGTTCACCGGCGACGTCCTGGTGCAGGACGATGCTGCTGGCGCCGGTATCGAACAGAAGGGTGGTTTGGACCTCTTTATCATCGTAGGAGAGGGTGACCGGCACGAATACTTTGTTGCCTCTGATCATCACTTTTGTTTCTTGAACCTGAGGATTCTCGGTGGGCGGCTTATTCGCGGGCGTTTTGATATCGACCATTTGCCCCTTCTCGCCTTGCCTGAAGATATGAATCTCATCGAGTCGATATGCCGGTGTCGAAGAATTGCCATGGGGGGACAACGATTTTTTCCACAGCAGCACATGGTTATGGGGTTTGAGGATGGACTTCAGGCCGTCTTCCAGGTCTCTGTCGCGAAATGATATCGTTATCATGGGATTAATGGCCGGATCCATACGCACGGCAATGTCATTATCGGATGCCATTTTTTTGAGGAGGTCCTGCAGCGGAACCTGTATGGCATCCACATTCAACCGATTGTTCTTGATTTCAATCTGAAAAGCGTGGCATGGATCGCCCCCAAGAATGAGGCCAACTGCCAGCACCATTATTGTCAGCCGTTGCATTGCGTTACTCCCTGACCAGTATGGGCGCGAGGCCGGTTACCACTGTGCCGCCTCGGGATTTCGTCGCTCACAGCCATCATGAGCCGCGGGGCATCGTGTTGCCTGGTCTATTCAGTTAGCACAATTAAAGGCATTGTGTTAGACATGGTTTGCAGTCCCTTTTGAAGTTGCGTCTCATTGGTTATCGTGTATTAACCTAAGCACGATTAAGGGTTTTAAAACCTTTACGCGGATTTTGAACCATCATAGGAGGATTGTATTTATGGATAGATTGCGCGTTTTTGCCGGTAACTCCAATTTGGCCCTGGCCAAGGAGATCTGTTCCCATATCGGCACGGAGTTGAGCCCGTTGGAAATCTCTCGTTTTTCCAACGACAATCTATCTGTCAGGGTGCTGACCAATGTGCGGGAGCGGGATGTTTTTGTGATCCAGTCGCTCACGGCGCCGGTTAGCAACCATATCATGGAGCTGTTCATTATCATGGATGCATTGCGCAGCGCCTCTGCAAAACGCATTACGGCGGTCATACCTTACTTTTCCTATGCCCGGTCGGACAAAAAAGATGCGCCCAGAATATCGATTACCGGGCGATTGATGGCGGATCTGATCAAAACCGCCGGAGCCGACCGGGTGCTCACCATGGATCTGCATTCGGATGCTGTTCACGGTTTTTTCAGCATGCCGGTGGACCATCTTACGGCCGCCCCGCTGATCGCTCGGCATATCAAAAAAAACATGGATTTGTCTCAGGCGGTGGCGGTGGCTACGGATGCCGGTGGCGCCAAACGGGTGGGCAAACTGGCTGCGATCCTGAATATCCCCATGGCGATCATCGACAAGCGGCGCACCGGAGACACCGTGGTGAAACAAGGACTTGTCGTCGGCGATGTTAAAGGCAAAGACGCCATTATTTTCGACGATGAGATATCCACGGGCAGCACTTTGGTGGCCACGGCTCAAACATTAATCGCAGCCGGCGTCAAGACCATGATCATGGGCGCAACCCATCCGGTGTTATGCGGCAACGCCCCGGACAATTTAGTCGCCTCTAAGGTCGACCGTTTTGTGGTCTCAAATACGGTCCATGTGGACGAAGCCAAGCAGCTGGATCAACTCAGCGTAATATCCGTAGCGCCGCTTATGGCGGAGGCCATCAAGCGTATTCATACTGGCGAGAGTGTGGGTGCTCTCTTTGATTAATTTCGTTGGACGTTCGATGTTCCACGTTACCCAAAACCAACTATCAACCCACCATTTGTTGTAAAAAACAAAACTGAGCTGTCTTGGCCCGGTTGTTCAATTGGTTGTAAGTTGTCAACACCTAAGGTCTCTAATCGATCTCAGCGAATGCCGTAAGCCTTAGGAATGCGTGATCTTTCCCTGATAATGGGAATGGGCTTGCTGCGATGGAGGTGATGGCGGCCGCGCTTGTATTTGCGGTCGTGCTTGTATTTGTAATGGTGTTTGGACAAACCACTTCCATTTTTGTAGCCGTGTCGGTACTTTTTGGGACCGAAATAATAGGGCTTGTTGTAGTGGGGGCCGTGATTTTTATAGCGATAGGGATAGTAGGGCGTTGAGTGAACGATGACCCGCTCCTTTACGCCATTTCCATAGTAACCCGACGATGCAGCTTGACTTTCCGCTGCAGCGGCGGCTTCATTAGCCGCTTGTTCTGCGGCTCTGGCCCGGGCCCGACTCTCTTCGACTTTCTCCGTCAGTTCATCCACTTTATCCAATGCCCGGTCCAATTTCCGGTTGGCCTCTTCGATCCTGACTTCGGCTTTGGCTTGCTGGCGAATCGCCTCTATATCCAGCTCTGTCCTTTCGGAACGCTTGCGGATTTCAGTATCTGGGGGTGGCGAAGTGTCTTTTGGCACTTTCATGTAGAGGTTGGCCTGGGGCGGCACATTGTTGTTGCTGTAATGGATCACCCCTTGCTCATCCTGCCAGGAATAGATGTCGGCCCGCACCGCAGTTGCCGCCAACAAGACGGTGGCAATCCATAAAACGGATAACCCCAATACACTCATCCCGACGTTGGTTCGCTTCAGTGTGATAACTTTCATATGGGTACCTCCCACGAGGTTGGGGTTCGTTCTATTTCTTGAGACATTCGACTGTAATGTCGTTCGATAGAGTTCAATCTTACATCGCTCCTATAGTTAAGTGATAAGACGCAATCCCCATTATACAAGTCTACAGAGCTCCGGCGTTCTTGTGATCGTGTCGTTAGCAGCCATACAGGATATGACCACCATGCGGCGATGGTTGCATAGCGTATTGGATTGGTATTGATGGAGGGATGAAAATGGGATCTGTCGATTGGAGAATGATCGGGGATCACCCCTGGGCGTCGTCGTTTCTAAGAATATGGTTCAAATTTTGGCACAGCTCTTCGATACGGAAGGGCTTTGAGACGGCCGCGATGAAGCCGTAATCAGAGAAATTGGCCATTACCGGATCTGTGGAGTATCCACTGGAAACGATGGCTTTGGCTTGGGGGTCGGCATCAAGCAACCGCCTAATAGCCTCTTTGCCGCCCATGCCGCCGGGGATGGTCAAGTCCATTATGACAGCGTCAAATTTACTCCCGTTGTTTTTGGATTGCAAATAGAGATCCAACATTTCAGCACCATCTTTGGCAAATGCAACGCTATATCCCGCTGTGGCCAAGATGTCGCCCACCACATCCCGAATAATTTCTTCATCGTCCATGACCAGAATTCTTCCGGATGATGATTTCATGGTCTCCGCTTGCTCGGGTATCTCAATTACTTTTACATCGGTTGCCGGAAAATAGAGTGTGAAAAGAGTCCCGCTGCCCTGACGGGATTCGACGGTGATATAGCCGCCATGTTTTTCGACGATAGAATAACTGGTGGCTAAACCGAGACCGCTGCCGGTTCTTTTTGTGGTGTAGAACGGATCGAAAATCCGGCCCAAATTTTCTTTGGCGATACCGGTGCCGTAATCCTGCAAGTCGATTTTGACATAACGACCCGCCGGAAGGGGCAATGGGGACTGGGGCGTAAGGGATTCATTTTCCATGCCGATACGGATGACACCGCCGTCCGGCATGGCTTGAACGGCATTGAGCACCAAGTTGTTGACCACTTGGCTGATTTGGCCTTCATCGGCTTCTACGGGCCAGAGGCCGTCGGCTGCATTGAATTCCATTCCAACCGTGGAGCCGCCCAGTGCAAACATAGCGGCATCATAAAAGAGTTGATCCAGAGCGATGGCCTTTTTAATGGGGGTCCCCCCTTTGGAAAAGGTTAACAGCTGCTGGGTGAGGTTTTTGGCCCTGAAGGAGGCCTTTTCAATCTCTGTCAATTTTTCTTGCACGCGAAGGTCCTCTAATGCATAGTTTTTGGTCAGCGCGATATTGCCGACGATGGCGGTCAAAATGTTGTTGAAGTCATGTGCGATGCCTCCTGCCAGAACCCCTATGGATTCCAGCTTTTCTACCTTGAGCATCTCTTCTTCCATGCGGCGTTTGTCGGTAATATCCCGGAAAACCAGGACCCCTCCGATAATCTTTCCATTTCTACTTGAGATTGGGGCCACGCTGCTAGCGACCAGGCGCTCTTGGCCTTCTTTGGATCTCAGTAAGGATTGTGACGCTACATTCGTGTTCCTACCGGTTCGAATCACACGGGTTATGGGATTGGGCAGTCGGGTATGATTTTTTTCATCGAAGATCGTAAACACCTCATCAAGGGACTGTCCCACAGCATCTTGCTCCGACCAACCCGTCAGTTTTTCGCCTACCAGATTGATCAACTGGACGTTGCCGTCCACATCGGTGGTGATGACGCCGTCTCCGATGCTCTGCAGGGTGACCGAAAGCTGCTCTTTCTCGGCGGCTAGTTTGTCCTGGTACCATTGCCGCTCCAAGGTATTGTAAAATAGTTCGGCCACCCGTTTGAGAACGGCAACCTCCTGCTGGGTCCAATCTTGTTTGCGACCGGATTCGATCCCCACAAAACCTTGCAGCTGGCCGCCAATGGTCATGGGAACCCGAACCACCGATTGAAGTCCTCTGGATTCCCATAGTCTTTTTTCAAAGCCGGCCTCCTCTGGAAGTTCTTTAATGTTGTTGGTGAGAATATAGCCGTCTTTTTCCAACCGATCCAGAAACCACGTCATATTCTCCAAGGAGAGACCAATGATGTTGTCGGTCTGTGTCTGGACCCCTTCCCGGCACCACTCGTGGGTTTCCCCCACCATTCGGTCCTCTATGGAGAATTGTCCCACGTAGCTGCGGTCCGCCGTGGTGTACTCACCGATTTTCTCCAGGGCCACGATGATGGCTCGGTCAATCTTTTGGGCTGCGGACAAATAGATAAACTGACTTGATATGTCTGAAATCAGCTGCTCCTGCGATATTCGATACCGGAGCTGACGTGTCATGCTGTTAAACGCGGCCGACAACGTACCGATTTCGTCTTTGCGGTCCAGCTTGGCCACTTCGCGATGATCGCCCCCGCCAATACGTTCCGCCTCTTTGGCCAGCACATTCAAGGGGGCCGTCAGACGACGCGCTAGAACCATTGTGACGACGGCCATCAGGATCAGGGCGGCGAAACCGGCGCCCAATACATAAGAGCGCATTCGATTGGCTTCACCGTATAGCTCGCTTGGTGGGGCGCTGGCCATAATGTACCAATCCCAAGGTGCGAAGTATTTGAACACGGCCAGCATTTTTTCATCGTCGCCGCGATAAATAGTTTTTCCGCCCAATTGGCCGGCCATGCGCTTAAACCAATCTTCATCGCTGATATCACTTCCTTTCATGCGTGGATCTGGATGGATTACGACAATGCCGCTGGAGTCCACAACCCAAACGTACCCTTTGCTGCCGACGGGTATTGTATTGATAGCTTCACCTGCATGGGACTGTGCTTTGAGAATATTCGCCTTGATACCGGTGAGTCCGTATTTTGATAGTACCATCAGGTTTTCAGAGGCAATGCCGTTGGCGTCCTCCAGCTTGGTGGCCAGCCATTTCTCAGCCAGGCCGCTCATGGCATTTTGGGACAAATAGTAGGTGATGCCACCGACCAATATCAGACCTACAAAGATCAGGGGAAGCGTATTGCAAAGAAGACGCGGATAAATCTTCATGGTTTATTCTCTTGGTTAAATTCCGGATAAGCGGTCATGCTTTTATACACCACATCAGCGTTTTTAATGATGCCGAACGGAATTTCTATCTTCAATTGTTGTGCTCTTGCCAAATTGATCACGATACGGTTGGCGACGGGGTCGATGATGGGAATGTTTCCGGGGCTCTCTCCCTTTAGGATGCGGCCGGCCATGACACCGGCATGGGCACCTTGTTGCACCATGTCCACGACCATGCCGCATAAAAATCCCTCTTCGGCGAGAACATCCAAATAAGCGATACCGGGCCGCCGATTGTTTTGAATCATCCATCGTACCACTTGGTCCTGGGGTACGTGTTTGCCGTTGCGATCGACCAGCGTCCAGGGCAGGAACATGACAATGCAGTCCACACGATCCTGGTAGTCCAGGATCGTCGCTTTTATCTCTTCGTAGTCATCTGTAAACAGCTTTTTAACGATGGTCATGGGAAGGCCTATCAAGGCGTTCTCTTGGCCGGCGGCACGCAATAGTTGCTGGGACAAAATGCTTTTGTCCGAAAGAAACAGGGCCGTTTTGGCTTCGGGTAGAATTTGGTGCAGCAGGTCGAATCCGGATGCTATTGCAATGCGCTCCAGTACTCCGGTGATATTGTGTCCCGGCCGTTCCAGCGAATCGGCGAGAGGTGATCGTTGGGTAGGCGTAATCCATCCATAATCCGGATCGGTAACAAACAGATTGATACCGCCGAATACAATGGGAAGCTCCGTGCCCTTTAGCTTCGCGCCAACATGACGCAGCGCATCGTCATCCATAATCAACAAGACATCCGGATTCAGATCCTTGATCTGCCTTAATATCGGTATGGCGGCGGTCTCCATTTGCTCGGCTGTTTTGTTGACGGTCTTGGTATTCATATAGATGCGTGTGATGTCGATGTTTTGACTTTCAACATAGCCCATGCTGGCCAGCCCTTCGGCAATACCGCGATTTTCATCCTCTACCGCCCACCATCCCTGGCGGTAGCTGAACAGAATGACTGCCTTTTTGTTTCCCGGTGCAATGGTCTGGGGCTTAGACCATGAAGTGGCGGCCGATGTGACCACCGACAGACATGTTAGGAGTAAAAAAAATAGAGAACGTTTTACGATATTGTGGAAGACGGAAGTAATCACAGGGTCAACCTCTGCTAGACGTCATCATGATTCAGCACGGTTCTGGTACGCAGTAGTTCCGTATATAGTAGGCTGATAATGATATAAATTTTTAATTATGTCAATCTTCGAGTAACATTGTTTCGGTTACCCCTGACGAGAAACCAATGCCCTAAAAAATGAGGGCGTTATTAACTGAACGGCGGTGGAGAGTATACCCATCTTGCAATATGGTTTAAAATATTGTTTATACGCACCTATACATTTCACCTTTTTTTGGACTGCTCAATCAGGGCATGAATTTAATTCTTCTGATAATTGTCGCAATCGCCTTTTTATTCGCCGGATGGAAACAGATCATGTGGACACCTGTGGAAGGTCAGAGCGCTCCAATGGAGGCCCTGTCCAAAGCCATGATCGATACGGCCGGCGGAGCTGTTGAACTTGCCATCGGTTTGGTGGGGGTGATGACACTCTTTCTGGGATTGATGAAAGTGGCTGAGTCGGGCGGTATGCTTAAAATCCTGGCCCGCCTGATACGGCCGCTGATGGTGTGGTTGTTCCCGGATGTACCGCCAAATCACCCTGCCATGGGCGCCATGATTCTCAATATGTCGGCCAACGCCATGGGCCTTGGCAATGCGGCGACGCCTTTCGGTATTCGAGCCATGCAGGAACTGGATACCTTGAATACCCATAAAGGGACGGCTACCAATGCCATGGCGCTGTTTTTGGCCATCAATACATCCTCAGTGACCTTGCTGCCCACCGGTGTCATTGCCTTGCGGGCCTCAGCCGGTTCTGTCGATCCGGCAGCTATCCTCCCTACTACCTTGTTCGCTACCATCGGCTCAACCACCATCGCAATTATCGCCGCTAAGCTCTATAGCCGCTGGTCGCCGATGCCGTCAACCGAGCGGGCGCCCTCTTCGACGTCCCAGGCAGATGCCGAGGAGAAGGATGGTGTCGAGGTCGTATTGACCGAAGATGATGGGCAGGCCTATCCTTTGTGGGTCAGTATCCTGGCGATCTCATTGCTGGTTGCCATGATCCCTGTGGCGGTCTTGTTTGGCCGCACCATATCTCCATGGATTATTCCCGGTTTGATGGTTTTCTTTCTCGGTTTCGGTGCCGTTAGGCGCGTACCGGTGTATGAAATGATGGTGGAGGGCGGCAAGGAAGGCTTTCAGGTGGCGTTGCGTATCATTCCTTACCTTGTGGCCATTTTGGTGGCCGTTGGGATGCTGCGCGCCAGCGGCGGCTTAGACCTGCTGGTGGGGTTGCTGGGCCAGGTGACCGGCAAGGTGGGGCTGCCTGCTGAAGCTTTGCCCATGGCCTTGATGCGGCCGCTTTCCGGATCGGGGGCATACGGCATCATGGCCTCTATCATCAATGACCCGGCCATCGGACCGGATGGGTATATTGGTATGCTGGTCACCACGCTGCAGGGTTCCACCGAAACGACGTTTTATGTGTTGGCTGTCTATTTCGGGGCCGTACAGGTCAAACGCCTGCGGCATGCCATGGCTGCGGCCCTGACCGCCGATTTTGCCGGTATTGTCTGTGCGGTTATAGTTTGTCGCTATCTATTTACGTGACCACGATTAGCGTCAAAATTTTGAGTTGGGTGTCGATATGCAATTAAAAGAATCTCAAGCCGTAGTGCTTTAAACGTGTGGCCGGACAATCACTTGTCCGGCCACACTTTTAATCCTCTCCCCTGACTTAACACAAAATTCCCTTATACAAATGATCTCTCCACTTAGCGTATGCCGGTGCTGAATCCGAAAGAGAAGTATGGGTCGTAAATTGAAAAATGCAGGCCGATGCCATGTCGTCCATATCCGTGATAGTACGGTCTGTAGTACTTGTGGGACGGGTACCAATGGTAACGGTGCTTGGGATAGTAGTGCCGGTGCGGCGCTCGGTAGTGGTGGCGGTGCGGTTTTTTGTAATAATGACCGTACGATTTATAATGCCGATAGTGCTTCTTAAAATGGTGCTTTTTATAATGGTGCTTTTTATAATAGTGTTTCTTATAATAGTGCTTTTTAAAATGGGGCTTGGAGTGTTTGTAATAGCCGTGTTTATGATCGCGACCGCCCTTGTATTCGGACCGGCCCCCGCGCCCTCTGCCGTCAGCCCATACGCTCGTGGCCAAAAAGAAGAGGATGATGGCTGTTCCCGCTATAAGTTTAATTCCTATTGGTTTCATTGCTGACCTCCCTGATCGGTCTTTCAGGATACACATAATCAGACGGTCGGATGGTGCAAAAGTTTACAAAAGCGGTATGGTTTTTAAAAAATACAGGGGATCGAAACTTGTCCGATCCCCTGTGAGGGTATGGTTGAGAGTATGGGTTTTGACGGAACGTTAGGCCTCGGGTTTCTCTAATTGAAACGTTTCATCAAAGATATTGACAAGTTGAAGGGCCTGTTCGCTGATTTTCAAACAGGCGTTGTTGATCCCGTAAAACAATATGCTGAGCCGGGTCTTGGATACGCTGCTGCGGATGCGGTCGATCTGGATTTGGTCAAAATCCTCCAGAAGTTGCTTGAGTTTGACATAATGCCCGGCCACCTCCCTGTACTTGAACGGCTCTCGGCTGTGAAGAATGCCCGCGATGTCGTCCAACAAGGCGTCCACGACTTTGCGCACCTGCTGCAGCTCCTTTCTCTGGGCCGGCAGCAAACCGGCGTGTTGGTTGGATGTATGCACATGGCAGCGAAGAATCATATCGCGCGAACTTTCTGATATCTCCTGCAGGGCGGATATGACAATGGCATATTTCCCGGCGTTGCGGGCCTCGTCTTGCTGCAGCAATCTTAAGGTTTTAAAGATGTTGGCCACGATGATGTTGGACCAGGTTTGAATTTTGCTGGTCTCGCGGCGCAGGCGTTTCAGCTTTTTTCGGTCCTGGGTCAGTATGCCGTCAAAACATTCGGAGAGGTTGGTGCGAACCACCTCTAAAAAACGGCCGCTGTGCTCAAAACAGGTGCGTATGGCAAAATCGGCGTCGTTGACCCGTTTCAGATCGAGCAGTTCCAGCTCTTTGGCTGCTTTCTCCCTGCTGGTATGGATTTTGAAATTTCTGAAGATCACCATACCCGCCACAGCTAAAAGAAGCAAAATGACGGCCCATTTGTTTAAATACATCAGTATGAAAGCAAATGTCAGCGCGACGGTAAATGCGCTGAAGGCCGTAAAAAACCATCCGCCGATGACCGTTAGCACGCCTGTTACGCGGTAGACGGCGCTTTCCAGACCCCAGGCCCGGTCGGCCAATGAGGTTCCCATGGCCACCATGAAGGTCACATAGGTGGTCGAGAGGGGCAGCTTCAAGCTCGTTGCCCAGGCCACCAAGGCGCTGGCCACCATCAGGTTGACGCTGGCCCTCAGCAGGTCGAATTCGGG
>JAAUYD010212070.1_pt1 | contig 10808 bp, 7 predicted proteins | sample 7278101 | NCBI WGS metagenome assembly JAAUYD01 (sample SAMN14350128, study PRJNA611818) | marine sediment metagenome | isolation source: surface marine sediment (0.6m) | place: French Polynesia: Moorea | collected 2018-08
ACTCCTGGGGTCATGTTTCGCGGTTCCGATGCAACTTTGCAGAAACTCAAGCGGTTAGCAGTCGAGAATCGGTACATTATCAAAAATTACTTAGGAGTTTCGGTTTCCGAGGGGATGAGTCCGATAGCAATTGTGCAAACTCTCTTGGGGAAGTTGGGATTGAGTTTGTCCTATGTGGGACGACTGGGAAGTAGGGGAAAGCGGGAACGGGTGTATGAATTTGTTGAGCCAAAAGATGAACGGGGTGAGATTTTAACCAAATGGTTAAACCATCATGTTATCTCCGAAATCACTAACACAAGAGATTAATCAATAACATGAATTAACCTCTTGTGTCCATAACTGATAATAGTAGTTGTTAAATACCGTTCGTCGCTAACAGAAAAATTCTCAGAAAAAACTAACCTTGAATTACGATCGCTACAGGAAGTTATGTACAAAGAAACATTGCGCGAATTCATCGCTCGGATAGTAAGAGAAAGCCAGGAGCGGAGGAAAAACCGCGAATCTAGTAACGGAACGAGAAAATAATATCTATGACGTTGGGTGCATCTACCATCACTCGTTTAACGAACTCCTGCAAAAATCTCCGCTTATCCTCGCCAGAAAGTGCCAGCCAGAATTCTTCATCCTGAATAACCCCCAGTACCTCGGATATTTTGGTATAGTTCGGGGTTGCCATCTCAGCATTGCGAATCAAATAATCAATTTTTTCCTCAGTTTCCAATATCGCCCGTTCGATGATTTCGTTAGTAGCCATCGAACGCAAGGAGTTTAAATTATTCCTCAAGGTAGCCAATTCGGGGGTTTCGGTAAGCGTGGGTGCCGATTCCAATTCAAGTCTGCGATCGATTAGTTCCCCCAGTTCGAGCGCTTTTGCCTTAAAAATGCGTTGTATCCCCAAATTGAGTTTTTTTTCGGAAATCATTTTTTTATTGGTGCAACGGCGATCGCGATAATTGCTGCATTGGTACCAGTATTCTTTGGTATTGCTACCATCTTTTTTTTTGTAATACTGCCGAACAAACCCACCCGAGCAATAGATGCAGGTTAGTTTACGGATGTATGGGTTTTTGTCATCCGTAGCAGCCCATTTATTACTTCGATTATTTTTAAAGTTTTGTAGTATCTGTTCGTGCTGGCTTTGAGAGATTATCCCCTCGTGGGTTCCCCATAAAATATTCCATTCATTGATAGGTTTCTTGTATTTCTTTCCATTCTCATAGCGGTACATATCATGGGGAGTGCCCCCAGCGTAAACAGGATTCATGAGGATTATTCGTATCGAAGCCTTGGAAAAGTGCATCGGTACGTTCGGGATGTAATTGCTTTTATATTTAGCTGGGCTGTCGGAAGTCACGACATTGAAAACTTCCTCTTTTTTCGTCCTCCCTGTCGCCAATAGCCCAAAGTATTGGTGGATTTTTTGGCAAGTTTTCCCGATTGAATTGGCCTCAAAGTACAAATCAAAAATCAACCTAGCCACATCAATATAAGTAAATTCCCGCTTATCCACCAACGTACATACTAGCGGTTGGGTATTAAAAACATATTTATTGTCGGCTATTTTAAACCCAAACGGATAAACATTATTGGGTCTACCCTGAGATGTCCGGTAAGCCCGATCGCTCTTTACCCGATGGCTTAACATCTTAATTTCAAATTTCGATGCAGCCAGCAACATGTCGATCGTTAGTTCCCCACCCAGAGAATCCACATCGATACCTTGCTCCAATGCCACCAGCTTTATTTTCTTAATCTTTAAAACTTCCAGTAAGCTGTAAAACAGGCGCGATGACGAACCAATCCGATCGATCCGGGTAAATTTCAACGAATCGATCGAACCCACATCACAATTTTTCAAGTCAGCAATCAACTGGTTAAGCCCATCCCGAGATTCGGTGGTGCGGCTGCGAATATCGTAATAAACTTTGCTGCATCCAGCATTCTGTAACTTCTTAATCTGTTTATCCAGTGCATTACTGTCTTGGGCTTGTTCTTCAGTCGATACCCTGGCGTATCCCCACGAGATTTTGTCCATCGTTCGATCATACAATTTAGTATTGAAATAATACTAAATTTTTATTGATAGAGGCAACTTTCGCCTCCGATCCTCACCTAATAATCCTACCGCATCTGCCCGACATTGACGACAGTGGCGCATCATTTTCATGTTACCAGCACATTTATCTTGTACTGCTTTTAACTCTGCGGTGGTTGGTCCGCGCTGACCAGTAAGTCCAAAGTGGGTACCATGTTCTGGTGCGCTAATTAGGGGCATAATATTGTGAATAAATGCACCCCGTTCGCGGATGGCTTTGTTAACTTCGGGTAGATGGTGGTCATTAATCCCGGGAATTAAGACGGAGTTAACTTTACATAGGATATCCGCATCCCTGAGGGCTTCTAATCCTTGCATTTGCTTCTCATGCAGAATTTTTACCCCTTCGATACCACGGTAGCGTTTGCGCTTGTAGTGAACCCAAGGATAGATTTTCTCCCCAATTTCTGGGTCCACCATATTAATGGTGATGGTTACGTGGTCAATATTTAGTTGTTTAATGCGATCGACATATTCAGGCAACATCAACCCGTTAGTTGACAGACAAAGCTTAATGTCAGGTGCTTGTTGGGCAATCAACTCAAAGGTGCGGAAGGTCTTTTCTGGATTCGCTAATGGATCTCCAGGACCGGCAATTCCCAATACTGTCATCTGGGGAATCTTACCTGCAACTACCAAAACCTTCTTGGCTGCTTCTTCTGGTGTTAATAATTCGCTAACTACTCCTGGACGACTTTCGTTAGCACAGTCATATTTTCGATTACAATAGTTGCATTGGATGTTACAAGCAGGAGCAACTGCAACGTGCATCCTAGCATAGTGGTGATGAGCTTCTTCACTATAACAAGGATGCTTGGCAATCCTTGCTTGCATTTTCTCATCCATTTCCACGGTGGCGCTGTCGTCGGTGTTGCAACCGCCGCAAGCACCTGATTGAGCTTGGGCTACTTGAGATTCTGCAATCTCTGAGGTGACGGTTCCTTGAACGGGTGGTGTCATTGAATTTAGCAAGGGTCGGTGGACTGACTGACTGCCACTGTGGAAGATGAACAACTTTAGATTTTAGGTTTTGGATCTAAGATTCCATCCAAAATCCAAAATTCAAAATCTAAAACTCCTTGACCCACCGAATCAAAGCCGCGTCTTGCACTCACTTTACACGTCAACTAGGATAACGGCTGGTGTGTGGCAACGTTTGAGAGTCTGTGACTGTGTATGAGGACAAAGGGCGACTTTTTGACCCAGGGGCATGGTGCTATCTCATCTCTTCCACTCACTAATTGCTCTGTTGTTAGTGCTCTTAGTGATTGGCGATATAAGTTTTATATCAGCCCCTTGACAAACCCTAATGGTTATGAGTCGGATAATATTTATTGAACTTATTAAATATGTACTCGCTGGCTGCAAGGCTTATATATTCAGAGTTTAAATTTTTTTTAAGGGTTTGGGTACTAGTATTTTGTGGTGGGGGTACTAGTATTTATAGTCTAGGGTACGTGTATTGCTTATAATACCCTAAAACGTAACTATGGTGGGGGTTTGATAAAAATCTTAACCTATATTTTGAGTACTAAAACCACCACTCAAGCGCAAGGTTAATGCGCTCGAAATCTGATAGCTGGTTGTGAGTTGGTCAGTTTGGAGAGGTTTTATAGATGGCTACTCCAAATATGAGGGAAGTTTATTTCTGTATCCAACATATCACTTGATTTTTGAAAAAAAGTGTAATTTATGTTTTTTTAAGTTTTGCCACAGCGATCGCCCATCCTAAGCTGTTTAGTTTGCATATAAGTTGATTATAGCATGAAGATGAGAATAATTTTCAAAAAGGACCGCGGATTTGGATGGATTTCACAGATGGCACGGATGATTATTGGGTTTTGAGGTTGGTGGGGAGTGTGGAAGGTGTGGGGAGTGTGGGGAGTGAGAATGACGATTTCACAATCTAAAATCTAAAATCTAAAATCTAAAATCTAAAATCCAAAATCCAAAATCCTTAATGATGATGTATCGGTTTTATCTAGGTTAAAGTTGACTAGATATATTTTGATATCGGGTATGAAGAAGCAAATTTTAGCTATATTTACTGTTTTATGTTCTTTAAGTTTTTGCCAGGTTGCACAAGGGGCAAATCCTGACCATGTAAGACAATTGTTGGCGACTAAGGACTGTGAAAATTGTGACCTGAGTAGAGCAGGTTTGGTTATGGCTGATTTATCAGGGGCAAATTTACGTAATGCCAATCTTACGGGTGCTAATCTTAGCCGTGCAAATTTAAGTGGAGCGAATTTGCAGGGAGCTAATTTAAGTGCTACTAGTTTATTTGGTGTTAATCTCAGTGGAACTAATCTCCAGGGGGCAAATCTAACTAGTTCTGATTTGAGAAATACATATTTAGTCAATGCACAATTTACCAATACTAATCTCACTGGTGCGAACTTGGAAGGAGCAACTGGAATACCTTTACAAATAGTTAAACCGGAAGAATTTTATGCCTTAGGGGTTGCAGCAGCAAAAAAAGGCAATCAACAACAGGCTATAGATTATTTTAATCAAGCGATTGCTACCAATCCCAAGTATGCTAATGCTTATTTGGCAAGAGGTGTAGTTCGATATCAATTATTTGATAGTCCGGGTGCTTTAAAGGATACGCAAGTAGCGGAGAAATTGTTTGTGTCTCAAGGGAATAATACTGGATTGCAAACAGCACAAGCTTTTATCCTAGAATTGCAGACACCTACCACCAATAAGGTTAGTCGAGGTAAACCTAATTTTGTCAATTTTGTCAGTGGAATTAGTTCCCTACTCTTAAATTTCTTTGCACTGTAAAAGTCTTAACGCAAAAGGTTGTCCCAATACCTCTGCTTTGACCTAAACAGTAATTTATCTAGCTATCTATTCCCATTAATTTTGATGGCTATTTCCCAGTCGTCTTTAGACGACTTGAGCTATTAGACTGGGGTTTTCAACCCTAGGTGGGTGTGATAGAAACCCCATCTCCTTTAACCTAGTGCTGTGTCCCATTAGTTTTAATGACTAGTTTTATAGTCATATTTATATGACTTTTGCTATTAGACTGGGGTTTTCAACCCCAGGCGGGTGTGATGGAAACCCCATCATATTTTATGGGACAAAGCACTAGCATGGGTTCCTTTACAATAATCAGATTATGAGCGAACAATTCGAGACAGAGCGCCTACGTCGCTGGCGATTGATTTTAGGTAGTAAGGAAGCTGATGGTACTGGCTGTAAGTTGAGTGGTGCGGATTTGACTATCGATAATACCTTAAGTGCATTGTATGATGGGGAACGTTCTGGTGGTTTAGGTAGTTCTTCCCCCAAGGTTGCTCGATGGTTGGGTGATATTCGTAAATATTTCCCTTCATCGATAGTTAAGGTGATGCAACAAGATGCTTTAGAGCGTCTAAATTTACGGCAAATGTTGCTAGAGCCAGAAATGCTGTCACAGGTGGAACCAGATGTACATTTAGTGGGTAATTTGCTGTCTTTAAGTACTGTAATGCCGGAAAAAACTAAAGATACGGCTCGCCAAGTAGTGCGGCGTGTGGTAGAAGAGTTGCAGCGCAAATTGACAAATCCCACCCGTCAAGCTGTTTTAGGTAGCCTCAACCGTGCCATTCGCAACCGTCGTCCCCGCCACAATGAAATTGACTGGCATCGTACTATCCGTGCTAACCTTAAGCATTACCAGCAGGATTACCGCACGATTATCCCTGAAGTACGTATTGGTTATGGGCGGAAAAGAAGTGCTTTAAAACACATTATTTTATGTATAGACCAAAGTGGTTCTATGGCAACTTCTGTGGTTTATGCTGGGATTTTTGGCGCTGTATTAGCATCTTTACCTGCTGTGAAAACCAGGATAGTGGCATTTGATACGGCAGTAGTAGATTTAACTGATTTATCTCCAGACCCAGTAGATTTACTGTTTGGGACTCAGTTGGGGGGAGGAACGGACATTAATCGGGCGTTGGCTTATTGTCAAGGGTTTGTTTCCCAGCCCCAAGACACCATATTCATATTAATTAGTGATTTGTATGAAGGTGGTAATCGTCAGGAAATGTTGAAGCGGGTGGGGGGACTGGTTGGTTCTGGGGTACAGTTTATCGCTTTGTTGGCATTAAATGATGATGGCGCACCGATGTATGATAGTAGGATAGCTGGAGCATTGGCTGGTTTTGGGATTCCTGCATTTGCCTGTAGTCCTGATAGATTTCCCGATTTAATGGCTGCTGCAATCAGTCGTCGGGATATTGGTAAGTGGAGTGAGGAAGTGGTGGAGCGTCCCAATTTTTGAAGATTTTTTGGCAAGAATATTTGCTCGCAATCAATCAATTCATCAGATTTCATTCCTGGTTGTGTTTTGCAAAGCTTCAATCCAACCTAATAGCTACTTTTAATTGATCCTCATTTCCTCGTATACCACCTAATGCTAGAGAAGCTGTCATATCATGTCCGGGTAATTAGTTACGATATAAAATCTCCAGATTCTTTATATTTAAAAATCTCAGCGTTACTTTTATCGTAAGTGTTCAAGCGGACATGATATCACAGAGTGCCAATGCATCTGAAAGCTTTACCATGAAAGACTTATAGTGCGATCGCATTATCCTATAGGTTCGGTGAAAGGTCGTGGAACCTAACACATTATATGAGACAAACAAACATTATTTCACGCATAGAATATTAAATTTCAACACATAAAATTAATACTTTAAAGATGAAAAGATGTTGAACATTTTATAGCCGTAGCCAGGTAAGTTAGGACGTAGATTTCAAGATTCTCCACTTGTTGATAACTATTTCAATGTCCTAATCAAAATGGCTATAGCTATAACTCAATTCAAAACTTAATGTTGGGTTTCGCTTTGCTCCACCCAACCTACAAGGAATTGCTATTCCACTTAATTAGTTACGATAAAAATTTTTTATTTTCTCTGCGTCTTTGCGCCTGGTGCGTGAGCTTTTATAGCAGCGAACATTGTTGAAGTTCCAAACTTATTACTTATTACTTATTACTTATTACTTCTTCCTCGTATACCGATGCTTCACCCCCACTGGAAAATACTCTGCATCACCCATCTGTTTTAACTCCACCAAGGGCATTTGATATTCTGGAGGTACATAATTAGCAAACTCACTATTTAACCGCTTTAATTGAGTCAAAATCGAACTGGCGATAGTCCGTGTTTTCTCTTCACTAATTTCCACCCCCGGTGCTAACTCCACTACCACAGATAAAAATCGATTCTTATCTGCATCTTCTTGCACTTCCATGACAAATTTACCCGTCACCCAATCCTTAATCCCCGGTTGTTCTAATCCCACGGTGACATTTTCAGGATAGATATTTGCACCAAAATAAGAAATAGTAAAGTTAGAACGTCCAAATACATAAACGAAGGGGAGGGAACGAATTCCCCTGACATTTTCACCTTGTAATTTTGTAACTGGATTAAATCCCCAATCAGCCAAAAACTTAATCATGGCATCATAGGTAATAATTCCCCCATGATCCAAGATATTATAGCGAATTAAGGGAATAGCGTTATCTCCAGAAAACAGCAAAGAACCATCTTGGACTTCCAGAAAGCGGCTCAGGGGGTCATATTGTAAGAGGGTAGGTCAACGAGATTCTGCAAATAATGCTTTGGCCGCATCTGCATGTTCTGCTAGAAAACGACGAATGCAGATACTCAATGGTGTTTCATTGCCCAACACACCCCCATCTGCTGTTCCATAAAGGGATGCAAAGTCATAGCAGGGATTTTGGGAGCCTAGTCTTTCGGCGACTAAACTGCGCCATTCTTCGCTAAATACTTCCCCCGCCATGACTAATTTGACGTGATATTGCTGCCACTGCACCCCATTGGCAATGCCAGTGTCGATTACATTTTTGAGGAATGGGGGATATCCCAACAACACTACTTGGTCAAAATTAGTTCCTAATTCCTCCACTACCCGCAAAATTTCTGTTTTATTATTCCCTGGGGTAATCAAAGTCAGAGGATAACCTTTACTAGCCAGATAGCGGCAACAATTGGCGGTGTACATTCCCCCCACCCAGGTTCCCAAGGTGAAACAAACTACAGCCAGGGTGCGTCTAGTATCCGTAGCAAAGCTGTCATAAAATATCTGCTCAAAACGAGTGGCTATTTGTAGCTCATCAGTGAGAAAACGGGGCCAAAATGTGGGTTTTCCCGTGGAACCGGAGGAAACCGCCACCATATCACATTTTTCTAGCTGCCCATAACGGCATAAACTAGATAATGGATACTGTTGCAGATAATTTTGTTTCGTAATTGGTGGTAATTGCTGGAAGTCTGCAAAACTGCTAATGGATTCAATGTTGATGTGATGTGCTTTGAGAAAATCCCCATAAGCCGGGACTGTCCCAGCAACATGGTGAAATAATTCTACAACGCGATCGCTCGCCTTGGTGGATAAATGTTGTCGTAGTTGAGCATCTAAAGGAGTAGTTAAAAAGTTGGTAAATGTCTGAATGACCTTTTGTTGCTGAGATTCCTGGTTCATAATACTAGTATTAGTTAAAATGCCGATGATGCTCAATTAAAATTTACTACTAAATTTGCAATTGTCTCCTGATTTTATTGGCATTTATCAAGGGTTGTATGTAAAACTTGAGCCTGCATCAATTCCTGGGAATAGTTTATGCATACACCATGTGAACCCGAGAAAATATGCGTAAATCAGATTAACACCGTTGTAGTTAATTAATAAAAATCTATTTATCCTCCAGCGCCATGCAGGTTTATTGCAGTAAACAGCACGAAAATAATGATAACAATCGCTTTTGCACCCGGTGTGGTGAACCTTTACCCATTCCTCCAAAAGAAATAATTGCCAATCGCTACCGTATTATCCGGATGTTAGGACAAGGTGGTTTTGGGCGTTCCTATTTGGTGGAGGATATTCATCAATCTCAACAACAGTACGTACTCAAGGAATTTGCACCCCAAGTAGAAAAAAAGCAGGATTTACGCAAAGCCCGGGAATTGTTTGAGAGGGAAGCCCATGTACTAGAACAGCTCAAGCATCCACAAATACCTAGTTTTCACTCATCTTTACAGGTAACTTTGGCTAATAAGGAATTGTTCGTATTGGTACAAGATTATGTGGAAGGCGATAATTATCTGAATTTACTGGAGGAACGACAAAAACGGGGTGAGACTTTCAGTGAAGATGAGGTAATGAAGCTGCTACAACAGATTTTACCCGTGTTGTCCTACATCCACTCCCAAAAAGTAGTTCACCGAGATATTTCTCCAGATAACTTGATTTGGCGACTTACCGACAATTTACCCGTATTAATTGACTTTGGTGGTGTAAAACAGTTACCTGCAAGTAAGGGTTTTTGGTTCACTCAATTGGGTAAAAACTGCACATTGTTAGGTAAAAAAGGTTACGCACCAGAAGAGCAACTAAGGCATGGTCAAGCCTTTCCTAGTAGTGACTTATACTCTTTAGCAGTAACCACATTAGTATTATTAACAGGAAAAGAACCACAAAAATTATACGACAGTTACCAAGGTAACTGGCGCTGGGGGGAGGAAATCAAAGTTAATCCCAACTTAGAAGGGGTGTTAAAAAAGATGCTGGCTTACAAACCCAGCGATCGCTATCAACAAGCCGAGCAAGTCCTCAAGGATTTAAATTCTCCCTCCAAAGTCAACACTATCTCTCCCCACATAACCAAAATCAAAACTATGGTCATGGCTCCGGGGAAACAAAAAGTACAAATTGTAGTCAGTAAATTCACTAACAAAACCCAAGCGATGGCTCAAAATATACCCATGCCTATATGGTTGCGTCCTTTTGCCATTAGTTTGGTAGGGACGAGTGTGGTTGTATTGAGCCTAGTTGGTAGTTGGGCCTTAGTTAATGCAGTGGTTCGCAGTGTCGCTTCCATCTCCTTACCTAAAGTCTCCCTACCCTCACTTCCCGGAGGAAATGATTCTGACAAAACAACAACAGCTAACAACGAAGGTAGTCAAATTCGTAAAATTTTAAACCGCCGTCAGAAGTTAGAAATTCCCGAAGGCTTTTTTAACCGCACGGTGAATGCTATTTTTTATACTAAAAATACTCAACTAAAAGGACGCAGCCTGACATCCAATGCAGAAGATGCAGCTTTGCGTCGAGAATGGTATCAAATGGCGGAAGAATTATTGCAAAAATTAGAACAAGCAAAACTTAGCCGGAATGCACGGCGGAACCTAGGTAATTATAGTGGTAAAGATTACGACAAATGGAGACAGCAAGCCCAGAGTAAGCAATTAGGTAAATATACCATTGATAGGTTAAACCAAGAAACAAACCAAAAATTTTATCGCCTATTTCCCCAACTATCGCGCCAAAAACTAGCACAACAAACTTTCGGTCAAATTTGGTATGCGATCGCAGCTGATATTGTTGCTAAAGTAAAATGATTGGTAATAAACTTGGGGGTTAGTTTGGGTAATCGCGGCATCAATTTCGTGGTAAAAAATAAGGATAATGGTAACCTTCAGTTCAATTGTTGCCTATCCTGATAATGTCATTTGATAACCTGTGCAAACTCCTGTCAGAAAAATATCCTAGTAACTTCGCCAACTGGATTTTAGGTACACCCCAAACAAATGTGAAAATCCTGAAAACCGAATTAAGTATTGAACCAATACGGGCTGATTATGTGACATTTTTGCAACTAGAAACACGGATATTA